>Ga0316202_10000321_pt1 | contig 59843 bp, 54 predicted proteins | sample 3monrhotite_MG_FD_204934 | JGI IMG/M metagenome (GOLD analysis project Ga0316202, IMG submission 204934) | Microbial mat bacterial communities from mineral coupon in-situ incubated in ocean water Damariscotta River, Maine, United States -... | ecosystem: Environmental > Aquatic > Marine >...
TTTCTTATTTAGGCCTTAAAACAAGGGAGATTATTATAACTTCTGAAAATGTTTTTAATGTGGTACTCGAAGAAGATGCACAATCTTTAAATGAAGTTGTTATAACCGCATTAGGTATTAAAAGAGAAACAAAAGCACTGAGTTATGCAGCTCAAGAGCTAAAAGGTGAAGAAATGACTTCAGCAAGAGAAACAAACATTACTAATTCACTTTCAGGAAAGTCAGCTGGTGTACAAGTTATTGGAGGTAGTTCAGGTGTAGGATCAACATCCTTAATTACTATTAGAGGTGAAGGATCTTTAATACCGGGACAAAATTCTCCATTATTTGTGGTAGATGGTATTCCAATTAACAATAATACCGTTAGTAACAGATCTGAAGGGAATTTAGAAACTGATTACGGTAACGGAGCACAGGATATTAATCCTGATGATGTAGAATCTATGACCGTTTTAAAGGGGCCAAATGCAACAGCTCTTTATGGCTCACGTGGTTCAAATGGTGTAATTTTAATTACTACTAAAACAGGTAAAGGAAGTAAAGGCCTTGGGGTTAGCTACAACCAGAATGTAACTTTTGAATCAGCACTTAGAATTCCAAAATATCAAAACGAATACGGTCAAGGAGCAGGTGGTGAATTTGCATTTTTTGATGGTTTTGGTGGTGGAACTAATGATAATATTGATGAAAGCTGGGGGCCTAGACTTGATGGTAGATTAGTGGTACAACATGACAGTCCAACATCTAGTGGTTTAAGAGCTGGTGATTCTGCAGTAAGACCAAGAGATGAGAATGGTAATTTTACAGATGTTGCAACAGCAACTCCTTGGATATCTAGACCAAATAATATTAAAGACTTTTTTAATACTGGTCATACTACCACTACAAATGTAGCTGTAACTGGTGGTAATGAAAATGGTAATTTAAGAATTTCTTATACTGATTTACAAAATGAGGGAATATTACCAAACACAGATTATAACAGAAGAACGTATGCTTTAAACGGTTCTTATAAATTAAAGGAATGGTTAAATGTATCGTCATCCGTAAACTATATTAACAGTTATAGTAAAAACAGACCTAATAACTCTTACGGTACAGAAAATATCATGTATTTATGGACTTGGTTTGGGCGTCAAATAGATATGAACTCTTTAAAAGATTACTGGCAACCTGGTTTAGAAGGTATTCAACAGTATAATTACAATTATAACTGGCATGACAATCCTTACTTTACCATGTTTGAAAACACCAATGCATTTGATAAAGATCGTATTATTGGAAATGTTAAAGTTGATATAAATCTTACTGATGAATTAACATTTATGTTTAGATCAGGGATGGATTATGGAAACGATTTAAGAGTTAGTAAACGTGCATTTAGTACACAACGTTTTGCAAATGGTCAATATCGTGAAGATATGATTTATTCAAAAGAGCAAAATACAGATTTCTTACTTTCTTATAATAAAAAATTAAATAAAGATTTTCAACTAGGAGCTGCTTTTGGAGGAAATCATAGAGAAGAAGAAAATAGATACAGAAGAATTAGTGCTAATTCGTTATCAGTTCCAGGGATATTTAACTTTCAAAATGCCGCTGAACCATTATCTAAAACACAATTTGATGATACTAAAACAGTAAATAGCTTGTATGCATTTGCAAATGTTTCATATAAAAATTTATTATTTTTAGATGTTACAGGAAGAAATGACTGGTCTAGTACATTGCCTGAAAATAACAATTCTTATTTTTATCCATCAGTTGGTCTTAGTGCCATTGCTTCAGATATATTTGAGCTTCCTTCAGTAATTTCATTTGCAAAGTTAAGAGCAGGTTGGGCAATTGTAGGTAATGACACAAATGCATATAACTTAAGAAATACGTTTTCTTTTGACGAACCATTTGGAAGTGAACAACGTGTAAATGCTTCTTCAATATTGAAAAATGAAAATTTAAAACCTGAAGAATCTCAATCTTATGAATTTGGTGTAGACATCCGTTTGTTTAGTGGTAGAGTTGGATTGGATGTAACTTATTATAAATCAAGTGTAAAAAATCAAATTTTAGAATTACCAGTTTCAATAACTTCAGGGTTTGAATCTAGAATTATTAATGCAGGAGAAATTGAAAATAAAGGTATAGAAATAGTACTTAATGCAACTCCTATAAAATTAAAAAACAGTTTCAAATGGAATACAGCTGTAAATTTCTCAAGTAATAGAGGGACTGTTAAAAAATTAATTGACGGTTTAGATACATACCAAGTTTCAGAAAACTATATTCAAGTATTAGCCAAAGTTGGTGGTAGAGTTGGAGATGTTTATGGTACTGGTTTTGTTGAAGTTAATGACCCTAACAGTGAATTTAACGGACAAATAATTCATAATGAAAGTGGATTCTCTTTACGTGATCCAAACCTTAAAAAATTAGGAAATGTAAACCCTGATTTTATGTTAGGTTTTCAAAATACATTCTCTTACAAAGGTTTTGAGTTAGGTGTTTTATTTGATTGGAGACAAGGTGGTGTTGTAAATTCTAGAACAGTTTTAATTGGTGGTACTTCAGGTATGATGGATTTTACTACTGTAGGGCGTGAAGAAGGAATTATTTCTGAAGGTGTTATCCAAAATACAGATGGTTCTTATAGAACTAACGATGTTAGATTAAGTGGTAGAGATTACTATTGGTGGAAATATAATAGAGGTAATGAAGAAGTAGGTATGTTTGACGCTTCATTCTTAAAATTAAGAGAAGTTAAATTAAGCTACCAAATACCTTCAAAATTAATTAATAAAACACCATTTGAAGCTATCACTCTTTCAGTAGTTGGAAGAAACTTAGCATTGTGGACAGAAAACAAGCATTTTGATCCTGAAACGTTATCTTTTAATGGAGGTACAGTAGTTCCTGGAGTTGAAGATATGGCAACTCCAAGTTCAAAAAGTTACGGATTTAATTTAAATGTTAAATTTTAAAAAAAAAATAATAGAACGATGAAAAAATATAATTTTTTATTTTTAATTTCAGTATTACTATTGCTTAGTAATTGTACAAACGATTTTGAAGCAATCAATACTAACCCAAATCAACCAGAAGTAGTTACTCCAAATTTATTACTTTCAACAGTAATTTCAAGTACAGTAAGTGCAAACGCAACAACAGGTTGGAATAATGGAAATATAGTTTCTCAACTTACTGCGAAAATTAATTTTACAGGATTTGATAGATACGACTGGGGTTCTGAAGGTGGTTTATGGAATCATTACTACGGAAACCTTTCTGAAATAGAACAAATTCTTCAAATTAGTAGAAATGAAGCAACTAAAAATACAAGCTATGAAGGTATTGCACTTGTATTAAGATCTTGGATTTATTCAAATTTAACTGATAATTGGGGAGATGTACCTTTTTCGGAAGCTATAAAAGGACAAACTGAAGGTAACTTTACAGCAGTTTATGATAGCCAAGAAGAGATATATACAGGTATTTTGGCAGATTTAGTTACTGCTGAAACGTTGCTACAACAAGGGCAACCAATACTTGGTGGAGATTTACTTTACAATGGTGATCTTATGAAATGGAGAAAATTAACAAATTCTTTAAGATTAAGATATTTAATGCGTGTTTCTAAACGTAAAGATGTAGGTGCTGAAATACAACAAATTGTTACAGAAGGTATTATTTTTAGTAGTAATGCAGATAATGCTGTGTTAAAATATGCTGCAAATAGTCAAGTAGATTCTTGGCCAATAAGTAATGCAAGAATTGGTAGTTTTGATGAGCATAGATTAAGTCAAACTAGTGAAACTGTATTAAAAGATTTTAAAGATAACAGATTGTTTAGCTGGTTTCAACCAACAGATAATAAGGAAGATGACCCAGAATTATTTGCAGGTATGCCAAATGGTTTAAGTGAAGATAATGCTTCAAATTTTAATGGTGGTGCCAATAATGTATCTAGATTAAACCAATCGTTTTTTTATGATGCTCCAGATGCTGTAGAGGCTGCTTTAATGCAATATGCTGAAGTTCAATTTATTTTAGCTGAGGCTGCTCAGAAAGGTTTCATTTTAGAAGATGCTGAAATTTATTACAAAAATGGTGTAATCGCTTCATTTGAATACTGGAATACAGATCAAAATTTAGAAGAATATTTATCTCAAGAAGGTGTTGCTTATGATGGTGAATTAGAAACTATTATGGTTCAAAAATGGTTAGCTTCTTTTCTAGTTGGAATGGAAGGTTGGTATGACTTTAGAAGAACAGGATTTCCTTCATTTATAATACCTGGACAAGATAATGTTAACAATAATCAAGTGCCAGTTCGATTTTTATATCCAGATAATGAGCAAAGCTTAAATGCTGAAAACTACCAAAATGCTGTTAGTAAAATGGGAAGTGATGATATAAACGTAAAAGGCTGGTGGGAAAAATAAGAAAATTAAAGTTTTTCAAAAATTAAACCTTACTTTAATATAAAGTACCATAAAATTTAAATATTTTATGGTACTTCTTTTAATAAATTTAAAACAACAATATGAAAAAAATAATGATAAGCTGTTTTGCACTACTATTCTTTGGAAGTATATATGCACAAGAAGCCACAAAAACACCTAATGTTTTTCTAATCACTTTAGATGGTGTAAGATGGCAAGAAGTGTTTACAGGCATAGATACAGTACTATTAGATAACCAAAAGTATACACATAAAAAAGAAGAACTTATAAAAAAGTTTGGAGGGAAAACTTTAGAAGAAAAACGTAAAAAATTAATGCCTTTTTTTTGGAGTACTTTAGTTGAAAAAGGACAAATTTATGGAAATAGAACTAAAAACAGTTTTGTTAATTTAACTAATAAAATGGTATTTTCGTACCCTGGTTATAATGAAATATTAACGGGTGAAGCGGATGATGAACACATTAATAGCAATAGCAAAATTTATAATGAAAATGTAACTATTTTAGAAATTTTAAATCAACAACCTCAATATAAAGATAAAGTTGCAGCTTTTGGTAGTTGGGATGTTTTCCCATATATTATTAATGATAAAAGAAGTGGAGTTCCTGTAAATGCTGGTTATATGAATGCAACTGGTGCTCATTTAACGGAGAGAGAAATCTTTTTAAATGAAACGCAGAGACAAGCTCCAATTATTTGGGAATCGGTTAGATTGGATATGTTTACGCATCACTACGCGAAAGAATATATTAAAAAGAATCAACCAAAAATAGTTTACATTGCTTATGGTGAAACTGATGATTTCGGTCACGGTGGACTTTTCGATTTATACATAAAATCTTTATACACAACAGATACTATGATTGAAGATTTATGGAATTATGTTCAAAATGATGCTTTTTATAAAGACAATACTTATTTTATAATCACAACAGATCACGGTAGAGGTATTGGTGCTGAACCTGAATCATTATGGACAAGCCATGGTAAAAATGTGAAATATGCAGATGAAACATGGTTAGCAGTATTAGGACCAAACATTGAAGCAAAAGGAGAAGTTGAAAATGCTCCACAAATCTACACCAATCAAATTGCTGAAACTATCTTAAAACTTATTGGTATCAATAGTAAAGAAAGCAATTCAGGAAAACCAATTATTTCAATTACACAATTTAAATAGTATTTTTTAAAGTAATAAATTCTATGAAAAAGAAATAATTGTAAATACGATTGTATGAAATTAAGTGATATTAATAAAAGAACAGAGGGAGATATTAACCAAACTCTGGCAAGAAAATCATGGATTGAGTCAGAAGTAGATGAAAAGACAAAAAAACTTTTGAGGAAAGATGCCCGTTATTTTTTTCATCAATCCATGTCAACGCCCTGTTTAGATGTTTTAAAAGGCTGTAAAGGTTCTTATATTGAAAATATCTCAGGAAAAAAGTATTTGGATTTTCACGGAAATAATGTTCATCAAATAGGATATTCTAATCCAAAATTGATAGAGAATATCATCAACCAATTACAAACATTGTCTTTTTCTCCAAGACGTTTTACCAATGAGCCGGCTATAAATTTTGCTGAAAAATTGGCTACGCTGATGCCTTCTAACTTAAATAGAATTCTTTTGACTCCCAATGGAAGTTCTGCAATAGGTATTGCATTAAAATTAGCAAGGGCAGTTACCAAAAAGCATAAGGTAGTTTCTTTTTGGGATTCATTTCACGGTGCTTCTTTAGATGCAATAAGTGTAGGTGGAGAATCAGTATTTAGGGATTCTATGGGGCCTTTAATGCCAGGGGTAGAACGTATTCCGCCACCAGTAACTTATAGAGGAATTTTTGAAGATAACGAAAATAAATGTTTAGAATATTTAGAGTATGTCTTTTCAAAAGAGGGTGATATCGGTGCTTTTATTGCTGAAACTATAAGAAATACAGACGTCCAAATTCCATCAGAACATTTTTGGAAAGAAGCTCGAAGAATTTGCACAAAATATGAAGTTTTATTGATTCTGGATGAAATTCCAATCGCTTTGGGTAGAACAGGAAAAATGTTTGCGTTTGAGTATTATGGCATTGAGCCAGATATTCTTTGTATTGGGAAAGGCCTAGGAGGGGGAATTATACCGCAAGCCGCTATTATTACTAGAGATGATTACAATATTTTCAATGATATTTCTTTGGGACATTATACTCATGAGAAAAGCCCTTTAGGAGCAATAGCAGGATTAACCACTATAAATATTATTGAAAAAGAAAATCTTTTAAAAAAGGTTCAGCGTGATGAGATTTATATACAATCTGCTTTAGCTGCACTCAAATTAAAATACAGAATGATTGGCGATGTCAGGGGAATTGGTCTTTTGTGGGCTGTGGAATTGGTGAAAAACAGGCAAACAAAAGAAAAGGCTGTTGAGGAGGCAGAAAAAGTGATGTACGAATGTTTAAAGCGAGGTTTAAGTTTTAAAGTATCTGCAGGAAATGTTTTGCAGTTATCCCCAGCACTTACGATTTCCAGAAATGAATTAAATATGGCTTTGAATATTCTTGATGAAAGTTTATCAATAATTCACAATTAAATCAATCAGGGGAAATGAAAACAACTCAAATGGTATTTTTTACTTGTTACAATATGCAGTTATCACCAACTCAAAACCTAATTCATTCAATGTAACACTAAATTTCATCAATGTTTAAATTTTTTTATGCCAAAGTTAAAATAGGGAGCTTGTTCAATAAATCGAAAATATCAAAAAATAAATTATATTCAATAATGCACGCCATAATAGCCTCTTTTGGGGTTTATTTTTGTATGTATGCCTTTCGTAAACCTTTTGCTATAGCAACTTTTGAAGGTATTTCTTATTGGGGAATTGATTATAAAATTTTGTTGATTATCTCACAAGTTTTGGGCTATATGCTCTCAAAATTTATAGGGATAAAAATTATTTCAGAATTAAAGCCGAAAAGGAGAGCTATGCTTTTAGTATCGATGATATTTTTCGCTGAAATAGCATTGCTTTTATTTGCAGTTATACCACAACCATACAATATAATCTTTATGTTTTTTAATGGGTTGCCATTGGGAATGGTTTGGGGAATTGTATTTTCATATCTAGAAGGAAGACGTTTTACTGAAATTTTAGGTGTAGCATTGAGTTCGAGTTTTATTGTATCATCAGGTGTTGTTAAAACGATTGGTAAATTTGTAATGGATGATTGGCATATTTCAGAATATTGGATGCCTTTTGTAACAGGTTCTTTATTTATTTTACCCTTATTATTTTTTACATTTCTCCTTGAAAAATTGCCAAAACCAGATAAAGAAGATCAACTGTTAAAAACCAAAAGAGTTCCTTTAAGTGCAAAAAAAAGAAAAAAATTATTTTTAAAATTTATGTTCCCCATAATTATTTTGGTGTTTTTCTATACTTCACTAACTGCATTTAGAGATTTTAGAGACAATTTTGCTCGGGAATTATGGGATACATTAGGATATCAAGACAGTTCAAGTGTTTACACCACCGCTGAAATACCTATAGCTATAGGCGTATTAATAATACTGGGATCATTAGGTTTTATTAAAAATAACATGAAGGCTTTTGTAATGTACCATTACTTATTGTTATTTGGAACTCTACTAATAGGAATAAGTACCTGGTTATTTCAAATACAATATATGTCCCCTTTTACTTGGATGAGCCTTACAGGATTTGGTTTATATATTTGCTATGTTCCTTTCAATTGCATTTTCTTTGATAGAATGATTGCTGTTTTTAAAATTAAAGGGAATTCCGGTTTTTTAATTTATATAGCTGATTCGTTTGGGTATTTAGGAAGCATGTTAATATTACTCTATAAAAACTTCGGGCAATCATCACTTTCCTGGTTAGAATTTTTTACGAATGGAACGTACCTAATTTCAATTTTAGGTACAATTATAACCATTATTTCATTGTTGTATTTTATAAAAAAGAAGAAACAAAATAACATAGCGGAAACTTCTATTATTCAAACAGCATGAATTTAAAAACTAATTTAAGGGTAATTATGGAAGGATTTTCAAAAGATATAATCAATAAATATTTTTAATAACAAAAATAAATAAAAAATGATCAAACTTATTGTATTTGATATGGCTGGCACTATTATTAACGAGGATAATGTAGTCTATAAAACATTGCGAAAAGCCATTAATTGGCATGGTTATAATTTTTCTTTAGAAGAAGTATTGTTATATGGCGCAGGCAAAGAAAAACACCAAGCAATTAAAGATATTTTAGCTACACAAAATCCAAATGACACTCCAGGTGAGTCATTAACTATTTTTGATGATTTTTCTGAGCTCTTAAAATTAAATTATGAAGATTTACTCATAGAAACATTCCCTAAAACTGAAGAAGTATTTAAAAAATTAAATGAAAATGGCATTAAAATAGTTCTAAATACAGGATATAATAGAGAAACGGCTTTATTACTATTAAGTAAATTAAACTGGGAAGAAGGAAAACAATATGATGCGCTTATTACGGCCAGTGATGTTGAAAAAGGAAGACCGGCAGCAGATATGATTTATAAAGCAATGGAACTTTTTAATGTCACGAATTCAAAAGATGTTATAAAAATTGGAGATTCCATCATAGATATTGAGGAAGGTAAAACGGCGAATTGTGGTATAACCATTGGCGTTACAACGGGTGCTCATACCAAAGAACAGTTGAAAAGTGCGAACCCAACACACATAATAAATAATCTAATTGAATTAACACAAATACTTTTTTAACATGAATGATTTAATAATAGATACTGTAGATGCAGTAGTTATTGGAGCAGGAACAATTGGTTCTGCAACAGCATGGCATTTAGCCAAAAGAGGGTTGAAAAATGTAGTTTTAATTGAAAGAAACACTATTGGAAGTGGAAATACTTCAAAAGCGGCATCTTTAATGACACTCGTTAGAACGAAGGAAGAATTGATTCCTCTAATTCAGGAAACCTACAGAAACATTGATGAAATAGAGGTCGTTACAGGCGAAAAAACAGGTAAAAATAAAGTGGGAACACTTCATATTGCTTCTTCCGAAGAATCGGTTAAAAATTTGGAAAAAATAGTAGCCATTGCAAATAAGCATCATATTAAAAATAAGGAAATAAGCATTGATGAGGTAAAGAATAAAGTGCCCTGGATAGAAACTTCATCTATTAAAAAAACCTCTTTTATGGAAGAAGATGCTTATGTAGATGCTTATTTATTAGCAAGTGCATTTGCAAAAGCTGCAAAATTGGAAGGCGCAACAATTATGCAAAATACAGAAGTGTTGGAATTGCTTTCAGAAAATAATGAAATTACAGGGGTGAAAACTTCAAAAGGAATTATTAAATCACCTATTATTATTGATGCTGCTGGGTGTTGGTCCAACCTGTTATCTTTGCAATTAGATATTCCAATACCAATGGCGGCAGTACGAAGTATTTACTGGATTACCGAAAATATAGATACCTTGTTTCCTAAAAACCACCCTATGATAGTGATGCCTGATGCGATGGCTTACTCAAGACCGGAAAATGGTTCCCTATTGTTTGGGTTAAGAGAAGAAAACAGTCCCCATTTTCATCCAAATGAATTAAATCCCAGTCCTAATTCTGATTTTTTAGGACCTAAAAGTGATGAGTGGGATATTTTAGAAAACTACGGAAAAGATTTTAAAAACTACTTCCCGCAATTTGAAGACATAGGTATGAAAAACTGTATAACAGGAATTTCAACATATACTCCCGACGGTTATTATACAGTGGGGCCATTTCCGAATTTTAAAGGATTTTTTGCTGCCACAGGATGTGCAGGTTGCGGTGTTGCCGGTTCAGGAGGCATAGGAAGACTAGTTGCGGAAATGGCCTTAGAAATTCCTTTATATACAAATTCAGAAGTGTTTAAAATTGACAGGTTTACAGATTTTGATCCACTATCTAAAAGTTTCAGACAACTTTGCGCAGATGCAAGAAGCAAGAAAAAAGATGGGGGGTAAGATAATTTAACTTATAGAGGGGGTTCGTTAAAAAAATACAATACGAGCATTTTTACTGCCACTGCACCCTTATTTATGGGTACATGAGGTATGCGACCATCAAAAAATAACGAATCTCCTTCTGTCAATTTTAATTCTTCCTCATTAATAATATAAGAAATTTCTCCATTTAAAATATATTTAAACTCATAAGCATCGGTGATTACTTTATCTCTTTTGCTATTGGGCATTACTTCTAATAAAACTGCTTCAAAACCAATGGAGTTTAAACTTTTGTTAAAGATAAATTGATATACAAACCCTTCGGCTTCAACCTCTTTCTCTATCTCAGTATAAGCATCATGTCGTGTAACAATATAGTTAGTGGAATGTTCTTTTTTCATTCCATCAAAAAATGAACTGACTTCAATTTGCAAAGCACCAATTATATTTAAAAGAACTGGTAATGAAGGTATGGTGCGGCCATTTTCAATTCTGGATATTAAGCCATTGCTTACCCCCAGCTTTATCTGCTACTTGACTAATAATTAATTGTTTTTCTTTTCTAATTTTTTTTATTCTTTTACCAATGTCAAGTAAGTAATTTTCCATAAAGGTTACGTCATTTTAAATAAAATAGCAAGTTTCAATTTTTTTAGGGATTTACATAATAATTAATCAGAAATTCCTACTACTACTTTTTTTCTCTATTTTCTAAACGGTATTTATCTTGTTCTTTACTGTCTCGTAACATATCTTCCTTATTATCAATTTTCGGTGATTCTTCAACTGCTTTCCAATTAAATTTTTCATCAAAAGGATCTAGTGCTTTTTGAGGATCAAAAATCCGAGAGTCAATTTCTAAAGCATTGTATGTTTTATAGTTAGGTGTTTCCGTGAAAAAATCACTTAAATCTGTTGCTCCAGCATCGTATTGATTTAAATAGGGCAAATCTAAAATATTCCAAAAAGTTTTAAACAAGCTCCCAAAACTGTAATGGACATGACTAACGTAGTATCTTTTAACCCAAGGAGAGATAAGCATTAGTACACTTCTGTGGGCGTCAATATGATCTACCCCATTTTGGGCGTCATCTTCTGTAATTACAATTAACATATTTTTCCAGTAAGGTGTTTTTGAAAGATATTCCACAATACGGCCAACTGCCAAATCATTATCTGCCATATAGCTTTCACGAAAAGGGTAACCTGCTTCAGGTCTGTCATCTGCTCCATGGTCATTTGGAAGAATAACGGTAGTAAATGCGGGTAAAGAATCCTTTCCTGTAATCCATTTTTTATCAAACTCTTTGATAAACTGATCTATTCTAAATTGATCTGGAATGGCCGTATTATAGGTTGGAAACATTTTAGATGTCCGTTCAAAAAGAGGAGCTGGCATTGGGTAATTTACAAATTGTTTGATGCCTGTATATTTATATTCTGATTTGTACAGCGCTGGTTCAAACATAATACTAAAACCAAAATTATAGAAGTCTACATTATGGCGATCCAAATGATCCCACATAGAACCTGCTTCATTATAATCTTCAGGATAAATTGCTCCTGCAGATCCATTCATTGCAAAAATACCTGGAGCTTTTGAGGTGGGTTTAAAGTTTCTGTTACCACCATAACTGGCTGCCGTAGCAGTTTCACACCATTCATTTGGATAGGTATTGGTTAACCATCGATGACCATCTGCAGAAACATCAGCATCTACATAAAAATTGTCCGAAATTCCAAACTGTCTTGCTAAGCCCAAGTGGTTGGGCATTACAGTTGTATTTGAAATGGAGTCGGTTTTCTTTCTATTTGAAAATGAAGCATGTTCACCATACCTAGCTATTGTTGAGTCTCCATTTCCTTTTTTAATCTGACCGAAAATTTCATCATAGCTTCTGTTTTCTTTCGATATAAATATGATATGTTTTATAGGACTTTCTTTTTGCCCAGGATAAAGCGGTATTGGATTGTTTTCACGATTTTTAAAAATCGGATTGGATGCTTTTGTAAATTTAAAATTATTTGAAATAACCTGGTTTGTCATCGCCTTTAACTGTTCATCATTTGGTATATCTACTACTTGAATAGTTCCTTTCATCAATGATCCAATATAACTTCCTTCTTTTCCTACTTTAAAATCTTTTCCTCCGTTTGGGCCACTACCAAAACCTTTTGCATTGGCAATAATCAATTTTTTTCCATCTTTGCTCACTTCAATTTTCGAAGGAAACCAACCAGTTGGAATATGTCCTAAAACTTTTTGATCAGCGACATTAATTACACCAATAGCATTTATTCCGGATTCAGCGACATATAATCTTTTTTGATTAGGACTTAAAGCCAATCCAAAAGGGATAACCCCTCTAAACTGCTTCATTCTTTCTTCAGGTTTAAGAGAAATGGTATTTACTACCGAATCTTTTTCGATAGAAATAACCGAAATATTATCATTGGTTCCATTACTCACAAATACATATTCATTTGATGCTACAATTGAATTAGGGCTTGAACCTCCAACGGCAGGAATCCCTTCAACCAATGCTCCAACCAAATGCCCTGTTTTAATTTTTGCAACAACAGTTGGTTTCAGCGGATTTTCAAGATTTATGGCAAATATTGAAAAGGCTTCAACAGCATTAAGTTCTCCCAAACCTTTAATAGATATTGTATCGTTTTCAATACCATTTTTCATTTCTTCAGAACCATACGCAAAAGCAGGATAATCGATTGGTTTTATTTTAGCTTTTTCATCGCTACTTTCTTTTACATAGGAATATTCAAACATTCCCACATTGGCAACATATACCTTTTTTTCATCCGGTGATAAACAAATCCCAAAAGGATAACGTCCAACGGGAACTGAGTATTTAAGTGTTTTTGTTTCGGTATCCAAAATAACCATCCTAAAACCAATCTGATCTACTGCATACAATGTTTTTCCATCTTTTGATAACTTCATATCTCCAATATATCCATCAGAATAATCTATACCCTCAGATTTAAAGGAACAATCTATAGAATCTTTTTTTGCTCCAGATTTGGTATCAAACAAATAAATTTTATTTTCTTGTCCACCGGCAACATATATGGTTTGATTGTCTGGAGATATAGCTAAGCCCATAAATACGGAAGCCAATACACCTTTGTCTGTTGCTGGACCGGGTGGAATTTGTTGTATTTCAGGGTTTTGTGATAAAATATTGCGTATGATTGTAATTGATATGGGATTGGTTCCTGAATTTGCAGTTACAGCAATATTTCCATCTGGGCTTAAAGTCAATCCATAAGGATGTGGAGCTACAACGATACTTTTTCCTAAAGGAGTAATATATCTGCCATTAGGAATTACCGTTTTTCCTTGGGTGTTAATTTTTGTAATCTCATTACCCGCAGGAGCAGAAACTATCCATAGTTTATCAGCATCTGAGTTCTTTTTAACGTTGCAACTTATAACGAATAACAATAGTAGTAACTGAATAAATTTTTTCATAAATTTCTTTATTAATAAAATAATTGGTTGTTTAATTAAAAGATAAAAGTAGGCATAAACCGCACAGGTCTTAAGTTAACAAATCATTAAATTTAAAAATTAGGAGAAAGACTAAAACCGAAAAAAATCAAAGAGACTTTATTAGAAATTTATATAAAACTAAAAATTAATTGTTCTTGACGTATTTATTTTTTAATAATTAAATACACAATTCCTGTAATAATAAAAATAACTATTATTATTAAATATTGCCAAATATCACTAAAATAAACGGCGTACTTTTTCCAGAAGTCTTTAAGTTTTTTTATCATCATTTTTTTAAAATCTAAATCTCAGTCCAATAATCACTCAATCCTCAGTGTTTTAACAACTATTCTTCAGTTTTTTTAGCATTAGGTTTAAAGCTTAAAAGTACTATTAATTTGGATGAAATAGTTACTTTTGATTATCAAAACTCATAAAAATGTCAGATAGTAATTTTTTAATAAATTCTAAACTTCCACAAGTTAAAACCAGTATTTTTTCTATAATGAGTGGTTTGGCTTCTAAAGAAAACGCACTTAATTTATCGCAAGGTTTTCCGAATTTTCAAAGTGATAAGAAATTAATTGAGTTGGTAAATAGCGCCATGGTTCAGGGTAATAATCAATACGCACCAATGCCTGGTATCTATAGCTTAAGAGCTGCAATTACTGATAAAATGGAACTTTTACATGGCATTAATTACAATCCAGATACCGAGGTTACCATTACCGCAGGAGCAACTCAAGCTATTTTTACAGTAATTGCGGCAACTATTATAAAAGATGATGAGGTTATTATATTTAAACCGGCGTACGATTGTTATGAACCTACCATAGAACTTTTTGGAGGAAAAACAATTTCAGTTCAGTTAAATCCAGAAGATTTTAAAATTAATTGGCAAGAAGTAAAAAAGTTAATAACAGATAAAACGAAGATGCTTATCATTAACTCTCCACACAATCCTTCTGGAAGAATTTTATCTAAAAATGATATGTTACAGTTAGAATCTTTGTTAAAAGGTACCCATATTTTATTGTTGAGTGATGAGGTTTATGAGCACATTATTTTTGATGGAGAAAAACATCAATCTGCAGCTTTGTTTCCTGCATTAGCCGAAAGGACTTTTATAATAGCTTCTTTTGGAAAAACATTTCATAATACTGGTTGGAAAATGGGTTATTGTATTGCGCCAACTGAATTAACAAAAGAATTTAGAAAAGTACATCAATTTAACGTGTTTAGTGTAAATCACCCAACACAAGTGGCGTTGGCTGAATATTTAAAAACGCCTTCAAATTATTTGGAATTAGGTGATTTTTATCAAAAAAAGAGAGATTTATTTTTAAGTTTAATAAAAGATTCAAAATTTGAGTTTGAGCCTTCAAAAGGAACTTATTTTCAACTGTTAAATTTCAATAAAATAACGAATGAAAGCGATTACGATTTTGCGATAAGATTAACAAAAGAACATAAAATAGCAGCCATTCCAATTTCGGTATTTAACAATGAAAACTATGATACAAAAGTGTTGCGTTTTTGTTTTGCTAAAACTGAAGAAACATTAAAAAGAGCCGCAGAAATATTAAACCAAATATAGTTTCATTAGCCAATCTGTTTGTTTGTCATTTCCAATATAGTAAAAATGAGTGTCAAATTTTTGAAAGCCATAACGTTCATAAAAGTGTATTGCAGCTGTATTTTTTTCCCAAACTCCAAGCCACAGAAATAAAATATTTGATTTTTTTACCATTTTAATTATTTCGAAAAGTATGTTTTTTCCGAGTTGTTTTCCTTGAAATTTCTCTAAAACATAAATGCGTTCTAGCTCAATAGTTTTTTTATTAAACTGTTCAGTTTGCGCTTCATTTTCATTTAACTTAAAATAGCCAACAAGGTCATTTTCAAAATAGGCAAAGTAGAATTTTGAATTTGGATTTAAGAGTTCAGTTTTTATTTTTTTAGTGCTAAAAGCAACATTCATATAATTGTTAAAATCTTCAGGATTATTATCTTTTTCAAAAGCATTAATAAATGTTTTTCTAGATATTTCTACAAGTATATTTAAGTCTTTAAGTGTACATTTTTTAAATGATAAATCCATTTTCCATAAAATTTATTTCTTATTATAGTTTGAAATTAAAAAAAATTAAATTACAAATTAAATTTTAAATCATTCATTGAAAAAGTGTAATTTTAGCACATGCAATCACAACTTAAAATAGTATTGGTTCAGGCCAATTTAGTTTGGCATAACGCTGAACAAAACAGAATTCAATTTGCAAAAAAAATAAATGCAATTAAGGAAAATGTTGATTTAATTGTCTTACCCGAAATGTTTACAACAGGTTTCAGTTTGCTTCCTAAAGCAATTGCTGAAACTATGAAAGGTGAAACTGTTGAGTGGATGCAGAAAATTGCTTCAGAAAATAATACTGCAATTGCGGGAAGTATTATTATTCTAGAAGAAGAGAATTATTACAACCGCTTCTTATTTGTGCATCCTTCAGGTGAGATTAACACATACGATAAACGACATCTATTTACCTTGGCAGGAGAAGATAAAGTGTACACTTCTGGAAATGAAAAATTAATGGTGAATTATAAAGGGTGGAAGATTTGCCCACTTATATGTTACGATTTACGTTTTCCAGTTTGGGCAAGAAATATTGAAGATTATGATATATTGTTGTATGTTGCAAATTGGCCAAAACCAAGAATTTCAGCCTGGGATGCTTTATTAAAAGTGCGTGCAATTGAGAATTTGAGCTATACAATTGGCGTAAATAGAGTGGGTGTTGATGAAAATAATTTTGAGTATAGTGGTCATTCAGTAGCCTATGATGGTTTGGGTAAAAAATTAACACATATTAAAACAAATATTGAAGATAAAGCTATCATTACTTTAAACAAAAAGCACATTTCTGAAATTAGAAGCAAATTTAATTTTTTGAACGATAAAGATACTTTTGAGATTAATAAATAACATAAAATTTCGTCACCCTGAATTTATTTCAGGGTCTCACAATTATTCATGATTTTTATGAGATGCTGAATCAAGTTCAGCTTAACACGCTTTTAACTTCTTACTTGGTTCAACCATTTAAATTCATACTTAGTATTAGGAACAACAATACGTTCTGTAATACGATACATTCTGTCTGGCAATTTCATTAAATAATCTCTTGCTTTTTCAGCTTCTGAATTTAAGCCTGTAATTTTATCAATTTCCCAAATAGTATTTAATTTTTTAATAATATCAACATAATCGAAACCAGTATATACTCCAGCGCGTTGAGCTACTATTGAAAATTGATCAAATAAACTTCCTTTTTCTTCTCCAGAATGTCTTAAATGCATAGCCGGCATCACAATTTTATGTTTCATCATATATTGAAAAGCCAACATCATTTCACTTGGGTCGTATTTAAAAATTTGTTTCACAAATTCAGTATAAGCTAAATGATGACGCATTTCATCTCCAGCAATAATTTTAGACATTTTCGCCAATAATTTATGTCCGTTTTTTCGTGCAATTTTTGCAACATTATTATGTGAAATATAGGTTGCTAATTCTTGAAAACTGGTATATACAAAGTTTTTATAAGGATCGCGATCAGTACCAATATCCATGCCATCAGCAATTAAATGTTGTGTGGTAATTTCAAATTCACGCATATTTACTCTGCCTGATAGGTATAAATATTTGTTTAGCACATCACCATGTCTATTTTCTTCACCAGTCCAAGCGCGTATCCATTTCGCCCAACCATTATCTTTTTCTTCGTTTCGGGGTTTTGAAATTCCATCAATATCTAATAGCCAAGATTCATAGGTTGGAAGCGCTTCTTCGGTAATAGTATCACCCACTAAAACAGTCCAAAAGTCATTGTCTAAATCTTTAGATAATTCTCTTATTTCTTTCACTTCTTCTATAAAATTTTCGCTTTGAGAATTAGGAAGAAAATCGGTTGGTTGCCAAATTTTTTCTGGTGCTATTAAAAATTTGTCTACAAAAGTATCTATACTTTTTTCTAAGGTTAGCATCACCTCTAACCGGATATTGTTTATCGACATGTTTTTGATTTAGTTTAGTAGGTGGCTAAACTATGGAATTTTTAATAGAAGCTTCAACTTTTTCAAAAAGTTTAACAAATTCCATGGAATTAGCCTTTATAGCTTCATGGAGTTCAAAAGTAATGTTTACACCTAGTTCAAAAGGAAACATTCCTTTTTTATTTAGTTTCCAACAATTATTAATAGTTACTGGAATAACATAGGCAGATGGGACAAATTTAGTCAACATTTTTAAACCATTTTCAGAAAAGCGTTTGGGAATTCCATCTTTACTTCTAGTTCCTTCAGGAAAAATAACTGCGGCATACTTATTTTTTTCAATATATTTTCCAAACTCTTTAATGGCAGTTAAAGATTGTCTAGGATCTTTTCTGTCAATTAAAACTGAACCGCCGTGAGTTAAATTATAGGATACAGCTGGAATTCCTTTTCCTAATTCAATTTTAGAAACAAATTTAGGGTGATGCTTCTTTAAATAACATGAAAGAGGGCAAATATCATGCATACTTTGATGATTGGAGACAACAATTAAAGGCACGTTTTTAGGAATAGGATGGTTACTTATAAATTTAATTTGAGTACCAAGCATATAAAGAAGGTATGTAAGCGTACAGTTCATAAAATCTACAGCTATTTTATGACCTTTATAGTTCCAAATATTAAAACCTAACCATTGTAAACTATGGAAAATTAGTAAAAGAATGCCGTAAAAAAGGTAGAATATAGAAGATAGTATATATGATAAAACTGTTTTCATAGTATAAAAAGAAAGTATCTAGAAGGTAAAATTAGAAGTCATATTGAGCGCAGTCGAAATGTTTTATAATTTCTCAATTCCGCTCAAAGTGACATATTAATTTTTATTTAGTAAACCATAAATGCCAAGGAATCATTGCAAGTATTATTAGTAATGCAATTCCATAAAAAACAGTAATGGTTTTAAATTTTTCAGCATCCGTTGCTTTCTTTTTGTGTTTTGAAAATCCAATAGTAATTAATGTAATAGCAATAATTATCATTACAGGGTGCTCTATTAAAGCTTTTCTTAATTCCTTATTTTTCATAACCTCTCCCATTCCCATACCTCGCATACTCGTATAGAAAGTAGAGGTATAAAAAGCAATAAACCCAATTATTAATTGAATATGTGAAGCAATTAAAGCAAATAATGAGATTCGTAAATCGATGGCTTTAAATTCTTTTTTAGAGCTTAATCCAATGATGGCATTTCCAACAGCAACAATTAAAATTAATAATACAATATAAGCCCAATAAGAATGAATCATTTTTGTCATAATAGTTAGTTTTAAGTAGGTGACAAATGTACTAAAATAAAATTGGTTCTATTTTGAAAAAAACGTTTAAAATTTATAGATATTCGCCAATAATTTACCTTTTTACATTCGAAACTCCAAAATATTTTATTAGCAGAAGTGAAAAATCAAAATAAAAATTATTTCTCATTAGTCTTTTAAGTTGTATAAACTGCTGATAATTATCATATTTTATAAAATAAAAGAGTAATTAGTGCTATATAATCCATTTTTTCCTCACATTTTTTAAGATAATTGGAAAAAATGTGTATTTTGCACTTCTAATAATCAATACTATATAAGGACATTATGAAAAAATTATTAAGTGTAGTCTTTGCGCTTTTTGTAGGTACAGTTATGGTGGCACAAACCACAATCACTGGAAACGTTACAGAAGCAAAGACTGAGCAACCAATTCCTGGTTCAAACATACAAGTTGTTGGTAGATCTTTGGGTACCACAACTGATTTTGATGGAAATTTTTCTTTAACGGTAAATCACGAACTTCCATTTAAAATAGAAGTTTCTCTTATTGGGTTTTCTTCTGTAACAGTTGAAATCACTCAAGATAATCAGGTTGTAAATGTAGCACTTGCTGAAACTGCTACAGCCTTAGATGAAGTAGTTGTATCCGCTTCAAGAACACCAGAGCGTGTTTTGGAATCTCCAGTTTCTATTGAAAGAATGGATATTAGAGCCATTAAAAATACTTCTTCACCAACTTTTTATGATGGTTTAGAAAATTTAAAAGGAGTTGATGTTAATACTAACAGTTTAACATTCAAATCTATTAATACTAGGGGTTTTGCAACGTTTGCAAATTCTCGTTTTATGCAATTAGTTGATGGTATGGATAATTCTTCACCAGCACTTAACTTTAATTTAGGTAACTTATTAGGAATGTCTGAATTGGATGTTAATAGTGTTGAGTTACTTCCGGGTGCTTCTTCTGCATTATATGGTGCAAATGCTTTTAACGGTGTTTTATTTATGACAAGTAAAAATCCATTTACTTCTGAAGGTGTTAGTGTGTATTTAAAAACAGGACTTACTTCACAAATTGCTGCAGGAGACAATAATTTTACGGATGTTGGAATTAGAATGGCACATAAATTTAGTGATAAATTTGCAGCGAAAGCTTCATTTTCATTCTTAAAAGGAACAGAATGGTATGCTACAGATTATAACCAATATGTTGATGCTGGAGCAGGAAACCCTGATACAGTAATTTCTTCTTTAGGTACTCAAACAGCATTTGATCAAGCAAATATTTATGGGGATGAAGTTAATTTAGCGGCGACACCATTTGGCAACCTTAAAGGAGTTGGTCAATATTTAGAATCAATAGGAGCTCTTCCTCCTGGTGCCAGTGCTTTATTGCCAGAAGATAATGTATCTAGAACAGGTTATAAAGAAAGCGATTTAACAGATTATGTTGCACAAAGTGCAAAAGTAGATATTTCTTTAAATTATAGGCCATTTGATAACGACATTGAAGTTAGTTATAATGCTAAATTTGGACAAGGAAGTACTATTTATCAAGGGTCAAATAGATATTCTATCAAAAACTTCTTTATGCAACAACATAAATTAGAAGTTTCAGGAGATAATTTCTTTGTAAGAGGTTATCTTACAGATGAAGATGCAGGTGATTCTTATGATATGAGGTTTGCAGGTATAAATTTAAATAAAGCAGATGCTTCACAATGGTTTGGAACCTACGCTGGCGCTTATGCTACAGGCGCCCAAGGAATACTTTTAGGTGGGGGTTCATTCGCAGATGTTCAAGCTGCTTCATCTCAATTACATGCAGGAGCAAGACAATATGCGGATGCAACAGTTACGTTACAACCAGGAACACCTGAATTTAAAGCGGCTTTGGATGCTGTAGTTTCTGATCCGGATTTAAGCACTGGTGCTAAATTTCAAGATCAGTCAAAAATTTACCATGCTGAGGGTAATTATAATTTAAGAGATATAACTGATATTGCTGATATTCAAGTAGGTGGTTCTTGGAGACAATATTCTTTAAACTCTAGTGGAACTATTTATACAGATTTTGATGGCCCAATAGATTATAATGAGTACGGTGCATACATGCAAGTACAAAAGAAATTTGTGGATGATAGATTGAAATTTACAGGTTCTTTACGTTATGATAAAGCCAAAAATTTTGATGGAAATTACTCACCAAGACTTACAGTTTCTTACTCTTTAGGGGAAGAAAAAACACGTAATTTAAGAGCTTCATTTCAAACAGGGTTTAGAAATCCATCAACACAAGACCAATACATTGGTTTAGATGCAGGTGCTGCTATTTTAGTAGGTTCTGCACCTGATAATTTAGATAGATATACATCAAACCCAATACAAGTTAGCGCAACTGGGCAAGCTTTTTCTGGAGCTAGTACCGTTCAGTTATCAGGTAGAGATGCTTATGAAAACGCCTTTTCTGTAGCTTCAGTATTAGCTGGAGCACCTACAAAATCTAATTTTGGTTATGTGAAACCTGAAAAGGTAACAGCTTATGAAATAGGTTATAGAGCTGGATTTGGTAAATTAGCTTTAGATTTAAGTGGGTATTATAATGATTATCAAGATTTTATTGGAACTAAAACAGTATTAGTACCTTTATATGGTAAAGCTGATTTTTCTGATTTTAATCCTGATTTTATGCCTGCTCCACCAGCTGCAATAGCATTAAGCCAGGGAGACTTCAAACCATTCCAAGTGTACACTAATTCACCTGCAAATATTACTTCTTATGGAGGTACTATTGGAGTAACATCTAAAATATTTGGAAATTATAATGTTGGTATTAACTATACATTAGCTAAGTTTGATTTTGATCAAACTACAGACCCAGATTACGAAGCTGGATTTAATACTCCAGAGAACAAAGTGAAATTTTCTTTTGGAAGTACTGAGCTTTTTGAAAACTTAGGTTTTAATGTAAATGTAAGATGGAATGATGAATATTTATGGGAATCTTCATTTGCTGATGCAATTATCAAAGCAAGTACAGTTGTAGATGCACAAATTAACTATTCAGTACCGTCTTTTAAATCAACATTTAAAATTGGTGCAGCTAATCTTGGTGGAAAAGAATACGCAAGTGCTCCAGGTGTTGGGAAAATAGGTTCACAATATTATGTTTCTTGGACAATAAACCCATAATACATATTATTTTATATTAAAGAAAACGCCTTAAATTTTTAAGGCGTTTCTTTTTTTAAAAAAAAGCGGAATTTTTTTTAAAAATAAAATCAAAAAACTATCTTTGCACCTTGAAAATTGAGAGGAACCTTAAAAGGTTAAATATCTAAAAAATAAATAGTTAAAGTAATGGCAAAAGTTACAGGTAAAGTTGCACAAATTATAGGTCCAGTTATTGACGTTGAGTTTGAATCTGGCGCTGAACTTCCAAAATTATATGATTCATTAGAAATCACTAAGAAGGATGGTTCATTGTTAGTATTAGAAGTTCAATCTCATATTGGTGAAGATACTGTTAGAACCATTTCTATGGACTCAACAGACGGATTAAGCAGAGGAACTGAAGTTGTTGCTACTGGTAACGCAATTCAAATGCCTATTGGAAAGGATATTTATGGACGTTTATTTAACGTAATTGGAGATGCTATTGATGGATTGGGTAACTTACCTAAAGAAGGTAAAGATGGTTTGCCAATTCACAGAGAAGCACCAAAATTTGAAGATTTATCTACTTCGACTGAAGTTTTATTTACAGGTATTAAAGTAATTGACTTAATTGAACCATACGCAAAAGGTGGTAAAATTGGGTTATTTGGTGGTGCTGGAGTAGGTAAAACAGTATTGTTGATGGAGTTGATTAATAATATAGCAAAAGGTCACGGAGGTTTATCAGTATTTGCTGGAGTAGGAGAAAGAACTCGTGAAGGGAATGACCTTTTAAGAGAAATGTTAGAATCTGGTATTATTAAATATGGTGATGACTTTATGCATTCTATGGAAGAAGGTGGATGGGATTTATCTAAAGTGGATAAAGCTGGAATGAGAGAATCTAAAGCCACATTTGTTTTCGGACAAATGAATGAGCCACCAGGAGCACGTGCTCGTGTTGCTTTATCAGGTTTAACTATTGCTGAATATTTTAGAGATGGTGCAGGTGAAGGACAAGGGAAAGATGTATTATTCTTTGTAGATAATATTTTCCGTTTTACACAAGCAGGCTCAGAAGTGTCAGCATTATTAGGACGTATGCCTTCTGCAGTAGGTTACCAACCAACATTAGCTACAGAAATGGGTGCAATGCAAGAACGTATTACTTCAACTAAAAATGGTTCAATTACATCAGTACAAGCGGTTTATGTGCCTGCAGATGACTTAACAGACCCAGCGCCAGCAACAACATTTGCACATTTAGATGCAACAACTGTATTGTCTCGTAAAATTTCTGAGTTGGGTATTTACCCAGCAGTAGATCCATTAGATTCTACTTCAAGAATTTTAACGGCTGCTATTTTAGGTAATGAGCACTATGATTGTGCACAACGTGTAAAAGAATTATTACAACGGTATAAGGAGTTACAAGATATTATTGCTATTTTAGGAATGGAAGAATTATCTGAAGAAGATAAAATTGCAGTACATAGAGCTCGTAGAGTTCAACGTTTTTTATCTCAACCATTCCATGTAGCTGAGCAATTCACAGGAATACCAGGTGTATTAGTTGATATTAAAGACACTATCAAAGGATTTAATATGATTTTAGATGGTGAGTTAGATAAATACCCAGAAGCCGCATTCAACTTAAGAGGGTCAATTCAAGATGCAATTGATGCTGGAGATAAAATGTTAACTGAAGCATAATTCAATTGAAAATTATCAATCATCAATTATTATAAATTATGATTTTAGAAATAGTAACACCAGAAGCTACTTTATTACATTCGGAGGTAGATTTAATATCTGTACCAGGTCTTAATGGTGCATTTCAAATGCTAAACAATCACGCACCAATAGTGTCATTACTAGTAAATGGAACTGTAAAATTTAAAGGCACTAATGTTGTTATTGAAGAGCAATTTGAAGATAAGTTTACCAATAATAAAGGTGAGTTTACGTTGTCAATTAAAAGTGGAACTATTGAAATGAAAGAAAATAAAGTAATTATACTTGCAGATTAATTTTCAAAAATATTTATAAAAAAAATCCTCGATTAAACCGAGGATTTTTTTATGAATTACCATAAAACTTATTTTTAAATAAGTAAAAAGTTTCTCTGTTAAAGGTAGGGTATTTAACTTTTAAACTGTTTTGTAGTAAACAAATAAAATCAACCCATTTTCTTAGTTAATCGATATTTTTATATGCAATTTAAAACCCTTATTTTCTTCCTTTTAATTTCTGCCTCATGTTTTAGTCAACAAATTGGAAGCGCTAAAAATGGAAATTATTCAATAAAACTTTTAAAAATTGATAAACTATTTTCTTTTGTTTATTCTGATGTAAATTCAAAAAATAGTCATGATGAAAAATCATTTAACTTCCCAAATATAAATACAATGTATCAAATTGTTATGAATGGTTTTGATTATAAAAGTGATCATCAAGTTATTGTTCAAACAAACAAAGACACCATAGTAAAGTTTGATTTTAAAAAGGTGAATGGAAAAAAGATGTTAATGATTAGGCAGAATAATTTATTAAGTAAAAAATTTAGTGCAAGTACATTTTTTACTAAAAAAGAAATTATAGGGTTATTTGGAAACCCTTAATTAGATAAATTTTCATTTTAGAGAAAAACAAACCCTGCTAATTTTTTAAATAGCTGGATTTGTTTTTTAATAGATACTATATTTATAATTTCACTAATACATTTTCTTGAATATACCGATGCATTCCTTGACCAGCTTTTCTTCCATCTCCCATGGCAAGAATAACTGTAGCTCCACCTCTTACAATATCGCCACCAGCAAAAAGTCCTGGAATTGAAGTCATCATATTTTTATCAACCTTAATTGTATTCCATTTGGTTACTTCAAGTTCTGGCATACTACGTTGAATAATTGGATTTGGAGAAACACCAACTGCTATTACTACACTATCAACATCAATGTTATACTCTGAACCTTCAACAGGTACTGGGCGTCTTCTACCAGACGCATCAGGTTCACCTAATTCCATTTTTTGTACTCTCATTTTATTTACCATTCCATTTTCATCGGCAAAATATTCAATTGGAGAGGTAAGATTGATAAATTCAATTCCTTCTTCAATGGCGTGTTTTATTTCTTCAGCTCTGGCAGGCATTTCTTCCATAGAACGTCTATACACAATAATAGCTCTTTCAGCACCCATTCTCTTTGCAGTTCTCACAGAGTCCATAGCTGTATTTCCTCCACCTACAATTACTACATTTTTTCCTGTATGAACTGGCGTGTCAAATTTATCATTAGCCCCACCCATTAAATTTACACGGGTAAGAAATTCGTTAGCGCTTTGAACCCCATTAAAGTTTTCACCAGGAATATTCATAAAATTAGGTAATCCAGCACCACTTGCTATGAAAAAAGCTTCATAACCTTCATTTTTTAAATCATCTATGGTTGCTGTTTTTCCAACAATGAAGTTGGTAACGAATTTCACTCCCATTTTTTTGATGTTGTTTATTTCAAAGTCTACGATTGACTTTGGGAGGCGGAATTCAGGAATTCCATATTTCAAAACTCCACCAAGATCGTGCAATGCTTCAAAAACAGTAACATCGTACCCGAATTTTGCTAATTCACCAGCAACGGTTAATCCTGCTGGCCCAGAACCAATAACAGCCATTTTAATTCCATTTGGTTCAGCTAAAGTAGGTATGCTATCATCGCCATGTTCACGGTCGTAATCAGCTGTAAATCGTTCAAGATAGCCAATTGCAGAACCTTCTTTACTTAATTTTTTCACATATACACATTGAGCCTCACATTGAATTTCTTGTGGACAAACTCTGCCACAGATGGCAGGTAATGAGTTATTTTCTTTTAGAACTTTAGCAGCATCAAGTACGTCACCTAATTCAAGATATTTCACAAATTTAGGGATGTTGGTTCCAACTGGACAGCCAATAACACAGGTTGGAGCAACACAATCTAAGCAACGACTAGCTTCTTTTATTGCCATTTCTATAGTTATACCAGCATTTACTTCAATATTGCTTTTATTTCTAATATTTGGATCTGCTTCAGGCATTACAACTCTTGTTATAGTTGTACGATCCTTACTTTTAATTTCTTTACGTAACTTATCTCGCCAATCGGCTTTACGTTCGCTTTTATAAAATTCTTTATCTAATTCCGATTCCATTTTTTGAATATATTAAATAAGCTAAAATTTTTAATTTTTTAATTTGATACTGTTTCTAAAGATTTTAAATAGTTACTATAGCCTTCAGATTCTTTCTTTTTATAAGAATTTAACCTATTTAACATTTCATCAAAATCAACTTTATGAGCATCAAATTCAGGTCCGTTTACACAAACAAATTCTGTTTTTCCACCTACAGAAACTCTACAGGCTCCACACATTCCGGTTCCATCAACCATAATTGTGTTTAAACTTGCAAGTGTTGGGATATTGTATTTTTTTGTAGTTAAAGCAGCATATTTCATCATGATAGCTGGACCAATAACAATTGCTTCATTAATTTTTTCTCTAAGAATTACTTCTTCCATTCCTTGTGTTACTAAACCTTTTGAGCCTTTTGAGCCATCATCGGTCATAATAATAAGTTCGTCGGAGTATTCTCTCATTTTATCTTCAAGAATAATTAAGTCTTTGTTTCTAGCTGCAATAACAGTTATAACTCTGTTACCAGCTAATTTCATTGCTTGTACAATAGGAAAAAGAGGAGCTACACCAACGCCTCCTCCAGCACATAAAACAGTTCCCATATTTGAAATATGTGTAGCTTCACCAAGTGGACCTACTACATCTAAAATAGAATCACCTGCATTCATTGTGCATAGTTTATGAGATGAAACGCCAACGCGTTGAACAATTAAGGTGATTGTACCTTTTTCACTATCAGCATCTGAGATTGTTAGTGGGATTCTTTCTCCATTTTTATCAATTCTTAAGATGATAAAATTACCTGCTTTGCGACTTTTGGCAATATATGGAGCTTCAATAACTAATTTTGCCACATTTTCTGAAAGAAATTCTTTGTCTATAATTCTGAACATATTTTACGCTAAGACTATTATAATTAATATAAATAAGAGTTGTTGTTATTTTTTTAATAATACTTGTAAATTTAGACATTACTTTACAAGTAATAACTGATATTTCTCATTCTAATTGAGTTTTTTAACAATTATTTTGTAACATTCATATAAAAGGTGTAATTATTGATATAGTTGAAGGAAATGACAAACAAACATCATTTTTTAGATTAACAAAAAGATTGTTTAAACTTCACAGGAATCTCCCATACAATTTGGTTTTTCTGTAGGGTTTTTTAGTAAATTTAAATGTATTGTTAAATCATATAATTTACACCCAACGCAAATACCAAAAGCAGACTCTAAATACAATAGTACCATACAAATTACGCATAATAAACACACTGGATCAAAAAAAGAAGCGTCGTTAATTAAGAAAAGTGAAAGTGAAAAAATAATAGCTGATAAAACGAAACCTAAACTCCAAGCGAATTTCTTTTGAATTGCACCAATTGGTAATGGAGATTGTTTATAAACAATTAATTTAGCCAATAACATAGTAGGAGCATATTTTGGGTTGATAAATATTCCAATACTGAAGTTTAATAAAAGAAACCCTGAAATGTAAGGGATTATGGTGTATTTATTTAAAATGAATCCATTAATAGAAGCTATCATACCAAGCAATAACATAATACCTGCACTGGCTCTTAATTGTCTCTCATCTAAAACTTTGTAATTTCTACCTTCAATGTATTCTCCAAAACTTAGCGTTGACATTTTTTTTACTTTTTAAAGCACGAAGATAAAGTTTTTGATCTAAACGTAAATACTATTTGACAACCTCTTCTACTTAATTTTTTTAATTATTCTAAGGAGTTCCTTTTTGAAAATTGGTTTAGAAATATAATCAGATTCAATTGCTATAATTCTATAAGAACTGTGTGCATAAGCTGTTTAAGCAATAATTATTACATAATAGTATTTGAATGATTTTTTATTATACATTTCTAAAAGATCTTGTTTATTTTCTGTTTTAATGATATTTATCATTAATTTTAATGAAAATTCGACCTAAATTTGTAGCACTTATTCATTGCTTATCTATAAGTAATGAGTTTTTGATTTTTTTAGTTAGTAGTAAAAAAGGGAGTCTCAAAAGGGCTCTCTTTTTTAATGAAGGCTCCATAGTTCAAGGGATAGAATAAAAGTTTCCTAAACTTTAGATCCAGGTTCGAATCCTGGTGGAGTCACTACTGTTAAATTTTTAATTTTTAACAATACATAACGTATAATAGGCTATATTTGAATTGGTTAAAATTGCTTTTCTCCCAAATAAATTTATTTACTATGGAAATTGAAAAGGAAATTCAAATTAAAACAACTCAATGCGAAAATGATTTTAGTTGTTTAAAAAATGGCATAACTACTTGCTGTAAGGTATTAAGTTGCATTAATAATAAAGTCCTCTTTGTAGATTGTACGTCAAAAGTTTATTGTGCTTATAAAATAACATTTGGTTATTCTGACATTTGTAATTGCCCTACAAGAATAGAAATATATAATAAATATGCTTTGTAGAGCTTGTAATTAAAAATAAATTCTAAAAGTTAAATTAGGGGTTATTCCAATAGAAGTATTACTAGTAGCGTCAATAGTATTTTTAGTATTTATTTTATAATAGGTATTTAAAATGTTTTGATTGTTAAGAATGTTTAGTATTGATATACCAGCCATTCCGTTTATTTTTTCGTTTAATTTAAATTTGTATGTTGATGAAAAATCAGCTCTAAAATAATTGGATAATCGCTCACTATTTGGATTGTTATAATTAATTGAATTGCTAATTCCGTTTGTTGAAATAGCATTGTTATTTATAGGGCTTGTATGTGGTTTTCCTGTTCTCCAAAGTAACCCTAATGCTAAATCTATTTTTTTATAAGTATAGGTGTTCCCAAATGAAATGCTATGCCTTATATCTAGATTATTTGGAAAAATAGTTGGAGTTAATTCAGGGAATTCATAATCGTTCTTATTATAAGTATACCCAATCCAAGTACTAAAAGCTGCTGTTTTTTTATTAATCATAAACTCCAATCCTTTTACCGTATAACTTCCCGTAGTTTTAATAAACTGATTCTGATTTTGAAACCCTTGATTTGCAGTTGTAATGCCATTTACATATTTATAAAAGCCTTCTAAATCAATAAAAAAGTTATTTTTTTTGTAATTAATACCTAATGAAGCTTGTTTGCTTTTTATGATTGGAATTGTATTTTCGTCAGCCAATGTCCATCTACTTTTTTCAACTCCTAAAAAATCTTCTTGTAAGTCGATAATTTGAGTGGCGTTTTGGCTTTTAAATTCTCCAGCAATTTTTACAGATAGGTTCACATTTATTTTATACAATGCTTGTATTCTTGGTTCAACAATAAAAGTTTTAAATTTTTCAACATAATTAAGTCTTAAACCACTGTTTATAAAAGTTTTTTTATTGTTTGAAATAAAATTCACTTCACTGTACAGCGCATGATTTCTAATTACATTTTTAATGGTTCTAATAAATAAAGGGGTATTAACATCTTCAGAATTTGTAATTCCTAATTCATAAAAATGATAACCATTTAAAAATTGAAGATTTTTATTAATTTTATAAAATGTATTTAATTTTATGCCTGTTTCTAAAACTTCATTTACTTGTATTAAACGTTGATTACTTAACAATGAAAAGTTTTCAGCATGAACATTGTATTTTGTATAATAAGTATGAAGAACCGTTTTAAATTTTAAACTCCATATGTCTGTAATATTTAATCCAACAGCAACATTATGCTGTTCTAATTCACTTGTTTTGGAATCTGAAATTGTTTCAGATTGTATAGATTCATTAAAATGGAACTTGTTGTCAACATTTAAATAACTAAGTCTTAATTTATGATTTTTATTAAAGTCGTATAAAATTTTAAAGCTATAATCAAAAAAATTGAAGGTTGAGCTTGTTTTAATGTTTTCTGTAATTGTTGAAGCTGTAACTTTTGTATCTTGAAATGTTTTTTTAAAGTATTGTTCAAAAGTTGGAGTTTTAATTAAATCAGTAATTGCGCGTCTTCCCGTAAATTGAAAGCCAACTTTTTTTGAAATAGGAATATGTGCATAACCGTCGGCACTTAAAAGATTAAACCCAGCTCCTCCGAAAGGTTTTTCAGAAATTTCATTGATAGTTTCAATGTTAATAGTTCCTGAAACACCATCGTTGTATTGGGAACTGGTACCGTTTTTAGTAAGTGTTACTTTATCAGTTAAATAAGGATTGAAGGCTGATATTAGTCCAAAAAAATGTCCGGAATGATACATTTTTATACCATCCCAAAGCAATAAATTTTGATCGTTAGAGCCACCTCTAATATTAATATTTGAAATAGATTCATTAATACTACTTATTCCTGGAATTGCTTGTATTTTTTGCAAAATATCGGGTTCAATAAGACCAGGTAAAATTCCAGAATTTAAAACATCTATAACAATTGTGTTATTGGTTGTTATTGTAATTCCGGAGGTTAAATAATTGTTTAAAATCACTTCGTTTAATAGTTCAATTTTTTGAGAAATTGAAATGGTTAAACATTTTTCTTTTGAATGAAAATCATTAGAATTTATATAAATGGTTGGGTAAGATAAATGGCTAATTTGAACCAGTTGATTTTCAGCAATATTTTCGAATTTAAAAAAACCTGCGCTATTTGAAATTGTTTGATTGTTTAAAATAATAATTGAAGCATTTTCAATAAATGTTTTTAAAATAGGGTCAAATAGGTAACCACAAATGTAATTACCTTGGTTTTTTTTGCTTATTAATATATTTGTTTTGGTTAAATAGGTAAATGTTAAAGGTGTATTTTCTATTAAATAATCAATAGTTTCATCTAATGTTAAATCATTATTATAAGTAGGTAATTGAATAGCTTCAATTACTTTATTCGCATAAGTAAATGAGATATTATATTGCTTTTCAGCAATTGATAAAATCTCTAAAAGCGAACTATTTTCTTTATTCAAAATTTGAGAATTACAAAAAATGGAATAGAGAAGACAAGTTATTATTAAAAAAAGTTTTTTCAGGTTAAATATCATTGCACTTTAATACTCACTTTATTTTCACTAAATATAGTAAAATTAAAGTTTAGGGGTATACAAATTGCTTTTAAAGCGGTATCTAAATTTGTATGAGTAAAAGTTCCAGTAAATAAGGTATCTGCATATGATTTGTCATAGGTAACCTTTATATTATACTGTCTTTCAATTTCTTTAATAACATAACTATATGGGACACTCTTAAATGAGCTATTATTTTGTAGCCAAGAAGGGTTTATTTCGGTTATCCCATCTGAAAATTCAGATTTTGAGTTTAAAACTTTAAAAGAACTTCCTGCAGGTACTTTAATAGTTTCATTTTTATATTGAACACTTACTAAACCTTCATAGCAAAAAACTTCAAAATAAGCATCTCTTGCAAGTACATTAAAATGAGTTCCTAAAACGCTCACGGATCCTAAAGTTGTATTTACCGTAAACTTCGACCCTTTTTTAACACTAAAATAGGCTTCACCTTTTAAATTTAATTCTCTTTTAGATTCCCAATTTTTTGATTTGAATGTTATTTCTGAATCAGCATTTAAATTAACTTTAGAATTATCAGGCAATTCAAAATTAATTTTTTTAGCTAATTGTGTTGAATAACTTATGCTTTTATTTGAAATAAAATAATAGGAGGTAAGAATCAACGCTAAAATAGCAGCAACTTTGTAAAATTGTGAACTGAAATTAAGTTTTCTAACTTTTGATTTTTTAGGTGCGCTTTTTAACTTAAGTAGCGCTTCTTCAGCATTATATTTAGGAGTTTCTAATAAATTTGTTGCAGCTACTATTTTTTTGTAAGAGCGTAACTCGTCATCGCTTATGTGTTTCAAAAGCTCTTCTTCCGTTATTTCTTTGTTAAGCCACTTTGCTAAAAAATAATTTTGTTTCATACCTTTATAACATTTCAAATTAGATTCACCCTACTTTTAGATTAAAAATTTTCAATCTTACTCCTAAGGCTCACTAGCGCATTGTGTATTCTTTTTTCTACAGCTTTTAAAGATATTCCTAAAATTTCTGCAATTTCTTTGTATTTTTTACCATCAATTCTATTCATTAAAAAAGCGATCCTTTGGGCCTCTGTTAAACCAGCTATTGCTTTTTGTAATTTCACTCCAAATTCTTTTTCTTCTAAAATAAATTCAGGAGATTCATTTGTAATATTTTTAGGAAGTGTACTTTTAAAATTTAAGACAACTTTAGTTTTTGAATATTCGTTTAAAAATAAATTATTAGCAATTGTAAATAAAAATGCTTTTCCTTTGCCAGGAATTACTTTATAGCAGTTATTCCAAAATTTTAAAAATGAATCTTGAACAAGGTCATTTGCCATGTCAAAATTTCCACATTTATAATAAATAAAATTATGTAGTAACTTAGAGTGGTTTAAAAAAAAATCGCTAAATTTTTTTTCATCACAATAACCTGTATTATTTTTATCTTCCATTAAAGATGTAAGCCTAAATAGTAAGTGTTAAAAAATGTAAATATAATTTATTTTTAAAATAAGTAGGGTATTTAAAATATAAACTGTTATTTTATTAAACTATTAATGTAGCCTTATGAAATTAAAAACTACTTTATTCTTTTTAAGCTTTTGTTTATTCTTTTTCACCTCTTGTCAGAAAGAAATATCCCAATTGATACAACCTTCAACAGGTGAGGTGTTAAATGACAGTTCAGCGGTTACTTTATTAGTAAAAAATACCGTTTCCAATGATGGTTCAAAAGATAATATAATTGACAATGCAAGTTGTATTACGGTGAAGTTACCTGTTACGGTAATTGTAAATGGGACACAAATTGTAGTTTCTGTTGAAGAAGATTACAATGCTATTGAAGTCATTTTTGATGCTTTTTCTAATGATGTTGACAGTTTACAGATTGTATTTCCAATTGTGATAATTTTAAGTGATTTTTCTGAAATTACAATTTATAATTATGATAACTTAAATGAATATAGCAAAAATTGTAATGGTAATAATCAGTATGATAATGATATAGAATGCATAGATTTTGTGTATCCAATCTATTTATCAGTTTTTAATTCAGAGAGTCAAATTACACAAAAAGTTACTATTGAAAACGATGAGCATTTTTATCAGGTAGTTGAAGCTATTGCAACAACTCAAATTATTGAAATTCAATTTCCTATTAAAGCAATTCTTTACGATGGTACAGAAAAAGTAATTAATGATATGATTATATTGCAAAATGTTATTGAACAAGCTGACAATATGTGTGATGAAGATGATGATAATGATTATCATGATGATGATTGTATAAATTGTAGTGAAACTGAAATTAAACAGTTGTTAGTGGCGGATTGTGACTGGAAAATACATGAATTAATAACTAATGGAATTGAAAACGTTAAAGATTATGAAGATTATTTGTTTACTTTTTTAGAAAACGGAACCGTAATAGCAAATCATAATTCTAATAATTTTGACGGTACTTGGTTAGTTTACACCTCAAATTTTCAAATAATTGTTGAAATTAATTTTACAAATTTTCCCAATTTATCGTTTAAATGGGATCTTAATAAAATTGATGATAAAGAAATTTATCTTTACTTTGGAGAGAACAAACTTGAGCTTGAAAAAGAATGTGATTAAATACAATTTCAACTAAAATAAGGTACCCTAAAATTTAGGGTTAAAGAAATTACTTTTTTAATTTGCTTAAAAACAGCGAGTCTTTTTCTTTATTTATTTTAATAACTTCATCAATATTATCGTTCGGTATGGTAAGTGAAAGCACATAATGCTCAATTTTCCAATTATTTTCATTTTTAATAAGCACGCCTGACCCTCTACAAATTCCCATCCAAGTATCTAAAAGTTCATCAAACCAAGCAACTTTACCATCTTTATAAATATAAATAGTTCGTTTAACGGAAGTAAAATTCCAAGCTTTCCCCTTATCAAAATATGGTTTGCTAAATTCTTTAAACTCGTTATTTTTCCAATTTTCTGAAGCGTCAGTTCCAATAAAAACACTTTCATTGGTCATTGCTTCAAAATAAGTTTCAAAATTAGCTTCGGCTGCACTTTTATGCCAAGCATCTAATACGGTATTAATTGCTCCTTTTTCAACAACCGTATCAACTTTTTTTGCTGCTTCTTTTTTATTTTCACAACTTGAAAATAAAGTTATAAAAATAAGTAGCGGAATTATTTTTTTCATTCTTTGGTTTTTATTGGAGGTATTAATTTTCCTTCAGGGCTTTCTTTAAAAGGTGTTACAGATTTAGTTGGTTTTTTTCTTAAAGGAGATTTTCTTTTATATAAATTTTTTCTTTCTGGAAACGCTGGTATTTCAATTACAGTATTTGGAGTTTCGGTATCTACTTCTAATGAATTTTGTAATTCTTCTGCCTTATATATAGTATTTATTTTTGAGTTTACGGATGAATAAACTTCAACTATTTTACCAACCTCTTCTTTTACTTCTTCACTTGAAATGGATGGAATTGTTGCCATATCAGCCAATCTTAAAGTTTCATTATGTAAAACATTAAAGCGAGCCATCATATTTAATCCCTTTAATTCTTCAATTCTAATTGAATCCTTCATTAATTGCACTAAATCAGAAAGTTCTTTGGCATAATTAAGAGCTTCCATATTAGAAATATTATAATATTTTATTATAAATTCATCAACATTGCGATATTCTTTCCATTCTGAAACTGCTTTTTTAGCTTTTGGAATTAAGGTTTCTCCAATTGTATTAACAATACGATTGGAATTTATTTTTAACGAATCCGTGTTTTCAGAAACTTCTTGTACCGTATTGGTTCTTTGACACGAAAAACTTAAAAATATAATGAATAATAAAAGACTATATAAATACTTCATTTTAAAAATATATTGACTTCAAAAATACTAATTATTACACTATTCTATCGAAAAATTATCATTTTGATAAAAAATTAATCTACATACATTGAAAATATATTTTAAGTATCTTTGAAACAGTAATATTAAGGATACGTAAATAAATGAATAAAAACATATTAATTATAGGCGCCTGCGGTCAAATTGGGACAGAATTAACGCTGAAGTTGCGTGAAATAAACGGTAAACATGCTGTTATAGCTTCAGATATTCATGAAGGAAATGAAGAGTTAATGCAGTCTGGACCTTTTGAAATTATTGATGCATTAAATAAAGAGGGTATTGAAAAAATACTAGATAAATATGCTATAACTGATGTTTATTTAATGGCAGCAATGTTATCTGCCGTTGGTGAAAAATTCCCTGCAAAAGCATGGGAATTAAACATGAATTCGCTTTTTAACGTTTTAAATTTGGCTAAAGAAGGGAAAATCAAAAAATTATTTTGGCCTAGTTCTATAGCTGTTTTTGGTCCAACAACGCCTAAAGAAAACACGCCTCAAAAAACGATAATGGAACCTTCTACCGTTTATGGAATGAGCAAACTTACTGGAGAACGCTGGTGCGAATATTATTTTAACAAATATAATGTGGATGTAAGAAGTATTCGTTATCCTGGTATTATTAGCTGGAGAACAAATCCAGGTGGAGGAACAACTGATTATGCAGTTGAAATATACAATAATGCTTTATTAGTTGGTAAATACGATTCGTTTTTGAATAAAAGTACCAAATTACCTATGATGTATATGGATGATGCTATTGCAGCAACTACCCAAATTATGGAAGCAAAACCTGAAGAAATTAAAATTCGTTCTTCCTATAATTTGGCGGCAATGAGTTTTACTCCAGAAGAAATAGCTTTAGAAATTAAAAAGTTTATCCCAGATTTTGAAATTTCATACCATGAAGATTTTAGACAACAAATAGCAGATAGTTGGCCACAAAGTATTGATGATTCTAAAGCAAAAGAAGATTGGGGCTGGGAACATAAATTTGATTTAAAAAAAATGTCTAAAACCATGTTAGAAAGTTTAAGTAGTAAATATGCCGAATTATAAAATATAATTTACAATTAAAGAAAGCCCCTAAATTTTAATTTAGGGGCTTTCTTTTTAGGTTTTAATACTATAATTTTTATTAACATATATTAGTTTAAGTATGATTCTGATAAGTTACTAAAACGATTTAGCAATAAAAACCAAAATATGATATCTATCATCTTTTTAAGATTCACTATATTATAATTTTGTTATCTCAATAGGAGAATGCCTAAAATTCATTCTTTTTTTTAAATAAAAAATAATAAAAACATATAAAACCAACTTATTTATGAATATTTCACATATTGAACACATAGGAATTGCGGTAAACAACTTAGAAGAATCAATTAAATATTATGAAGAAGTATTAGGCATGAAATGCTATAGTATTGAAGAGGTTGTTGATCAGAAAGTTAAAACAGCCTTTTTTTTGGTGGGTGACACAAAAATTGAATTATTAGAAAGCACTTCCCCAGATGGCCCAATAGGTAAATTTATTAAAAAAAAAGGTCAAGGAATTCACCACATTGCTTTTGCAGTGCCAAATGCAACTGAAGCATTAAAAACAGCTGAAGAACGAGGTGTTCAATTAGTTGACAAGGTTTCTCGTAAAGGAGCGGAAGGATTAAATATTGGTTTCCTTCATCCAAAATCAACAAATGGGGTACTTACTGAACTTTGTTCAAAAAAATAACACCTTTTTATTTTAATAGAACAAAACAATAAAAGAAAACAAAAAAAATGGCAAATCAAGATAAAATTAATGAGCTTATTGAAAAAAGAGCTCTAGCAAAATTAGGTGGTGGTGAAAAGCGTATTGATTCCCAACATGCAAAAGGGAAGTTAACTGCGCGTGAACGTATAGATATTCTTTTGGACGATGATAGTTTTGAAGAATTTGATATGTTTGTAACACACAGAACAAAATCGTTTGGATTAGATAAACAAATTTACCTTTCTGATGGCGTTGTTACTGGGCATGGAACAATTGATGGTCGAATTGTATACTTATTCGCACAAGATTTTACTGTATTTGGAGGCTCTCTTTCCGAAACTTACGCATTAAAGATTTGTAAGATAATGGATATGGCTATGAAAATTGGTGTTCCCGTTATTGGGTTAAATGATAGTGGTGGAGCTCGTATTCAAGAAGGTGTTAGATCTTTAGCGGGTTATGCTGAAATTTTTCAAAGAAATATTATGGCATCTGGTGTAATCCCACAGATTTCTTCAATTTTAGGACCTTGTGCTGGGGGTGCTGTTTATTCACCAGCTTTAACAGATTTTACGATTATGACTGACAAAACTAGTTATATGTTTGTTACAGGCCCGAAAGTTGTAAAAACCGTAACAGGTGAGGTTGTAACTGCTGAACAATTAGGTGGCGCTATGATTCATTCAACAAAATCAGGTGTATCACACTTCTTAGCTGAGAGCGATGAAGAAAATTTATTATTAGTTCGTAAATTATTAAGTTACCTTCCTTCAAACAATTTAGAAGAAGCACCAATTATTACTTGTAATGATCCTATAGATAGATTAGATGATATTCTTAATACTATTATTCCAGAAAATGCAAATCAACCGTATGATATAGTTGATGTAATTTCAATTATTGCTGATAGAGCGGAATTTACTGAAGTTCACAGAAATTATGCAAGAAATATAGTAGTTGGTTTTGCTAGGTTTAATGGTCATCCTGTCGGTATTGTGGCCAACCAACCAAAATATTATGCGGGTGTATTAGATATTGAAGCTTCGAGAAAAGCGGCTCGTTTTGTTCGTTTTTGTGATGCATTCAACATCCCAATTGTAACCTTAGTTGATGTACCAGGATTCTTACCAGGAACAGGACAAGAATATGGTGGAATTATTCTTCATGGTGCTAAATTATTATTTGCATATGGTGAAGCAACAGTGCCAAAAGTAACTATTACACTTCGTAAATCTTATGGTGGAGCACATGATGTAATGAGTTGTAAACAATTACGTGGTGATGTTAATTATGCTTGGCCAACTGCAGAAATTGCTGTTATGGGTGCTAAAGGTGCCGTTGAAGTATTAGAGGGTTCTACAATTAGAAAAATGGAAGATGACACTGAAAAAGAAAAATTCATTGTAAAAAAAGAAGATGAATACAATACGAAGTTTGCAAATCCTTATGTAGCTGCAAAATATGGATTTATTGATGATGTTATTGAACCTAGAAATACTAGGTTTAGAATAATTAGAGCTTTACAATTACTTCAAAATAAAAAAGAAGTAAATCCACCAAAAAAACACTCAAATATACCTCTATAATGACTGTACTACCACTATATACAGATCAAATTAGCGAAGGATACGTTATTTTGATTACAGGATTGTTAATTGTTTTTGGTGCCTTGGTAATACTTGCTATGTTTTTTAAATATGGATTACCGGTTATGCTTTATGTATACAAGATAATTACCAAAGGAAAGGATAAAAAGATTTCAGAGATTAAAGTTGAAGCTGATAGGAATTTTACAGGTGAAATTGCATCAGCTATTGGTGCAGCGGTTCATTTGTATTTGGATGAACAGCACGATCATGAAAGTGCAATTTTAACAATTAAGCAAATAAAAAAACCATATTCACCTTGGAGTTCTAAAATTTACGGAACACAAAATAGATTATAAAATGAAAAGTTATAAATTTAAAATAAACGAAAACGGCTATACCGTTAATATAAAATCTCACGAAGGTAATATTATTGATTTAGAAGTAAACGGAACTTCATATGAAGTAATAATGAAGGAGGAAATCAAAAAATCGAAAACTCCTACTTTAGTTCGTGCAGCATCTCAGAGACCAGCAGAACCATTAAAAGTGAATCCTAGTTCATCAATATCCAAAATTATTGCTCCTATACCTGGAGTTGTTTTATCTATTGATGTAGCAGTAGGTGACACTTTGAAACTTGGCGATAGAATGTTGGTTTTGGAAGCTATGAAAATGGAAAACAATATTGTTTGTGAAAAAGCAGGTACTATAACTGCCATGAAAATTGTTGTTGGACAACAGGTTTTACAAAACGAAGTAATGATAGAAATAAGATAAGCGTTTTCATTTTTTATGAATGTTTAAAATTAACATTCATTTTTGAAAACACAAAAAACAAACAAAATGAAAAAAATATTATTAATATTTGGTGTTCTATCATTGCTAATTTTTATTAGACCTGCACTTGGTTTAAACTCAAATTCCGGTACTAATACAATATCTTCATCTATTTCGGTTGATCAGGCTGACCAAGCAGATGATGCAGATTCACTCGGTGAAGCTTTTGAAGGAATTAAACATTTTTACAATTATACTGGTTTTGCTAATGCAACTTCTGGTAACTTACTCATGATTTTAATTGGGATTATATTTATATACTTAGGTATTAAATTTGATTACGAACCATTATTGTTAATCCCAATTGGAGCTGGTGTAATTATTGGGAATATTCCTTTTGTTGCCGGTAATCAAACTGGTATTTACGAAACAGGTTCTGTATTAAATTACTTATACTTTGGGGTCGTAAAAGGTATTTATCCTCCATTAATTTTCTTAGGAATTGGAGCAATGACAGATTTCTCATCATTAATTGCAAATCCTAAGTTAATGTTATTAGGTGCTGCTGCACAAATTGGTGTATTTGTCACGTTTATGGGTGCATTATATTTAGGATTTAATCTTCCTGAAGCAGGTGCAATTGGAATTATTGGTGGAGCTGATGGACCTACTGCTATCTTCCTTTCATCTAAATTAGCAAATGGAGTTAATATATTGGCCGATGGAACAACAGTTAAAAACTTAATTGGACCTATTGCCATTGCCGCTTATTCATATATGGCCTTGGTACCAGTTATTCAACCTCCAATAATGCGTTTGCTAATTTCTAAAGAAGATAGAAAAATTAAAATGAACCCCCCAAGAGCGGTAACTCAAAAAGAGAAAATGATTTTTCCAGTTGTAGCTTTAATTTTAACAACATTTATATCTCCTAGTGCTTTACCTTTATTAGGGATGCTTTTCTTCGGAAACTTATTAAAAGAATCTGGAAGAACTGAAAGATTAGCAGATACAGCACGTACTAAATTAATTGATATAGTTACCATTTTATTAGGTGTAACTGTTGGAGCTTCAACGCAGGCCGACATTTTTATCACTAAAGATTCTATGATGATTTTTGCTCTTGGAGCTATTTCATTCGTAATTGCAACTATGGGTGGATTGCTTTTTGCCAAGTTTATGAATTTATTCTTAAAAGGTGATAATAAAATTAATCCCCTAATTGGAGCCGCTGGTGTATCTGCAGTGCCAGATAGTGCGAGAGTTGTACATACCGAAGGTTTAAAATCTGACCCAAGTAACTATTTATTAATGCACGCAATGGCACCAAATGTTTCTGGTGTTATTGGATCTGCAATTGCTGCAGGTATTATATTAAGTTTTTTAGGATAATTAATTGTTGTTGAAATAATAAGCAACAAAATTCAAATTTTAAGTGAAATGAAAATACCAAATATAATGACAGCTGATGAGGCTGTAAAATTGATTAAATCAGGAAACAGAGTATTAATACAAGGAGGGTCTGCAACCCCTCAAACATTAATTAAAGCAATGGTAGGTCGCGCACCAGAATTGAAAGGTGTTGAAATTTGCCATTTACATACTGAAGGAGAATGTGGTTATACAGCTCCAGAATTAAGAGAAAGCTTTCATACAAGTGCTTTTTTTATAGGTGGAAATGTACGAAAAATGGTAGGTGATACTGTTGATTATATTCCAATTTTTTTAAGTGATATTCCAAGTTTATTCCGTCAGGGATATATGGATTTAGATGTTGTTTTAGTAAATGTTTCACCTCCAGATAAACACGGATTTTGTTCTTTAGGAGTTTCTGTTGACATTGTAATTTCAGGAATTGAAAAAGGAAAAACTGTGATTGCACAAATCAACCCTAAAATGCCACGTACTTTTGGTGATGCTCTTGTACATTTAAATCATTTTAGTGCTTGTGTTTTAGTTGAGGAAGAAATTCACGAAATGAAATTTGTTGCACCAACTGAAGCTGAAAAAGCAATTGGGAGAAATATAGCTGAAATTATTGACGACGGTTCAACGCTTCAAATGGGTATTGGTGGTATTCCAAATGCCGTACTTACCTATCTTAACAATCACAAAAATTTAGGTGTTCACACTGAAATGTTTTCTGAAGGAATTGTAGATTTAGTTGAAAAAGGAATTGTAAATGGTTCGCAAAAAAAGGTAAATCCTTATAAAATTATTTCTGGTTTTGCAATGGGTACACGTAGATTATACGATTTTATGGATGACAATCCAGAAATTGAAATGTTAGACATTGCTTATGTAAATGACACTGCTATAATTCGTCAAAACCCAAAAGTAACTGCAATTAATTCTGCAATTGAAATCGACTTTACAGGTCAGGTTTGTGCCGATTCAATTGGAACTAGAATGTTCTCGGGTGTTGGTGGTCAAATGGACTTTATGCGTGGAGCTGCCTTATCACTAGGTGGAAAACCAATAATTGCCGTAACTTCAACAACTCTAAAAGGAGTTTCTAAAATTGTCCCAGCATTAAAACCAGGAGCTGGAGTTGTTACGACACGTGCACATGCAAGATTTGTAGCTACAGAATATGGTGTTGCAGAATTATTTGGAAGAACATTAAAACAACGTGCACAAGAATTAAGAGATATTGCACACCCTGATCACAGAGAAGAATTAGATAAAGCTATTTTCGATAGATTTGGAAGTAGTTTAGCCATAAAATAATTTCATTAATAGTATATATTATGAACACTAAAACTAAAAATAAATCACTTTTTTCTGAATTCAATCCAGTAACTAAACAGGAATGGTTAGAAAAAGTTACAGTTGATTTAAAAGGTGCCGATTTTGATAAAACATTAGTTTGGAAAAATTTAAGCAAGATCAATATTCAGCCTTTTTATAATACAGAAGATAACATCAACTTTTTACAAAATACTGGTGAAAACTCTCAATCGTTAGTTAACTATCGCAGTATTTCAGTAATATTTGATGAAAAAGGAAACAGTTTAGCTTTAAAAGCTATTGAAGAAGGAATGAACGGATTAATTTTCTGCATTTCTGAAAATACTTCAGCAACCAAATTGTTAAAAGGTATTAATTTAAATGAAACAACTGTTTCATTCATTTTAGGAACTAACGCTGTTGCTTTCGCAAAAGATTTTTTCACTTTTGTATCCGAAAACAAAGTTGCTCCAGAAAATTTGAAAGGTTTTTTTAATACCTCATTAATTTCAAATTACGTAACAACAGGAACTATTGAAGCTAACGCTTTTGATATTGTTGTAGAATTAGCGAAGTTAGCTTCAAATTATCCTAATTTTAAAGCAATTACAATTTCAGGAACTGAATATTTAGATTCTGGCGCAAACCAAGTTCAGGAAATAGCTTATACATTAAATTCATTAGTATATGTAATTGATGAATTAACAAAAAGAGGAATTGAAGTTCAATCTATTTTTAACAATCTAAACTTCAATTTAGCTATTGGTTTAGAATATTTTGTTGAAATAGGAAAATTTAGAGCTTTCAATAATTTATTAAGTGAAGTCGCCAATAAATATGGTGTTGCTAATTTTTTAAACACAATAACTGCAAAAACATCTATTTGGAGTAAATCTATTACAGATGCTGAAACTAATTTATTGCGTTGTACTACTGAAGCAATGTCCGCTATTATAGGTAATGTTGATGGTATTTTAATTGATGCTTACGATAAAGAATTTAAAGATTCTTCAGATTTTTCAAGCCGAATTGCTGGAAATATCACTACCATTTTAAGAGAAGAATCTTACTTTGGTAAAGTTTCAAATCCAGTTGATGGTTCTTATTATATTGAAGAAGTTTCAGTTAAAATAGCTGAAAAAGCATTAGAATTATTTAAAGCTATTGAAGAAAACGGTGGTTTTGCTCCTTCTTTTGAAAGCGAATTAATTCAACAACAGATTGCTAAAATTCGTTTACAAAAACTAAAATTAATCAGTCAAAGAAGATTACCAATGGTAGGTATTAATAAATACCCAAATTTAATGGAAACTATTAAGGCCGATTTACTTTCTGATGCAGTTTCTAATACAATAACTAAAGTTTTAAAACCAAGAAGAGCGTCGTTAGAAATTGAAGCTATCAGAAAAACAACAGAAGAACTAGTTGCTAAAACTGGTGTTAGACCTGTAGTTGAATTGGCTAGTTTTGGAAACTTAACAATGCGTAAAGCAAGAGCTGCTTTTGCATACGATTTTATTGGAGTTAGTGGTTATAAAATACTACAAGAACAAAGTTTTGCATCGGCTCTAGAAGCTGCAGAATCAAGTGCAAAATCAAATTCTAATGTAGTTGTTATTTGTAGTTCGGACCAAGATTATGATGAAAGTGCTGTTGCTTATGTAAAAGCATTTAGAGCATTAAATACAGATAAAGTATTATTATTAGCAGGTGCGCCAGCTAATTTAAATGAATTAACTGAAGCTGGTTTAGACGGTTGTGTAAATATGAGATCAGATGTAATTGCAACTATTTCAAGCATTCAGCAAAAAGTTCAAAAATCTATAAAAGCATAAGGATATGAAACCGGATTTTTCAGATATAAAAATAAATTCAGCAACAAAACAAAATGTTGCTGCTTCAGAGAATCAAGATGTTTGGAATACTCCTGAAGGAATTCCAGTAAAAAAACATTTCACAAAAGCAGCTATTAGTGAAGCTGAACATTTAGGATTTGCTGCTGGTGTACCTCCTTTTTTAAGAGGCCCATATAGCACAATGTATGTAACTCGTCCTTGGACGGTTCGTCAATATGCTGGTTTTTCAACTGCAGAAGAGTCGAATGCTTTTTACAGAAGAAACTTAGCTGCTGGTCAAAAAGGACTTTCAGTTGCTTTTGATTTAGCTACACACCGTGGATACGATTCCGATCATCCACGTGTAACTGGTGATGTTGGTAAGGCTGGTGTTGCTATTGATTCTATTTTAGATATGGAAATTTTATTTGACCAAATTCCGTTAGATAAAATGTCTGTTTCTATGACAATGAATGGTGCTGTATTGCCTATTATGGCATTTTACATTGCCGCAGCAAGAAAACAAGGTGTTTCTTTAGATAAGCTTTCTGGAACAATTCAGAATGATATTTTAAAAGAATTTATGGTGCGTAACACTTACATTTATCCACCATTACCTTCAATGAAAATTATTGGTGATATTTTCGATTACACCACTAAAAATATGCCTAAGTTCAATTCTATTTCAATTAGTGGTTACCATATGCAAGAAGCTGGTGCAACTGCTGATATCGAGTTAGCATATACGCTAGCTGATGGTATGGAATACATTAGAACTGGATTGGCTTCAGGATTAAAAATTGATGAATTTGCTCCTAGATTATCATTTTTCTGGGCAGTGGGAATGAATCACTTTATGGAAATTGCTAAAATGCGTGCTGCTCGTATGCTTTGGGCAAAAATCATAAAATCTTTCAATCCAACAAATCCAAAATCAATGGCATTGCGTACGCATAGCCAAACATCTGGTTGGAGTTTAAGTGAGCAAGATCCTTTTAATAATGTTGCACGTACTTGTGTCGAAGCAATGGCTGCCAGTTTAGGAGGAACACAATCTTTACATACAAATGCATTGGATGAAGCAATTGCTTTACCTACCGATTTTTCTGCAAGAATTGCACGTAATACACAAATTTTTATTCAAGATGAAACTCAAATTACAAAAGCGGTTGACCCTTGGGCTGGTTCTTATTATGTTGAATATTTAACACAAGAAATAGCGAAGAAATCTTGGAAATTAATTGAAGAAGTTGAAGAATTAGGTGGAATGGCAAAAGCTATTGAAACTGGAGTCCCAAAATTGCGTATTGAAGAAGCTTCGGCTCGTAAACAAGCTCGTTTAGATTCTTGTCAAGATATTTTAGTTGGGGTTAACAAGTTTAAAACAACCGAAAAATCGAATATTGAAATTTTAGAAGTTGATAACACCGTTGTTAGAGATTCTCAAATTGAACGTTTAAATAAATTAAAAGCAAATAGAAATCAAGCTGTTGTTGATGCAAATATTGCTGCATTGTCTAAATGTGCTGAAACTGGTAAAGGTAATTTACTGGCATTAGCTGTTGAAGCTGCTGAAAATTTTGCTACTTTAGGTGAAATTTCTGATGCTTTAGAAGTTCATTTTGGAAGACATAAAGCAGATACTAAATTAATAAGTGGCGTGTACGGAAAAGAAGTAAACGACGATAGTACCTTTGCGAAAGCTCAAAAATTAGCAGATAAATTTGCTGAAATAGAAGGTAGAAGACCAAGAGTTATGATTGCGAAAATGGGTCAAGACGGTCATGATAGAGGCGCTAAAGTAGTTGCTTCTAGTTTTGCGGATTTAGGTTTTGATGTAGATATGGGATCATTATTTCAAACTCCTGAAGAAGTTGCAAAACAGGCTGTTGAAAATGATGTTCATTTTGTAGGTGCTTCAAGTTTAGCTGCGGGTCATAAAACATTAATTCCTCAATTAATTGAAGAATTATCACGTTTAGGAAGACCTGATATTATGGTATTTGCAGGAGGTGTTATTCCAGCACAAGACTACGATTTCTTATTTGAAAGAAAAGTAGCGGGTGTATTTGGTCCTGGTACCGTTATTTCAGAATCAGCCATTACAATGATGGAGAAATATTTAGAGAAAGAGTAAGCACTAAATAATTTATATTTTAAGAGGTTGTCTAAAAAGTAAACTTACGTTAACCTGAACTTGTTTCAGGTTCGCATACTAATTCATTATAAGTATGATGAGATTCTGAAATAAATTCAGAATGACGGATTTCAATACTTTTTTAGACAGCCTCTTTTTATTTTATATATCATTCCTGCGCAGGCAGGAATCTATCTAAATAACTTTTAAATAATCTTCTTCAATAATTTAAATACTATTTTTGCACTTCAAAATAAAACTATGGATTTTTCAAAAGTAAAATTGGTTGTTGCTGATATGGATGGAACTTTACTAAACTCACAGAGTAAAGTTAGCGATCAGTTTTTAGGTATTTATAATAATTTAAAAAGACTTAATATTAAATTTATAGCAGCTAGTGGAAGACAGTATTTTAGTATTATTGACCGATTTGATAAAAGCATACAAGATGAAATAACCATTGTGGCTGAAAATGGAGCTTTTGCTATACAAGGTAACCAAGAACTATTTACATCTTATCTACCCATTGAATACATTTCCAAATCAATCAATATTCTTCGAGAATTAAAGAATGTATATATTGTTTTATGTGGAAAAAAAGCTGCTTATATTGAAACAAAAGATGAAGAGTTTATTTCAATGTTTAAAAATTATTATTCTGAATACAAACAAGTTGAAGATTTAAAAACTGTTTCAAACGATACCTTTTTTAAAATAGCTGCTTTCCATTTTAATTGTTCAGAAACACATATTTACCCAGCTTTAAAACAGTTAGAAAATGACTTGCAAGTAATAGTTTCAGGAGAAAACTGGTTAGATATTTCTCATACGAATGCAAACAAAGGTTATGCGTTAAATATCCTTCAAAATAAATTAGGCATTACTAAAGAAGAAACCATGGTTTTTGGTGATTATAACAACGATTTAAAAATGCTGGCCTTGGCCGATTTTAGTTATGCCATGGAAAATGCACATCCAACTGTAAAAAAAATTGCAAAATTTCAAACCAAAAGTAATAATGAACAAGGTGTTGAAATTATACTTAAACAATTGATAAATTCAAGAATCTAAGTTAAAACGAGCTTTTAAATTGATCCATCATAATTTCAGCGGCTTTTACTGGGGATATTTTAGCAGAAACAATTTCCTTTTCTAAAGCAGAAAGATGGTTTTTAATAGTTGTAGAACCATAAAAAAGAGTTTTAAGTTCCTCATTTATATTGTTATACATCCATTGTATTTGTTGGTGATTTCTATTCTTTTTAAAATAATCGTTTTCATCAACTAGTTTTTTAAATTTTGAAACTTCAGTCCAAACAGTATCAATTCCAATATTTTTTATTGCTGAAGCTGTGCTAACCACAGGGCTCCATCCTGATTCAGATTGAGGAAAAATGTGCAATGCGTTTTGATATTGTAAACGAGCCATTTCGCTCATTCTAACATTATTTCCATCAGCTTTATTAATAACCACCATATCGGCCATTTCCATAATTCCTTTTTTAATTCCTTGAAGCTCATCACCTGCGCCAGAAAGCATTAATAATAAAAAGAAATCTGTCATTCCATGCACCGCAGTTTCACTTTGTCCAACTCCTACTGTTTCAATTAAAACTACATCATACCCGTTTGCTTCACAAAGCAACATTGTTTCTCCTGTTTTGTTAGCAACACCACCTAAAGTATCCCCAGAAGCGGAAGGACGTATATAAGCTTCTTCCATATTAGCCAATTCCTCCATTCTAGTTTTATCACCTAAAATACTTCCTTTTGAACGCTGACTACTTGGGTCTATTGATAGAATTGCAACTTTTTTTCCTTCAGATACTAGATATTTACCAAAAGCTTCAATAAAAGTGCTTTTTCCAACACCTGGAACACCTGTAATACCAATTCTTATCGATTTTCCGGAATAGGGTAATATTGCTTGAATTATTTCTTTTGCAAGAATTTTATCGCTTTCTAAATTACTTTCAACTATAGTAATTGCCCTTGAAAGAACAACTCTATCGCCTTTTAAAATGCCATTAATGTATTCTAATGATTTTAACCTGCCTTTTGGTTTGTAGTTCTTCATTAAATGATTATGCTGTTATCTAAATTGAATAATAACAAATATAATCATATTGCTAAAATTTGACACAGTCAATTAAAAAAAGATAGTATAAAAATTTAAAAGTCTTTCTTTTTTAACTTAAAATTCATCCTAAATACAGGTAAAATTACCCAAAGTGCCAAAATAAAGATGGATATTACCATTCCAAAACTTGTTCCGAAAAACATTCTAAAAACAGCTCCGGTATAACCTAAAAGAGCAGAAATATCTAATTTCAATAGAATTAAAATTCGTGATAAATCAATAGGGTTAAACATTGTGGCAATTAAGGAAAATTTATCTAAAGGATATTCATTAAACATTAGTAATGAAATTAAAAAAATACCGTCGTAAATAACCGCTAAAAATAACCACATTAAAATAGCATATCCAAACCCTTTTATTTTATTATCAGTAGATAAGGCAATATTATATGAAAGTGCCACAAAAATAAAATTTAAAAAAGACCCAGCTATCAGCAATAAACTAAAATCAAATATGACTGCAGATTTAAACAAACCATAGCCTATAAAAGGAATTCCCAACCCTAACACTAAACTTAAAGTTAATGAGAGTGAAATACCTAAGTATTGCCCCATAAATATTTTATTTCTATTTATTGGTTGTGCTAGTAATAGTTCGGTAAACTCTTTTGAATTATAATAATACATGACTCCAAAAATAGTACCTATCAATGGCGTTAATACTATAATTATATTCATTAAAGTAATAACCGCTTTATTTAAATCGTTGTTTAAAAATAACAATACAAAACCTAATGCCAAGTAGAAAATAAAATACACATAACTCCAACGGCTACGCATTAAATCGAAAAAACTATATTTTAAAATTTTAAGCATATTGTTTGGATATTAAATTAGCAATTGCATGTTCTAAATTATCATTATCCGTTTGTTTTTTTAGGGCTTCAATACTTCCTTTGAAGTAAATTTTCCCATCTAATAAAAACACAATTTCATCTGCTAATTCTTCAACAACACTCATAATATGTGTAGTAATTAATATGGTTTTTCCTTTTCCTTTTTCTTTCTTAATTATTTCTTTTAAATGAATTAAAGCAATTGGATCAAGGCCTGTAGTAGGTTCATCTAAAATGATTAGTTCACTATCAAACATAAAAGTCAATACTAAGTTTACTTTTTGTTTGGTTCCTCCTGAAAGTGTTCCTAATTTTTTATTTAAAAATGCTTGTAAGCCTAATAATTTAATAAGTTCTTGTTCATTCGCTTTTTTAGGTCGAAGATTTTTCACCATATCAATCAATTCAATAACTGAAAGGTTTGGTGGAAAATTAGCAATTTGAGGTAAATAATTTAAATTATTTCTGTAATCCCATTTTTTTAATACGCTTTTACCGTTTAAAAAAATATCTCCTTTATTAGGAATTACCATCCCTAATAACGATTTAATTAATGTGGTTTTCCCTGAGCCATTTGGACCTAAAACAGCAAAAATTCCGCCTTTGGTAATCTTTAAATCTAAACCATCTAGCACTATTAATTTACCAAATTTTTTATGTAAATTTTTAAACTCAATCATGTATTGCTTTCATTAAAGGTTTACTATCAGTTAAATTATCAGGTGTAAAAACTGGTGATACTTTTTCAGAAAAATTTATAATATCTACAAATAAACTTCTCAGTAAAACCAATGCTTCAGGAGTTCTGTTTACAATGTAGGAAAATAATTTTACGGGTCTGTACGGTACATCTCCAATGCCATCTTTATCTAAATCGTAACCTGTATAATCACTCCAATAATTTTTTTCAAATCGGTTACTATTTAATTTGCTATTATACGATAAATCAAAAGCATTGTACATAAAACTATTGTTCTCAAATACATTTTTATAACAACCTCCACTAAATTTTAGAGCCCAACCATTTCTTATAAACTTATTTTTAGTGTAATCAATTCTTGAACAGTTTTCAACATTTATACCAATGGTATTTTGCTCAAAAGTATTGTTTTCAATTTGGGCATCATAAATTTCTTTTAAAAGCAATCCGTAGGATGCCATTCCCCAATTATAATGAAATACATTATTTCGCATGATTATATATTTTGAAAACATAACTGCTACACCAGCACCATTATTTCTGAATTCATTATTGGTGTATTCATTATTATTAGAAAACATAAAATGTAAACCGTATCTAATATTATTTTCACTTATATTATTTGAAATGATACTGTTTTTTACAAATTCAAAATAAATTCCATCCCGTAAACCTGAAACCTTATTATTTTGAACTTTCATGTGGGAACAATGCCATAAGTGAATGCCATTTCCAGAACTTGATTCATCAATGGCATTACTTGAAACTTTATTGTTTATGATTTCACCATAATGTGATTTTTCAATTAGCATTCCAAAAAACACCTTATCAAAAATATTATTTTTAATACTAAAATGTTTACTTCTTGAAACTAAGATGGCAGCGAAATCTTTGGTGTAACTTTGTCCAACATTTATCAATGTAAACCCTTCAATAGAAAAATTATCAGAGGTTACTTTTAGAATGGTTTCTTTATGTTCACCATCTAGTACCGGATTATTTTTACCTATTAAATGAATGGTTTTATTAATGATAATACCGTGTTCTTTATAAATTCCTTCTTTTACTACTATTGAATCTCCATTTTGCGCTAAATTAATGGCCTCTTTAATGGTTTTAATAGTACAGGATTTGCAAACGTTTATGGTATTAGCATGAATGCTAGCCGATAAAAAAAGAAATAATAAAACGAAATATTTCATTTTATTTAATTTTTAAATTTGTCTTTTAATTGTTGCCAATTATAAATAACACCACCAAATTCTTGTTGTTTTTTAGTGGCAATTTCTAAAGAACTAAAAGCTGATAAATTTGCGCCCATTGGGCTTTTAATTTTTTCAGTGATTAAGAAGCTTGCAGTACTAGCATCAATTAACTCTCCCGGATTTAGATAATCCGAAACTAGAATAAATGCTAAACTTTCTTCGTTATTTTCTTCATTTATTTTTTGAGTTAAACACTCAATGGCATCAAATGTAAAAGATTTGCCTTTTTTTGTAACATACTCAGATGCATGTGTTTTGTCAACCACCGTCATATCACAAAAAGTACAGTGATCGTGACCATAATTGATTTTTTGTGGCTCTACTTTACATGAAACTAAAGACCATAGAAGTACTATAAATAATAATTTAGGGAAAGGCATAAATACTATTTTTTTGATTTTTTTTAAAAGTACACAAATTGTATAACCTAGTAATGCTTATATATAAATTTTAACATTTTATATAGTAAGCTATTTTTTTGTTTTCATTTTAAGATTCATATAAAAAGCGAAACAAACTAAAACGAAAGATACCGCTATAAAATATACACTTGTTGATGGATACGAATACACTTCAAAATTTAACATTTGCTTAAATCCGAATACTGGCGGCTGGTAAGCCATCATTTCGCCGGTAACTTTATCCTTAATTTGTAATATTGCATTTGGGTTTAGTTTATGCCCATAAATATATAGCCAATTGTAAAAATCATACAACCCAATAACTCCAGAAATAATTAATAATACCAACCAGGTGGCATATAATTTTCGATTTCCTATAAATCCAAAAAAAACACCCAAAATGGCAAGCACAATTACAACAATTGGAATAATCACAAATTCTTTAAAGGGTGCTACAACTCCTTTATCCACATTTATTTTAGTTGGCAAATGTGCCATCCCAATATAATGATTTAGTAAATCTATATTATTAACATCGTTAAATTGATTTCCATCAGATAAATGTGTAATGTGTATATTTAAACCTAAAGGTTCTGGGTATTGAGGAGCCAATAACGTGATTTTCCATAATGGAAAAACAAATAATAATAGGAGTATTAAACTTCCAACTATCATTATTATTTTATCTTTTCTCATTTTATTAGAAGTTAAGAAATCTGGCAGTGAATTAAAATAGCACTGCCAGATTTTATATTAAATAATAATCAATCTAAAATTTATTCTTCCGTACCAGGAATTTCATCGTCTAATGTGTATTTAATTGGAGTTGAAGCTCCTTTAGCAGATACACGAACATAACCTTGCATTTCTTGGTGTAATGCTGAACAAAAATCTGTACAATAAAATGGCCAAACCCCTACTTCTTTTGGTTCCCAAACTGAAGTAGCAGTTCTACCCGGCATAATTAACATTTCGGCAGTATTTGCACCAATCATTGCAAAACCATGAGGTACATCATAATCTTGTTCTAAATTAGTAATATGGAAAAATACTTTATCTCCAACTTTTACACCTTCAATATTATCTGGTGAAAAGTGTGAACGAATCATAGACATATATATATGCACTTCATTTCCTTTTCTAACTACTTTAGTATCTGCTTCAGTTTTAACTGCATCAGGATGTTTATTATCTTCTAATTTGTATATTTTTTTAGATTTATCCATTAAAATACTTGCTGGGATACCAGCAGCATAATGAGGTTCTCCAATAGTTGGGAAATCTAATAATAATTCCATTTTATCTCCTGAAATATCAAATAGCTGAGCTGATTGACATACTTCTGGACCTGTTGGTAAATAACGGTCTTTAGTTATTTTATTCATAGCAACCATATATTTATCAAATGGTTTTCTAGAGTTTCCTCCAGGAATCATTAAGTGACCTACAGAATAATATACTGGATGTCTATCAATTACTTTTAAATCTTTTACATTCCATTTTACTACTTCAGAAGAAATAAAGAATGTTGTGTATGCATTACCTCTTGTATCAAACTCGGTATGTAATGGGCCTAAACCTGGTTGTTCTAATGTACCGTAGTTTACTGCATCAAATTTTAAAATTGGAATTCCATAAGCTTCACCATCAAATGCTTTATCTTCAATTGCTTTTTGCATTTTTGTGAATGAATGTACAGTCATAGCGGCAGCTAATTTTCCACTAGCAACTATATATTCTCCTGAAGGGTCCACATCTATTCCATGTGGAGATTTAGGTGTTGGTAAAAAATAAATAGCTCCAGGTACGTCTTCTGGATTTACTACCCAAACTTCATTTTCCATTTTTGAAGTAGCTGTATGCGTATCATCATCCCAAGTATTATGAGCATATTTTACATTTTCTTTATGTCCTTTACCGGCAGCTACATACTCTTCAATTTTTTTCCAGTTAACAGCAGCTACAAAATCTTTATCGTTTTGAGATGCGTTAACCTCTAACAAAGAGTGAGCTTCTTCTGTATTATAGGTTGTAAAGAAAAACCACCCATGAGATTTACCTCTCCCAGGGTGTGATAAATCGTAATCAAAACCAGGCATTCTTATTTGAAATGCAATGTTCATATTACCTGAATCTGGATTAATTTTAAGGAAAGATAAGGAAGCTTTAAAGTTTCCTTTGTATTCACTAATTGGAATATCTCTTTGAGGAATTGGCACACTAAAACGGGTACCCGCAACCACATATTCAGAATTTTCAGTAACAAAAGAAGAACTATGATTACCTGCTGAATTAGGAATTTCAATAATTTCTTCTGTCTCAAAAGTTTCTAAGCTAATTCTAGCAATACGAGGCGTATTATTTTCATTAATAAAAATCCAACGACCATCTAATTCTCCATTCGTTTGAGAAATATCTGGATGGTGAGAATCTCCCCAAGGTATAAAACCGTGTGAAGTATTTAACATAGGTTTGGTTTCTTCATTATAACCATATCCTTTTTCAGGATCTTGTGAAAAAACAGGAATTACTCTAAATAATCTACCTGAAGGTAATCCGTAAACAGCTAATTGTCCACTAAATCCACCTGAGATAAAGGCATAATACTCATCGTACTCACCTGGAGCAACGTAAACTTTCTCTGCTGCGTTGCCTGTTAAAGCTCCTTTAGAGCTTTTTGAGCTTTTTGGTGCTGGATTACAGCTAACCAAAAAAACAGCTACCGTTAAAAATGCAAAAATTGATTTCATAAATAGTTAAATTTGATTGTTGTTTAATTTTACTTTCTTAATTTTTTGTTCTAAAATATTCTAGTACAGCTCTCGCTTCATCTTCTGTTAAATGTTGGTTTGCCATAGGCGCACTATATTCTTTTAATAATTCTCTAGCTTTTTCATTTTTAACAATCATTACTTCTGGATTTAAAATCATATTCATAATCCATTCTGGTGATTGTTTTTTTGTTACGCCTCTTAAAGCAGGGCCTATATAACGTTTATTAATTTTATGACAAGCGCTGCATTTAGCTTTAAAAATTCCATGTCCTTTTTCCGCTAAAGTTTCATCTATTTCACCTAAAGTAATATTAGTTATTGGTCCAACTCCTTTATCATCCATTGGATCAAGGGTTACAACTTCTTTAATAACTTCTATAACTGGCTCTTCCTTTTTTACATCTTTTTTATCATTACCACCACAGCTAGACACAAATGCTATAACCACTGCTAATACAATTACTTTTAATCTCATTTAGTTAATGTTTTTATTCTTAATAATTATTCTGCTGGAACTAACACATTATCTATTACGTGAATCCAACCATTACTTACTTTTACTGATTTTAATATTTTGGTACCACCTACATAAATACCATCTTCTCTATTTTCTACAGTTAAATATTTACCCGAAGCCATATATAATTTACGTCCTTTTTTGGCTTCTTTCTTTAATTGTTTAATTGGGTAATTAGCGGGTGCCACATGATTTATTAAAATAAAAGAAAGTTTAGCCTTATTTTCTGGTTTTAATAAAGTTGCAACAGTTCCTTCAGGTAGTTTATCAAATGCTCCATTTACTGGGGCAAAAACAGTTAAGGGCCCTGCATTTACAAGAGCATCTTCAACGCCTGCTGCTTTTACAGCAACTACAAGGGTTTTAAAATCGGGTAATGATTGTGCTACTTGCAGTACATTTGCTGCTGAAACATTATCAACAACTGAAGATTGACCTTTTTCTATTGGAGCAGCCTCTGTTTTTGTTTCATTTTTTACTTGTTTTTTTTCTCCACCACTGCATGATACAATGAAAAGTGTAAATACCACTACAATTGAGAGCGTTAGATTGGTTTTTTTCATGTTTAAATTATTAATATTAATAAATAATGTGACAAAAGTAACTTTACATTTTAAGTTTTAAGATGACAAATATCACATAATTAAGAATTAAAGACAAATATATCTTTTTTATTGTAACTATTATTGCATTTGTAATTAAAAATCTATTTTTAAATTTGCACCTGTAAGCACTGCATTTTTACGGCGTCAAAATTTTAACATTAAATTTAATTAAAAAAAATGAATAATACATTGATTCAAGAAAGTTTAAATAAAGGAATTTCATACGCTACCTATAGAAAAATAATAAAAGAACTCTTATTACAAGAAAAATCAACGGGGATTGTACAATCTGAAGATCTTTTAAATTATAGTATGCTAAATGATAAGAGAATGGATAGGCTTGATAAAACATTGAAAATTTCAGAAGAAACACAAAATTCTATGAATGATCTAAAAAATGATTTTACTTTTTTAGTAATTGCAGAAGGTTGGTGTGGAGATGCAGCTCAAATTGTACCAATTTTAAATAAAATTGCTGAAACTTCTACTCAAATTGATTTAAAAATTGTTTTGAGAGACGAAAACCCTGAACTAATGAATCAGTTTTTAACAAATGGAAGTCAATCAATTCCTAAAATTATTATTCTTGATACTGAAAATAAAGTGATTAATTCTTGGGGACCAAGACCGGCTGTTGCAACAAAAATGGTACTTGATTATAAAGAAAAAAATGGAAGTATTGACGCGGAATTTAAGAAAAACTTACAAATTTGGTATAATAAAGATAAAGGACTTAACACCAAAAAAGATCTTTTAAAGTTGCTGAAAGCTTCTTAATATTTAGTTTAATAAATTTAAATACCTTTGCCGCTTAAATTCATGCAATGATTATAGATTTTAAACAACTTCCAGACGAAGCTAAATTATGGGTTTTTCCATCAAGTAGAAAATTTTATCCACAGGAAATAGCGGGTATAAAAGAAATGATTGAGGCGTTTTTGTCTGAATGGGATGATCAAGGGATTTTGATTAAATGTTCTTATCAATTAGAATATGATCGCTTTATTATTATTGCAGTTGATGACAGTTTAAACAGTTTAAGTTTAGAGGCACATAATTTATTAATTACATTTATTCAAGAGTTAGAAAAAGAATTAGAAGTTGTTTTAATGGATAAAATGAATGTTTGTTACAAGCAAGGTGAATTTGTGCAATACAAAGATTTAATTGAATTTAAAAAAATGATAAAAGCTAAAGGTGTGTCTCAAAAAACCATTGTTTTTAATAATATGATTACCAATAAAGTTGATTTTAAGTATAACTGGGAAATTAATATTATGGACAGCTGGTTGGGACGTTTTTTAAAATAAAAAAGAAACTTAATTTAAATACTTTTCAATATAATCTAAAGGGTTTAACGTTCCTTCAATAGAAAAATCTCCTATTTTAGTTCTTCTTAGTTCAGATAAATGAGCCCCTGAATTTAATGCAATCCCAAAATCATATGCTAAAGAACGGATGTAGGTTCCTTTACTACAAACCACTCTGAAATTTACTTTTGGCAAGTCAATTTTTGTAATTTCAAATTCAGCGATATTAATTTTTCTCGATTTTATTTCTGTAGTTTCACCAGCTCTAGCTAATTCATACAATCTTTTTCCATCTTTCTTTAATGCAGAAAAAATAGGTGGTATTTGATCTATTTCCCCAATAAATTGTTTTGTGGTTTTGTAAATTAATGCTGAAGTAATATGTGTAATAGGAAAAATGGCATTAACTTCAGTTTCTAAATCGTAACTAGGTGTAGTTGCACCTAAGGTAAACTCACCTGCATATTCTTTTATCTGACCTTGATATTCATTAATTTGTTTGGTGAATTTTCCTGTACAAATAATTAGTAAACCTGTAGCTAGTGGATCTAAAGTTCCGGCATGGCCAACTTTAATTTTCTTAATTCCAAACTTTTGCCGTATATGCCAACGCAACTTGTTTACAACTTGAAAAGAAGTCCATTTTAAAGGTTTATCAATCAATAAAACGTGTCCGTTTTTAAAATCTTCAGCATTCAACATCAAATAATTGTTAATGGGAAAATGAAATAATGGATTATTAAAAAAGAAATTCCTACAATGATTCTATAATAACCAAATAGTTTAAATCCGTTTTTACTTAAATACTCTATAAAATACTTTATGGCAAATAGAGCTACTGCAAAAGCAATAATGTTACCAATAAGTAAATAATTAATTTGTTCACTATTTAAAACAAAACCATCATTATAATAATCAAATAATTTTTTAGCAGTTGCCCCAAACATTGTTGGAACTGCTAAAAAGAATGAAAATTCAGCTGCTGTTTTTCTATTTAATTTTTGTGTCATTCCTCCAACAATAGTTGCTCCACTTCTTGATGTTCCTGGAATCATTGCTAAACATTGAAAAAAGCCAATTATTAAGGCTGTTTTAAAAGTAATTACAGAATGCTCGTCTGGTTTATTGTTATCTATAAATTCGTTAGATTTAAACCAACCATCTACTTTTAATAAAATAATACCACCTAAAATTAAAGTTATTGCGACAACCAATGGGCTTTCTAATAGCGTATCAATAACATCTTTTAAAAGTAACCCAAAAATTACTGCAGGAATAAAAGCAACGAGTAGCTTTAAATAAAAATCAATACTTTGAAAAAAGCGTTTCCAATATAAAACCAAAACTGCTAAAATTGCACCTAATTGAATTGCAATGGTGAATAATTTTGTAAAATCATCACTGGCAATATGCATAAATGACGATGCAAATATCATATGTCCTGTAGAAGAAATAGGTAAATACTCCGTTATTCCTTCAATTATGGCTAAAATAATGGTTTCAATAAAATTCATTCTTATTTTTTAGATTTTGCCATAATTGCATAAATCTCGATAGCTAAACCAATAAGAACTAATGTTGGCGCCAAACGAATTCTTCTAAAATTATAGATTTCATCATTAAAAACTGTTGGATCATCACTTCCGCCACCAGCCATTAATATAAATCCTAACACAATTACTGCAATTCCAATTAGCATTAATGTATAATTCTTTTTTCCAAAAAGGAATTCGCTTTTATTTTTTTTCTTTTTTTCTTCCATTTTTATTAATAGTAAAGTTCATCGGTTCTTAAATTTAAAAAACGCTGTGTAGCAAAAAACGTACTAACCCAAGTAATTAGTATACCTAAACCTATAATAACTGTAAATAATAGTGCTAATATTTTATAACTAGATAGCATTTCAAGTTCAGGAATTGTTTTATTAATATATAAAATAAATCCAATTACACCACCTATAGCAACCAAAGCCCCTAAAATGCCAAGCTGTATACTTTTTAATATAAAAGGGATTCTAATAAATCCTTTTGTAGCTCCTACCATTTGCATGGTTTTAATGGTAAATCTTTTTGAATATATTGAAAGACGTATAGAACTATTTATTAAAACGATAGCAATTAATGTAAAAAGTCCACTAAATAAAAGCATCCAAAAACTTAAACGATTAATGTTTTTTGTTAATAATTCAATGAGAGGTTTATCATAAGTAACTTCAGCAACAATACTTCTTATCAGTAAATTTTTTTCAATTGCAGCCATTTTCTCAGGGGTTACAAATTCTGATTTCAAAGAAATATCAACAGCATTTTTTAAAGGATTGTCTCCTAAAAATGCTACAAAATCTTCTCCAATTTCTTCTGTGTATTTTTTTGCTGCATCTTTCTTAGAAATATAAGTAACAGATTTTGTGTAGTCAGCTCTTTTTAATTCAGCTTGTAAAATTTCAACATCAATACTTTTAGCATTGTCTTTTAGAAATATGGTGATGGTTACTTTTTCTTTAAAATGTTCAGTAATACTGTTCGTTTTTAGTACAATTAAGCCTAAAATACCGACTAAAAACAACACCAAACCAATGCTGATAACTACTGAAAAGTACGATGATCGTAGTCTTCTTTTTTGATATTTTTCAAAAGTTGTATCCAAAAATAATTTTTATTAAAGCGCTTGCAATATACAAATTGTTGTTGAATGGTTTATTTGTTTCATTGTTTAATTTGTAGTGTTGTAAATTAATTTATAGAGGTCAGTATTTAGTTGCATATAATTTGTTTGTGATAGACTTTCTCTTTGTTGACCATTTTGGATATTAGATTATTAAAGATTGTTGCTTTGTTCTGTGAGCGGTTTATTCTAAAACA
>Ga0316202_10000322_pt1 | contig 59749 bp, 55 predicted proteins | sample 3monrhotite_MG_FD_204934 | JGI IMG/M metagenome (GOLD analysis project Ga0316202, IMG submission 204934) | Microbial mat bacterial communities from mineral coupon in-situ incubated in ocean water Damariscotta River, Maine, United States -... | ecosystem: Environmental > Aquatic > Marine >...
AAATAGCAGTCCAATGACTGCAAACATGGTAATGGAAAGTTTACGCATACTCATCTCCTAGCGCGCTGCCGTTGGGAAGCGTGCGGCAAAGAGGTCATCGAGCTGACGTTGTTGCTTCTGTTCAATCTGGCGGCGTTGCTGACGTTGATTCTTGTGATGCATTTTTTCGCAACTGTGATGTTTGCGGAATGCTATGTTGAACTGTTCCAATAAGCGTTGCTGTTGTTGTTCAATATCATGTAAGGCGGAGTGAATGAGGGTAAGCATAGAGTGCTGTTCATGCAGAGAGAGATTAAAGTCTTGCAGCAGTGATGCTGAGTTACGTTTTTTCATGGCCTGGTCACGCTGTTGATTGAGTTGTTCAATTCGGGAGACATAGTTGTGTTGTTGTTGTAGGAGTAGTTTTTTTTGAGCATGTAATTCGGATAGCTCAAGTTCTGCTTTCTTGCGATCCTGTTCGCTGAGCTGGGCCAATATTTTGGACGTGCTGAGTTTCATGCCTATCTCCTTGTACGCTAGCTGTTAACTACCAACCTACTTACAAGTTCTAGCAATCGCTGTGCCGAATTCTCTCTGGCGCAAATAGTATGCGTCTGTTGTTGCAAAAATTGACGTATATCAGGCATTAATGCGATAATATTATCGAGTTCTGGGTTGCTTCCTGCTTCATAAGCGCCAACTGAAACCATATCTTCCATGCGCTCAAAGATGGCAAGTTTTTGACGCAATGTGCGCATGGCTTGCAGTGCTTCAGGAGTGCTTAGCTGTGAATCTAATCGGCTCACACTTTTTAGTATGCTAATAGCAGGATAATGTCCTTGTTCGGCTAGGTTACGATCAAGAATGACGTGCCCGTCAAGCACGGCCATAGAGGCATCAGCAACGGGATCTGCTTGAAGGTCATCACCTTCAACCAATACGGTATAAAAGGCACTGATATCTCCACTGTCTCCCTCTCCCGGGCCTGAGCGTTCAAGTAGTTCAGCGAGAATGGAGAAGCAGGAGGGGGTGTAGCCTTTGCTGGTTGGAGGCTCCCCAAGCATCAACCCTATTTCACGCTGGGCCTGGGCTACTCGGGTTAAGCTATCCATCAGCAGCAGTACCCGTTTCCCTTCTGAGCGAAACGCTTCAGCAATGGTTGTAGCCATATTGGCAGCGCGCAGCCTCAGTACGGGCGACATATCTGATGTGGCCACTACGACGACACTGTTTTTTAATGCATCTGACCCAAGTGCACGATCGAGAAATTCACGGACCTCTCGACTTCGCTCACCAATCAGGCCAATGACATTGATATCGGCGTCTGAGTTGCGCGCTAGCATGCCCAGTAGGCTACTTTTTCCGACGCCTGCACCGGCAAACAGTCCCATGCGTTGTCCCCACCCCATAGGCAGGCAGGCATCCATGGCACGAACACCTAGGTTCATGGGGGTGTCAATAATATGACGAAAAAATGGATTCAGGCGTTTTCCATGCAGTGCATACCTGTGTTTTGCGGATGAAAAAGATTGCGGCTGTAGTGGTTGGCCGTCCATAGGGTTGCCCATACCATCAAGTACGCGACCTAACAGGTGTTCACTAACCTCAATGGACGGGGTGGCAGCAAGTGGTGTGATTGCATCACCGGGGGCTATGCCGCGCGTGCTGCCAACAGGCATCAGTAGTGAATAATCACCGCGAAAGCCGATCATTTCTGCTTCGATGCTGTGACCGGTGCTGCAATGGATTTTGCAAGCGTGTCCAATGCTTGATGGCAACCCCGTTGCTTCCAGCATTGGGCCAAGAACTTTATGTACTTTGCCACGAACTGGAAACATATTGCTTTCATGCTGCTGTAGCAGTTGTTGACGTTGTGCGGCATCCCACAGCAATGGTTTATGGGTGTTGGGCATCATTATTGGGAGCTGATGAATCAAGCAGGGCTGGTCGTAGTGTGTTGAGGTAATCGCTTACAGCAGCGATCGGATCAATGAGAATATCCTGCTGGGTTGTAATAATTCTACATGTGCCGCTTTTGACAGTCGCATCACGTTTCAGTGAGAGCATAGGCTCTTCATCTTCGAGCAGTCGCTGAAAACTGGAATAGTCATCTGGTGAAATGGCAATACGCAGCCCAGAGCTATCCGGTAGCTGGTTTGCGGCCTGTTTGGCAATGTTCAATAAGCTGTTCTGGTCTGTTTTAATAGTTTCACCGACTATGGATTCGGCAACATGCTTGGCAACATCCAGGGCTGCTTCTGCGAAGGATTGCTGGATGTTTTGCAGTATGCTCTCTGTTTCTTTCAGTGTTTCCTGCAACGATTCAAGAATTTGCTCGCCACGTTTGCTACCCAATACCATGCCAGCTTTTTCCCCGGCGAGGTAGGCTTTGTCATAGGCTTCCTTTTCGACAATCTCTGCCCTGCCTTGCACTTCTTTAAGCATATTTTCGAGTTGCAGCATGCGGTTCGTATTGATATTTGCAGGAGTGGCGGTCTCTCCATCAATCGGCGTAAAGGGGAATGTACTGCTTGATGGATTGGAGTCACGATGACTTTCCGGGAAAATAAGGGGAGTAAGTCTGCTCATATCTGTTTATACCATATCATCGGTGCTGCTGAGAGTGATGGCGCCATCATCATCCAGTTTTCGAATGATTTTGAGTACAATCTGTTGGGCATCTTCCACATCAGCGATTTTCATTGGCCCCATGACAGCCATATCTTCGCGCATGATTTCAGCCGCACGTTGCGACATATTATCAAAGAATCGATCACCGACATCATCGGAACTGCCTTTGAGGGCTTTGACAAGATCATCGGAAGAGATGTGTTTGAGTATGGTCTGAATATCGCGATCAGACAATTCAATAAGATCCTCAAAAATCAACAACAACCGATCCACTTGTGCAAACAGAATTTCATCCTTGTCACGCAGTTGATCAAGGATGGGGCGCGCCACTTCTTTTTCCAGTCCTTTGAGAATATCTACTACGCTAACCATACCATCCAAACTAATGCCTGATTCACCTTGCATATCAGCAAGCTCTTTCTCGAGTGTCTCTTCGATGTCACGCACCAGCTCTTTAGGAACTGTATCAATCTTGGACATGCGCATCACTACGGATAGCTGCATCTCTTCAGGTAAAAGTGCAATCACTCGACTGGCTACACCAGCATCAATATTAGCCAGAATCAGGGCGATGGTTTGCGGATGTTCATAGGCGATCGAGTTGGCAATCATTGCCGGTTTAAGACGTGATAATTTATCCCAGATGGTCAATGTTTTGGGAGCATTCATCTCTGATAAGATGCGGTCAGCACGATCATTTTCGATGGCATGGCGGAACAGTGAGACCACGTCACTATGTCCGGAACGCATGAGAGGGTCTTCGGAGCGATGCATTTCAAGATATTCATCAGTGACGGCATTAAGTACTTCAGTTTCAATTTTACCCAGATCAGCCATGCGACTGCCCAGACGTTTTAACATTTTATCATCCATGCTTTGTACCAGTGGAGCTGAAGCTTCAGGTCCGAGTGCAAAGAGCAGAATGGCGGCTTTATCTTCGCCTGTTAAATGTTTGGTTTTTTTCATGCCGGGTCTACCCATTCGCGGAATACCTTGTTGGCGCGATCAGGCTCCTGATGAATGCTGTGTTTGACTTGTTCCATAGTGGCAAGGCGCGAGATGGCTTCGTTGGTGAGATGGTTCGGATTGTTTGCAGTTCCAGCTTTATTCGGATCATTGTCATTGGTAGAAGATTCCTGAATACGCGTTGCCAATGGGCGCAGGACAAACCAGGCGAGTAATAAAAGAGCAAGAGCAGCGAGACTGTAGCGGGCAATTTGCATGTAAAATACTCTATTCTCTGAAGCTAGTAGTGCATCACTGTCGACTACGCTGGAGATATCAAGTAACGCCATGCTTTGAACGCTGACGGAGTCTCCCCTGTCTTCATCATAACCCATGGCCCGCTCAATTAATTTCTGGATATCGGCTATCTCTTCTTTGCTGCGGGCGGTGAATACCTGTTCGCCCTTATCGTCAGTTTTGTAATGGCCTCCGACAATGGTAGCTACGGATAGCTTGTTGATGCTGCCAAATGGAATAACACGATGTTCTTGCGTGCTGCTGATTTCAAAATTATTTACATCTTCGGAGCGTTTGGCGACATCTTCTGGTTGAGCTGCACTGCCCTCGGCGCCATCCTTATTATCACTTGGTGTGTTGGAGGCCAGTCCTGGAACACCGACTGCTCCACCACCAGTCGAAGTACGCTGTTCTGAGGTGGACTTTTGGCTGCGAAGTACCTGTTCATCCGGGTTATAGCGTGTGTTGTTCTGTTCAATAAACTCACGATTAATGTCTGCAGAGACACGTACGACAGCTTGTCCTTCACCAACAATCTGTTCCAGCATGCCGGAAATACGTTGCTCCATGCGTTGTTCCAACTTACCCTGATACTCTTGCATAGTTTGCCCTTCGGACATCGGAGCTTCTTTTTCATTGCTGGATAAAAGCCTGCCGGATGCATCAACAACACTGACATTACTTTGAATCAGGTTTGGTATGCTGGCGGAAACAAGGTTTTGAATGGCGATCACTGTTTTCTTGGGCAGGCGCTGGCCACCAGCAAGTTGTAACATGACCGAAGCGGTTGCTTTGCGATCGCGTTCTGCAAAAGCGGACTCTTTAGAAAGCACCAGATGCACACGGGCAGTATGCACTTGCGGCATCACTTCGATGGTGCGTGCTAATTCGCCCTGAAGAGCACGCTGCAGATTAATTTTACGAGTGAAATCACTCAGTCCGAATTCATTGCTTTTGTCGAAAATCTCAAAGCCGGTGTTGCCTGATGGTGTTACACCCTGTCCAGCTAGTTTCAGGCGTACCTGGTAGACTTGATCTTCCGGCACCATGACTGTGCCACCACCTTCTAAACGGTAGGGAATATGCTCTTTTTGCAATAACTCGACTACGGATGCGGCATCTTTTTCTGCCATACCGGCATAAACAGATCTGTAGGGTTTTTCTGATGACCATAATACGAGGCTTACAAAACCCGCCAGCATCAGGCTGGCAGCAGTAAATAACATGATCTTTCTATATTTTGCCAATACCTGTGGAACTTGAATAGTTGCACCCTGGCCAAATTCCTGACTGCCCGCATCAACAAGAGTCGGGTTCATCTGATTTGCTGTCTGTGAATGTGGCGTCAATCCGTCAGCCATAATGGGGCACCTCTGTATATGCTTTAATCTACCTGTGAAGCGTGGTTATGTGCTACGCTGCTATACCTGCATGCGGATGATTTCGCGATATGCATCAACCAACTTATTGCGTACGCCAAGCATCATTTGAAAAGAGAGATCGGCTTGTTTCATTGCCAATAATGTTTCTGCAGTGCCTTTGCCGGTATCAGTGCCGGATGCAAGATCTACAGCGTCTTTTGCGGCGGCTTTTTTATCGTGATTGACCTGTTCGGTATAGGCCTTCAAAAGCGTGGCGAAGTTGTTTTCCCCAGAGGTGGCTGTTTTGCCGACATCCTGAAAGTTGTTATTAGGAGTCGTGATTGAGCTGGGTCCTGGTGAGGATTGATATCCATGAATATTCATAAGGAGCTCCTATCGAAGTAATTCGAGTGATTTTAAAAACATCCGTTTGGACGCTTCCATCGTAGTGACATTGGCTTCAAAGCTTCTGGCCGCACCATTCATGTCGACCATCTCTTGAACGGGATTAACATTGGGCATTTTAACAATACCATTGCCATCAGCATCCGGATGAGATGGATCATACACCTCACGAAATGGTTTATTATCCTGTGCGATATATGCGGCTTTGACCGATTGATGTTTATCAGACTGAAAGGCGCTATTAAATACATGCGAGAATGGCTGCTGCGGCGCGACGGCCTGAAATACGACTTGTCGACGTTTATATGGGCCACCGTTCTCGGTCCGCGTGGATTCTGCATTGGCAATGTTTTCAGAGACAATATCCATGCGTGTGCGTTGTGCTGACATGCCTGCTGCGCTGATGTGCATCGAAGAGAGGAGATCATTGGCCATTAGTACTTACCTTCCTTCCTTGATGGCATTCATCAAACCGGAAATTTTGCCGCTCATCATTTTCATGGAAAGTTCGTGCATCAGTTGATTCTCGGACATGCGAGCCATTTCAGATTGAATATCAACACTGTTGCCATCCATTTTGCGTGAATCTTCTTGCTGATAAATAGTGCCGCCCAGTAGGGAAGAGGCACTGGTGTCTGCAATATGGCGCGGGTTTGTGGTGCTAGCTTTTGAATGGCTGCTTAAATTGTTCTGGGCTGCTAAAAATTCGGCGAAGTTGCGGGTGTCTGCTTTGTAATTGGGGGTGTCAGCATTGGCGATATTGCTGGTGATAGACCCCTGCATCTTTTCGCGTGCGATAAGCGCTGATTTGAGTTGATGAAAACCGCTGCCTAACATGTCCATGTGTACACTCCTTGCCGGCGTTCCTTCGCTGGTAGATCGTTTTTCTAATGAGGAGATGGCTGTGTGATCGTCAATTTTGTGCCATCTCCTATAAGCTATCCAGCAAAAGCCATGCCAGAGTCGTAGGTGTGGAGTTTGTTACGCAGTGTCCGGATGCTAATGCCAAGTAATTGGGCGGCTTCAGTGCGATTTCCTTGCACATGAACAAGGGTCTTTTCGATGAGTGTGCGTTCCATGTCTCTGATAGAGACACCCGCTTGAACTGCGTCATTCTGTTCATGTGTAACCTCGCTTGCCATAGCGTCATCAAGACAGAGGTGCTCGGGCAGAATGTGTTCGTCTACAGCCATTAAGATAGCGCGATGCATGCAGTTTTCCAATTCGCGAGCATTACCTGGCCATGTGTAGCGTTGCAGTTGATCAATGGCTTGTGGTGATAGTGTTGGTGCAGGTCTGCCATACATATTTGAAAAGCGTTGCAGGAAATGCAGTGCTAATGGGTTGATATCATTTTTGCGCTGGCGCAATGGAGGAAGCTGAATGCAAACGACATTGAGGCGGTAATATAGATCCTGGCGGAAAGAGCCTTCCTGTACTGCCTTGGCAAGATCCCTGTTGCTTGTAGCGATCACACGCACATCAATTTTAACGGGTTTGCATCCACCTAAGCGGTCAACTTCGCCCTCTTGCAACACGCGCAACAGCTTGGCTTGTAGGTGGACGGGCATTTCAGTGATTTCATCAAGCAGCAATGTGCCTTGATGCGCCAGTTCAAATTTACCTGGGCGAGCAGATGTGGCTCCAGTAAAAGCCCCCTTCTCATGACCGAATAGTTCCGCTTCCAGTACGCCCTCTGGAATGGCAGCACAATTGATAGCAATGAAATTGGCGTTCTCGCGATTTGAGCAAGCGTGTACATAACGCGATAAGCGCTCTTTACCGGTGCCTGATTCTCCTACAACCAGTACTGAAGCATTGCTTGGTGCAATCAGGGCAACGCGGTCGAGCAGGCGACGCGTTTCAAGGTCTTCGGTGACAAATGTATCCTGTGTGTTTGTGGCTTTGGTCTTTTGTTCATCAGCCTGTTTGGCTAAGGCAATCTGATGGCCGCTTTTACGAATGTAGATTTCCAATACTTCATCAGGCACAGGCATCAATCTGTAATCGATTGCTCCCAAGTGCATCAGATCGGCACCGCGTTCGCTTTCGCCACTATCGGTAATGATGACGATATTCGCTTGTGGCTTGCTCTCAAACAGGCGGCGCACGATAGAAGGTGAGGTGAGGGTATCCCATATAAAAATCAGAGCATCAGCGTCAATGTCTGCATGGGCGGCTTCTATCGGGAGCGCTTCAATATGGGTTTGTGGAAGCAGTTTGCCCAGTTGCACACGCAATTCGGACTCTTCATGGGCAGGAAACCCGATCATATTGACACTGGACAAGCTCATGGTGTTTCTCCCAATAATATGCTGGCCTGTTTGTCTGCCAGCGCCAACTTTGCAAGTGATGTAAATCTTCCTGCGTCTGTGTTTGCCGCAAGTCTTTGCAGTCGCTCTGTTCCTTGTTTTGTTTCACCGGTACGCATTTGGCATATGCCCATATGATATTCCCATTCGGCATCATGATTTTTTTCTGCAGTCTGTTGAAACAGCTTGAATGCTTGTGCAAATTCCTGCGCTACGAGAAGATTAATGGCTTGTTTGCGTAAGCCGTGGGCTGCATCAGCTTTATTACTTTGGCGGTATTTTTCCCATGCGCGAGCAGCGCTATGCCATCGCGACAAGGACTCCGATATGCCCGCTTTTGTTTGCCAGTATGATAGTCGTGATGCATCGGTCATATCAATAGGGCGCACGGATGAGAGTGTCTGGCGTGCTTGTTCAGCATGTTTTTGAGCCAGTTGCATGCGTGCGACGATGAGTAACATCTCTGGCCGGTACATGCTGAATTCATGTCGATTGAGCCAGTGCATGATGTTTTTTACACCTGTTTTATCCTGACGATCCATCCATAATTTAGCCAGTTCAAGCATAATGCTCTCGCCTCTGATGCTGAATTGATTCGCCTTGTATAATGAGTTTAATATCTCTTCGGCAGCATCAAAGAGCATTAACATACGCATGGCATGAGCAATGCCAAGCAGTAGCACCTGAGATTGATTGTTCTTTGGTCGTAGTTGTGGAAACTGACGCCAAACAGTGACTGCCTTGAGCCATTGTTTCTCAGTCAGGTATTGCCCAATGCTTTTTTCCATCCATAACATGCCCTCTTCAGTTGCTGCGTTAGCAATATGATTATCGAGTGATGTAGAGGCGCGTGCATAGGCCTGTAGGGCGGGGTATTGCGTTGCATCGTTTTTGGAGGATTTGCTGATATCGGTTTTCTGTAAACGCACCCATAATCGCGCTAAATCAAGCACAGCTTCATCTTCAATGATGGATAGTTGATTGTTAGTCGCTATTTTTTTTAGCGAAACCATGGCTGGGATGAGCTTGTCGCGCTTGGTTTCATCTTTAAACTCAAGCATTAATTTGCGCATGAATGCTTGTCGACCCACCATCGTCTCGGCCTGAGTGGCGGATAGTATGCTGTACTCTTGAATAGCCTTTTTAATGCTGGAGCTGTTCTTTGCCAGTATGTCGGCATATATAAGGCGAACGGGTGCAGCATAGGGGGTGTTAATGTATTGGCTAATAAATGATTCAGTCATCTGCAGGGTGGTCGTCTCATCATTGTGTTGGTGCATTAAATGAATATAGGGGGAGAATAGTTCGGGCTCAGATGTAATTAAGTCCGGCCATTTTTTGTAGATTGTATTGAAGTTTTTGAATGCTATATCATGGCGCTTTTCACCGATGTCGATAATAGCCATCCATGCCATGCCGATCGCCTGATCACGGCTTTTATGGGTGACTTGCAATCCGTATTGTAACAGATCGCTTCGGGCATACGAAAAGTTTCCTGACTGGATGTGAATGCGTGCCATTAATAACCAGGCGCGACGCAGGCTGTTGGCTTGTTGGTCTTGTGTGATGATTTCTCGTGCTGCCGTGATGGCTTGCTTCTGGTTTCCTTTTTTCCAATGGATCCAAGCCAATTGCCAGCGTAATTCAGTGGCTTCAGAGCTGGCCGGAAACTCCTGAAGTACAACGTTAATAGCTTGTGTTGCATTGTTGATCTGCTCAAAATGTTTGGAGTTCGTGCGCATGATTTCTGCTTGAGCAATCAGGTTGAGCAGATTCAGGCGATCTGATGGTGATTGGTTAATGTTTTTCAACACACGTTGCGCTGTTTTAATGGCCTGTTCCGGTTTGCCGCTATTTAAGTAGGCGCGAGCTGCCTGGGAGGCACTGTCCCCCTGGCTTATTGCTATATAAGGAAAACTGGATAGCAGTAATATGGTCATGAAAAAAATACGCAACATGACCTTTAATCGCAAGATTCATGCCGGATGTCTGGTGGTTTACTCTGTTGCATGCTGTCGTTGTCTCCAGAGCAAGGTTCAATTGATATTGAATCACATGGTGCTCTCTGATTTTATGCTTGGTTTATCTTTGTGTAGGCGTTTCTGGTGCCTGAACATGATAGGTTTTGGTTTGATTAGCTTGGCTGAAGGCCTTTCTTTTTAATCTTTTCAACCAATGTAGTGCGGTTCATCGCCAAAAAATTGGCAGCTCTGTTTTTGTTCCAGTCGAATCGTTGCAAGGCAGATAAGATGAGGTGACTTTCAAATTCATCTACGGTGGCTTTTAAATCAATGCTACTGGCTGTTTTAACATCCATTTGAAAGCTTTGTAGCATTCTGTCTTTATCACTAATCATGCGGCTGGGCAGGTCTTCAATCTCCAGAATGCCCTGTCGTTTCAATGTGGTAACGCGTTCAATAAGGTTTTGCAATTCACGCACGTTGCCAGGCCATGTGTAGTTTAGCATGGCACGTTTAGCATCATCCGAGATGTCGGTGATCTCTGCATCTTTGTCTTTATTAAAGCGTTGAATGAAATGCTCCGCCAGTAAAATAATATCCTCGCCGCGCTCCCTCAGAGGGGCAAGGGTGAGTGGAATGACATTAAGCCTGTAATAGAGGTCTTCCCGGAAACGCCCGTGCTCAATCTCTTCTTCTAAATCACGATGGGTTGCTGCAATGACGCGCACATTGACTTCAATGCTTTGCTGGCTGCCGACGGGTTCAAAGCAGCGCTCTTGTAAAACGCGCAGTAATTTAACTTGCAGTTTGGGACTCATGTCGCCAATTTCATCCAGGAAAATGGTGCCGCCATTGGCAATTTCAAAGCGCCCTGGACGGGAGCGAATGGCACCGGTGAAGGCTCCTTTAACATGGCCGAACAGTTCAGACTCAAGCAACTCTTCTGGTATAGCGCCGCAGTTGATAGAGACGAGTGGTTTGCGGGATCGGGTGCCGCTTTTGTGTAGCTCTTTGGCTAGAATCTCTTTGCCACTACCTGATTCTCCAGATATAAGTACGGTGCTGTCTGAATCTCCTAACAGCTTGATGGTTTCCTGTAGTTTTCGGATGGACTCACACTGGCCGCTCAGCCCATCATGGGGATGCTGATGACGTATTTGTGCGCGCAGGGAGTGGTTATCTTTTTTAAGTTGTCTGTTTTTCATGAGTTCGCCAATGCGAACAAGTAGCTCATCAAAATCAAATGGTTTTTTTAGGAAGTCATTTGCTCCAAGGCGAACGGCATCAACGGCCGTGTCTACTTCGGCGTAGCCGGTCATAATGATGATGCCCATGTCAGGGTCGCTTTGGCGAAATTCACGCATCAACTCAATGCCATTACCGTCTGGCAGGCGCACATCAAGTAGAGTTAAATCAAACTTACCAATATTCATCGCTTCGCGAGCACGATTGGCGTTGGCAGCCGCGGTGACATGAAACCCGGATGACTCCAGTGATTCCTGTAATATTTCACGGAAGTCGTTGTTGTCTTCAACCAGCAGGATGAATGCAGATTGTTTCACGATTGGCAGCCCCTTTGTTCGCGATCTTCGAATGGTATATCAAAGTCAAAATAATGACGCATAGCGTTTTAAAAGCAAGTGTTGTGAGTGTTGTTGCGCCATGCGTTCGTGCGGGAATCCTTTTAAGTGTTTGTTTTACATCATGTTTTGGCGCTCTCTTAGGGTGCCTGAGCGTTGCTTTGTGCGTGCGTGGCCTGTTAGCGCGTTGTGTGGCTAGGCAATAAATTTTTGACGCTGATCTGTTGTTAAAGTCGAGCTCAACTCAACCGATAGATCTTGTATAGAAATATTACGCTTATTAAATTAAGCTTGACCACGATGGAGGTTTGCACATGGCTATTAGTATTCAACCCGTCGATGGTTTGATTAACCGTTTGTTGCAGCAGAATGGGAAAGCTCCCCCAGTTGCAAAGCAAAACCCAGCTGCGCCGATAGTCAAGCTGGATCAGCTTAGTATTTCTTCTTCGCGCACCGAAACGACACCCTCAACTGAATCTCAAATTCAGACTCAACAGAAGGCTGGCGAGCGCGCTTTGGAGTCACACTTGCTTAACCTCTACAAGAAGCATGATAATTATGGGGGCTAAGTGTGGAGAAACCTCGGCTACTGTTGGCTGAAGATGATGAGGCTTTGTCCTCTTTATTAGAAGAGTATCTATCGGAAGCAGGCTATGATCTGGTTGTTCATCACCGTGGTGATACGGCCCTGAAAGCATTGCAAGAAGAACATTTTGATCTGGTTCTCAGTGATATCGTTATGCCTGGAGCTGATGGCTTGACGTTGTTGCGTCATATTCATGAGCATATGCCCGATACACTTATTTTGTTGATGACCGGTTACTCTGGCATTGAAAATGCTTTGCACGCTGTGGAAGAAGGCGCTTATGACTTTGTCAGCAAACCATTTCAACTGCCCGAGATTCGGGTCCGTTTGGATAATGCTGCACGTTATCAGCGTCTGTTGGCGCGTTATAAAATCCTTAATGGCGAAGCTGTTAAGCCGGTGGAGATGACTCAGCCAGATGGAGAGATGGTGGTTCGTGCTTATGGTCAAAATGAAGTAGGTAGTAATTAATGTTAAAGCTTCTCATTATAGAAGATCAGCCTGCTGTTCGTGAAGTTGTCGCCGAAATCATCGGTGGCCTGGCTTTGGATGTTGAGGTCTCTCAGGTGGGTAGCTTGCAAGAGGCTGGCTGCGTACTGGATGGGCAGCATTGGGATGGGCTGATCACTGATATGAGTCTTGGTGATGGCAATGCGCTGGAATTTTTTGAAGTCTATGTCGATGGCGGCAAGACACTTCCACCTACCATTTTGATGAGTGGTTTTCTGACATCTAGCCGAATGAATCAGGCTACTCGCCTTGGTATTGAGCACGTATTGCCCAAGCCCTTTGAGCCCAGGGTGTTTCTGGACTGCTTGAGTGATATGTTGCACGGTCATGAAGGTGCTGGCTTGCAATCAGATGGGGCAGGCCTTTCGAATCGATCTGCAGAGCAGGCTTCCATTCAAGTCTCTAACCGTTCATCAGATAAGTTATTGCCTGAAATGTTTGAAATGGATCGTCGCATGGGGCTGGTCTATCGCATGTTTGATGAGATGCCGGCTCAAAATGATGTGTCTGCCGTGTGTGCGCGTGCTTTAACCATAGGCATGGATGCAGTGCATGCTCAGAGTGGCTATATGGCCTTGTTTGAACGCCAGCAACTAAAATTGGTGATGGTGGCGTCAGAAGATATGGATGGTTTACCTGCATCCTGTGATCTGGCTGAAACAGTATTTCAGCCTTTGATGAATGATGATGAAGAATTTCATCAGTCAGCACCTGGGGATGGTTTGAGTATGTGCTGGCCCGGTTTGGAATCTGATCGCTTTGTGGCGGTGCCAGTGCGTTTGCAGGGGGTGGCAATGGGTGTTCTGTGTCTGCTCAACCCTGCTGTTGAAATCCCATTGAAAAGTGAAACCCGTCAAATGCTTGGGCTGCTGGTCAAGAAGCTTGACACTTTGCTGGATAATCGAGCAGTGCATGCGGCACTTGCCGCCAATATGCGTGAGACGTTAATTGCATTGGTGCGCTCACTGGAGGCGCGTGATCGTTATACACGCGACCACTCCGCACGCGTGGGGGAGTTGGCAGCAATTTTTGCTGAGGATCTTGGTCTTGATTCTGATCATGTGGATCTGATTCGTACCGGAGGCCTGTTACATGATATCGGAAAATGCGGTATTCCCGATGCTGTGTTGCTCAAGCCCGGTCGTTATACAGAGCAAGAGTTTGCTATCATGAAAGCACATCCGGCTATTGGTGATAATATTCTATCCAATATGGATACGATGGTTCGAGAGCGCCAAATGTTGCGCCATCATCATGAACGTTATGATGGTTTCGGTTATCCGGATAAGCTGGCGGGAGAGGATATTCCTTTTGATGCACGTATCGTTTGTGTGGCTGATGCCATCGATGCGATGACCACACATCGCGTCTATCGTATGGCAAGGCCGCTATCTTTTTGTGTTGAGCAACTTAAAAGTAATTCTGGTACACAGTTTGATCCGAAGGTGGTAGAGATAGCAATTGCGGCAATTGAACGCGGTGTTGTCAGTACGCAGGCGGAAGATACTTTCGATAGTGGTGGTGTGATGCCGTTGTCTGCTCTAATTTCAGTGAAAACAGAGGTGCGTAATCATGGCTGAAAACAATAAAAATCATGGAAGACAGGACTTTAGAATCAATGATGTGATTCCTATCAGTGAAGATCGCTTAACAGCCGAAGAGTTTGAGATCAATAAGAGCAAGGTGGGAGTCCGTTCGCGCCAGAATGGCATGCTGCGCCAAATGGTGGGGCGAGATATTTTTTCCGGCGAACATAATCCGGCTAACCCGGAGATGTCGCAGGCACTTGAGGCGCTGGATGCCAAGCTGAACTATTTGATTGGTGTGAATATGTTAAATGATGCCAGTCATGGAAGTATGCTGGAGCGGCCGGTCAATTTGAGTGTGACAGGGATCAGCTTTTCGACAGATAAGCATTATAAACTGGGCGATGCTGTGGCTATTAATTTGATGTTGCCCTCATTTCCACCTTCTATTCTTGAGTTGGTGGGTACGGTGGTTCGAGCTCCTCAGCCGGTAGGTGTAAAGCAGCAGGTTGGTATTAAATTCTATTACCGTTGTGATGATGAGGAAGATACAATCTCTAAATATGTTTATCGCCGTCATCGTGAAACCATTAGAGCTGAGAGTAAAAATAAAGAGTAAGAGCAGAGAAAATGCTGTTGGTGAATAGTTGTTCACCGTAGAGGCTGAATGAAAAAGCGCTTATGATATCATAAGCGCTTTTTTTTGTTTTTTAGCTTACGGGGGAGGCGATGCTAACCTGATTGCGGCCATTGTGTTTGGATTGATACAGGGCTTTGTCTGCTGCTTTGAACGTGATGCCTGATGAGTGCCCTGCCACATGTTCAGCAATCCCGATGCTCGCTGTGATGTTGAGGGGGCCCTGTTGAGTTGTGAATGTATGTGTTTCAATAGATAGGCGTAGTTTCTCTGCCAGCGTGTGGCTGGTATCGATTGTAGCTGATGCAAAAACGATGCAGAACTCTTCTCCGCCTATGCGGGCAGCAAGATCGGTGTTGCGAATGTTGGTCTGCAGGATGATGGCAAGTTGCTGCAGGATTTCATCACCAACATCATGACCATGGGTGTCGTTAATGCTTTTGAAATGATCGATGTCGAGGACTACAAAACAGAAGCTGGTTTGTCCCAGATCGTTTAAATATTCAGCCAGTGCGCGCCTGTTTGGTAGCCCTGTTAAAGGGTCATTGCGCGCTTCTGATTCGGCTTGTTCCAGCTTGCTGGAAAGAGCCGACATTTTTTCGACCTGCTCCTGAATGGTCTCATTTAATTTTGCGCTGGCACTTACTAGTTTGGTGCCTGCTTGTAGGATACTCTGATGGGCGCTTTGCAGGAGGGCTCTGGCATCCTCAATATTATCAGGTAATTTTTGGGCCAGTATTTGTTGTGCCTGTTTTAATTCGGGTGAATCTTCGCCTGCCTGTTCGAGCAGGTTGGAGAGGGCGGCAAAGGACGGGTTTAGCGCTTCAATGAGCTGCTGAATCTCATTCTTCAAATCTGTATCGTGCTGCAAATGGTCGCGCAATAGTTTGATGAGATGCCGCGCCTTGCCTTGCAGTGAGACTTCTCCATCGGCCTTGTTGCCGATCATTTCACTACTTTGATCAAGCAGGAAGTGGGTGGATGGGATCTCTTGCAATGCTTGCATCAGAAGCATTTGGCGCTGCTCGAAATGTTGATTCAGGGATTGTTGGGCGGTGTCAGGAATGAGTCCGTCAGCCGTCGGTTTAAGCAGTGCGCCATGTTCGGCATCCAGTAATTTTGAGGTGAGCTGGCAGAGCCACACATAGGTCGGAGCCGGGATAGCTGGGGCGCGTTTGATCTCTTCTAGTGCTGCAATCATTTCACGTGTTGTGGCGCGCAGTTCCATGTCGTCAGGTCTTGCTGCAAGCACGATGGGGCGGACCTCATCCATTCCATCGAGTAGTTGTTCTATGAGATATGGCTGATTCATATGAAGAGACCGCTTAAGATTGCATGGCGCGAATGCGCTCTGCTTCTACAGCTAACAGGGTGTCGGCCTGTCTTAATTCAATGGCTGAGCCTCCAGATGCAACCTGTTGTCTTAACAGGGTGCGTAACTTTTCAATGTCCTGTATTAACCGTTGTGGTGGGCTATCACCTGATTCGATGCACTGCATAGCTTCATCAAGCAGTGTAACACTCTCTTCAAGTGTATTCCACGCTTCCTGCATAGGTGCGCTGGCCTCTTTTCTTTGGGTGTCGTGATCATGGGGCTGGTCTGTGCTGTGCTGCTCTGTTTGATGGGTTTCAGCATCAAGCAGCTGGCCGAACAGGCCGCTCGTATCGCTACGCTTGGTGGAGTGTGTCGTTTTACCGGTGACCGGGGCATTATTTCGAATCTTCATAGGACAACCCTGTTGTGATGTGTCTTGTGTTATGCTTGTAACGTGAAAGATACGCAAGAAACAGGCCAGAGTGATGGATCCCCGCTGCGCTATGGGCAGTTGTTTATTCGATTTTAATCGTTAATGCATGGATGGTTGTAGGGAACAGTGAGTTTAAGGCTTGAAAGATCATGCGGTGGCTTTGCATGCGAGCCAAACCATGAAAACTGTTTGATGAAATGCGCACTGCAAAATGGCCGCCGCCATGCTCTTTGACACCGGCATGGCCAGCATGTTTCCATGATTCATCTTCAATATACAAAGATTCAGGTTGAAATGCTCTCTCCAGTATATCTCTTATCTCTTCACTGGCATTGCTCATGCAGGTTTAATTTGCTCTTTGAATAAAACACAGGTCTTACCGATCTGATGAACAATGACGGCCTGGCAGCGAGAGGCGAGCTCTTCTGCAGCCTTGTTGCGATCTTCCCGATCATCCTGGGCAATGTGAACTTTAATTAGTTCATGCCTGTCCAGTGTCTGTAAGGTCTCTTCAATAAGGGTGTCTGTAATCCCTTTTTGCCCAATTCTGATGAGTGGCTTGAGGTGATGAGCTTTTGCCTTAAGGGTCTTTTTTTGTTGATTGTTTAGGGTCATAGTGTTCTCCGCCGGCGAATGCTAACAATAAGATGTGTTATGGCATATGATTTGCTCAATCTTGATGTTTGATGCTTCATGGATGAGGGTGTTGAGTTAATATGGCTACATTAAAAGAAGATCCGCATCGTGCAGTGATCCTTGGCGCTGGGCGCGGGGGTAGTGCAATTCTGAAAATGCTTATGGATGAACATCTGGTGGATGTGATTGCCGTTGCGGATACAGATCCAGCAGCACCTGGTTTGGACTTGGCCAGAGAGCACGGTATCAATGTCTATACTGATGTTGCTCAGGCTTTGCGTGAGTCTTCACCTTGTGTGGCTTTTAATATGACAGGCAATGAGATGCTTGAATCTGTATCAGCTGAAGTATTAGGTGCTGGTGGTGTGATTGGCGGTCTCGAAGCAAGTTTGATCTGGCGCATGGTCACAAACCTGAAAGAAGCTAAAGAAGAACTTCAGTTTCAGGCTAGCCATGATTCTTTGACCGGTCTGTTTAACCGTCGCCATGTCATGGATCAATTGCATCAGGGGGTATCTCAGGCATTGCGTTATCAACACGCTTATACGCTGGTGATGTTTGACCTTGATCATTTTAAACAGGTTAATGATATACACGGTCATGCGGCTGGTGACCTGGTGTTATCAAATATGGCGAAGGTATTAAAAGAGGGTGTGCGAGAGGGTGATATCGTTGGCCGCTGGGGTGGTGAGGAATTTATTGTTCTTTTGCCGCATACTGATTTGAACGGGGCTCGCCTGGCTGCAGAACAGTGGTTGAAAAACATCGCTGAATTAAACCTTGTACTTGAAAGTGGCGCTACGATAAACGTTACCTTTTCAGCTGGCATCGCCACCCTTGAACATAAGGATCAAAAGCTTGGTGTTGAGCCACTCTCTGAACAGTTATTGGTGGTGGCTGATGAATGTATGTATGCCGCTAAATTAGCCGGGCGTAATCGGGTGTGTACCTTACAAGCCGCTGCTTAAGGCTTTGTTTGTCTGTGATGTGTGTCTGGCATTGTTCAAAATGGTGCTTTGGTTAGGGTTGAGCGGTGCAAAATCATGAGACTATATCTTCAACGTCAGCCTTGTCTGCGCAATTAACAGAAGCTGATCAACAAGAGCCCGTATCTGCGTGGGTGAATCTACGTGTTCCAATTCGTTGGCGCTGGACTGCGCTTGTTGGTTTTGCGGTAGCTCTGGCTGTGCTCGTGCTGTACCTGATTGTACTGGATATTGAGCATGATGCATGGATCGAGAGTCAGGCGGCTCAGGCTGAGTTGCAGGTCGATCGTTTGACAGATGAATTAAAGCTTCCGATGTTGTCGGGAAGCAGTAGTGAGACCGAAATTATTGTACAGCGCTTCCTGGATAAAGTGCCGGCAGTTTTAGGCATGTTGATTCGTTACCCCGACGGCAGGGATAGAGCGTTCGGTTCTGTTCATGCTTCTGATAAGAGCTCTAAAGAGGTGTTGGAAAAGCTCTACACAACTAAAGTCGTCATACAGTTGCCGGTTAAAACGCTGTGGTATGCTAAATCAGTCATGTATGACAAAACCTCGATGGGAGTTGTTGCAGTGCGCTTCTCTGAGCAGGCATGGGCTGATATGGCCGGTAAGCTGGCGCAGACGATCTTTATCGCAGCGGTACTTGTGGTGCTGTTTTCATCCCTGTTGGTCTACTGGATTGCAGGGCGCATGGCGCAACCGATTGAAATGTTAGCCGATGCCGCAGCCAGGGTTGCAAAGGGTGATTATGCGGTGCAATTGCCGGAACAGGGTAATGATGAGCTATCTGATGCATTGAAACAATTTAATGAAATGGTGCGTGGCTTGGCACACAAAGAAGAGTTGCGCGATGTGTTTGGCCGTTACCTTAACCCCAAGCTCGTATCTGACGTATTCGAAAGTGCTGATGCTAAAATGCAAAGCAGGCGTCAGGACGTGTCAGTGCTGTTTGCCGATATGGTCTGTTTTGCACGTTTCTCTGAGTCGACAGATACCGCCAAAGTTGTCACGGTGCTTAATCAATATTTTGAACTATTTCATCGTATTGTCACCCATTACGGGGGGCATGTGGATAAATATATTGGTGATGCGGTGATGGCGGTGTTTAATCATCCTGTGAGTGATGATCATCATGCCCGGCATGCAGCAACGGCTGGTTTGGCCATGGTTCAGGCCTGCAAACAGCTGGCTTTAAAGGGGGGGGATGGTGAAGTTATTTGCTTTAGAATCGGCCTGAATTCAGGGCAGGCAATCGCAGGGAATATTGGTGCCGCACAACGTCTGGAATATACGGTGATTGGAGATGCGGTAAATGTGGCGTCACGTATGGCTGGATTGGGTGATGGCGATGAGTTGATTATGTCCAGACAGAGTTTTGATCTACTGGGGGGTGGTTTTAACTTTTATTCTATTGGAATGTGTGAGATCAAAGGGCTTAGTCTGCCAATGGAAGTTGGCAGAGTGCGTTTGGCAAGCCATGAAGCGCGTCAATGCATTGAAGATGTGGTGCATGCAGCGCAACAGGCTTCTCAAGCGACGAATCAGATTCAGGGAGACGCATAAAGCGATGTTGCGAATTGTTTGTATGGTCTTTGTCGCGGCGCTGTTGGCAGCCTGTCAATCTGGATCGCAGGGGTCCAATGGCTTTCATGTTCAGAATGAATCGATGTTTGATCTGCTTGAACAAGGCAGTGAAGCCATTGGCCTGATGAATACATTGACGCTTATTCAACACGATTATGATCATGGTCGTATCATGCGTGCCCGTGCCAGGGTGTTGGCAATGGATAAGTCACATCGCGACTATGTTGAGTCACATCGTTTATTAAAACAGAAGATAGAACCGGCCCGGCGTCGGGTGTTTCTGCATTATCTCAGGGTAGCAGCAGAGCGAGAAAGGCAGGGTCGCTGGGCGGCTGCGATGTGGGCTTATGATCAGGCCAGAACGGTGACGATTAAACCCGGAAGAATGGTTAATAAACGTGAAGAGATGCATTTGAAAATGCGCAAGGTTCGCTTTGATAAAATGTTGAAACAACGCAGGAAAGAAGATGCGCAGTTATTGGCGAATGTCGGGGCTTACGAGAACCCCAGAGGCGTGAGTCCTTCTGATGAAGTGTTTGCGCGGATGCGGGAAGATTACAATGATCGACTGGATGACCGGGCAGTTGTTGCATTTCGGGAAGCGCGCCGTTTTTTGCGCAAAGGGTTGCCTGAAGTGGCGTATATAGAAATTGAAACGCATATGCGTTTGCAACCGGGTGCCGCTCAAGGCAAAAAGTTGCTGGTGGAGATAAAAGAGATGATGCCAAAAGGTCTATTGATCCCATCGTTGAAACAGGCCGGAGTTAAAAAGGTATTGGCAGAGCAGCGTATGAAACTGCCTCAGCAAGTGACTGAGGAGAAGATCCTGGCGGCTTTGAAAGCGGGGGATCTGATCAAAGCGCGCCAATTTGCCCAGGTGCACAGGCGCAATGGTGGCAAGCATGCCGAAAAACTATTGGCTCAGATTCAAACGCAAGTGAAGAAAAAGTCAGCCGGGTTGTTTGCTCAAGGCAGTAAAGCATTCGGTAAAGAGAAGCTGGATAAAGCCATTGAATATTGGAATGGTGCCGTAGCATTGAGGCCGGAGAAGTCTGAGTATCATGAGTCGTTGCATCGGGCTAAACAGTTGAAAGAGCGTTTGAGTCTGTTGCGAGACAAGGGTGCAGCTCAGCAGCCGGCCTCTATGCAGAGTGAAGCGCCAGCCGGGCCTATGCCTGAGGAGGAATAAGATGCGCGATAAGATTGTTTTACAGCGTCGTCAAAGCAGGGAAATTCAAGTGGGTAGTGTCACGATTGGTGGCAATGCACCGGTAGCTGTGCAGTCGATGACCAATACACTGACCACTGATATTGATGCCACGGTGGCACAAGTGCTGCGCCTGCAGGAGGCTGGAGCTGATATTGTGCGCATTTCTGTGCCTGATCCGGAATCTGCGGCAGCCATGCCTGAAATTATAAACCAGACACAAGTGCCGATTATTGCTGATATTCACTTTAGCTACAAAATGGCCCTGGCATCACTGGATGCGGGGGTGCATGGGCTGCGCCTGAATCCGGGTAATATCGGCGGACGTGATCGTGTTGAACGGGTAGTGAAAGCCAGTGCAGAACGCGGAGTTTCGATTCGCATTGGTGTGAATGCCGGTTCGCTGGAAAAAGAGTTGAATGAGAAGTATGGTGAACCATGTGCCGATGCCATGGTGGAATCAGCCTTGAATCATATTCATATTTTAGAAGATATGAATTTCAATGATATCAAAGTATCCCTCAAAGCCAGCAATATTCCGATGACCGTGGCTGCTTATCGCAAGTTGGCTACCAAGGTGGATTATCCGTTGCATCTGGGTATTACAGAGTCAGGCAGCCGTTTTGGAGGGACTGTAAAATCATCTATTGGTCTTGGCTTGCTATTGGCCGATGGTATTGGTGATACGATCCGAGTGTCGCTGGCGGCAGAGCCGGAAGAAGAGGTGAAGGTCGGCTTCGAGATACTGAAATCGCTAGGGTTGCGCCATCGTGGTGTGAACTTGATTGCCTGTCCAAGCTGCGCACGCCAGAAATTCAATGTCATTGATATTGTGGCTGAGCTTGAAGAGCGTCTGGCTCATATTCAGGAAAGTATCGATGTGGCGGTGATCGGGTGCGTGGTCAACGGTCCCGGTGAAGCCAAAGAGGTGGATGTAGGTATTACCGGTGGTTATCCGGTTCATATGATGTACCGTGATGGTGAGAAATCTGAGAAAGTGAAGTCTGCGAACCTGGTTGATCAATTGGTTGAAGATGTGGAGCGGCGCGCAGCGCTAATTCGTCAGGCTGCGTTGAACGATGATGGGGAGAAAAGCTAGTGGCGGCTAAAAAATTACAAAGTATTCGTGGTATTCATGATGGATTGCCTGCTGAAGTGAGGCTGTGGCAACGGGTGGAATCGGCTGCCCGGAAAGTGTTTGGCACATATGCCTTTTCTGAAGTGCGCCTGCCGGTGCTGGAGCCAACAGAGCTGTTTGTACGCTCGATTGGTGAGGCAACCGACATTGTATCCAAAGAGATGTATGCTTTCACCGATCAGGGTGGTGACAACATCTGTCTGCGCCCTGAGGGAACGGCCGGTTCTGTGCGTGCCTATCTGCAGGGTGGTTTAACACGTTCAGGCACCCAGCGCTGGTTTTATATTGGCCCGATGTTTCGTCGTGAGCGGCCACAAAAAGGCCGTTTAAGGCAGTTTCAGCAGATTGGTGTGGAGATGTTTGGTGCCAATGGTCCGTTGGAAGATGCTGAAATACTGGCCATGGCGCATAGTTTCTTATCGGAGTTGGGCATTGCAGGGTTGAAGTTAGAGATTAATTCTCTGGGTTGTGCTGATTGTCGCCCTGCCTATCGGGATGAGTTGCTGGAATATCTGCATGCACGCAGAGAACAGTTGTGTGAAACCTGTGTTGACCGTATTGCGTCTAATCCGATGCGGGTGCTCGATTGTAAAGAGGCATCGTGTCAGGCTCAGTTGAATGATGCGCCTGAAATGGTAAATCATCTGTGTGATACTTGTGAAACACATTTTAGCGGTCTTAAATCTGGCTTGAATGCACTGGGAGTCCCATATCATCTGAATGCCCGTATTGTGCGAGGTCTGGATTATTATAACCGCACGGCTTTTGAAATCGTGACTGATCAATTGGGTTCCCAAGGCACAGTTCTGGCAGGGGGTCGTTATGACGGGCTGGTATCCGAGCTTGGAGGACCAGCCACCTCAGCAATCGGTTTTGCCGCTGGTATTGAGCGTCTGGGGATGCTGTTGGCTGAGTCAGATGCCAAGCTTGTTGATGTGGCGGTCGTGGCATTGGGGGATGCTGTGCTTGAGTATTCGATGCAACAGGCGGCAGTCCTGCGCGCAGCCGGCTTCAGTGTTGTACATTGTGGCGGTGGCAGCGCCAAACGTCAGTTTAAAGTGGCTGATCGTGAAGGTGCTCGTTTTGTAGTCGTCATCGGTGAGGAGGAGATGCAGTTGGGCCGCGTCACGTTAAAAGAGATGGCAACAGGCGAACAGCAGCAACTTGATACTGAGCAGCTTGTGGGTGCCCTGCATCAGTAATAAAGATAGCTGAATAATGCGCAAGCTGTTCAGCCGGTGATTTCATGCGCTGAAATGCGAGGCATGTGATTTGTTTGTGAATGTTCAGTGTCTGGCTTGTATAAGCTGATATCCCTAGTGTGGTTTACCTTATGTCTTTAATGAGCAGATTAAAAAGGTTCCTTTTGGGTGGGACTATTGCACGTCAGTCCCAATATGAGATACTGGTCTCTTCATTGGGAGCTATGATCGGTATTGGCCTTGTGGTGTGGGTGAGTCAGTACTTTGTAGGCAGTGCAGGAGTTCCCTTCGTTGTTGCATCAATGGGGGCGGCAGCAGTGCTCCTTTATGCGGCACCACATAGTCCATTGACTCAGCCCTGGTCATTTGTTGGTGGTCATCTGGTGTCAGCGGTGATTGGTGTCACCTGTGCGCAGTGGGTGCCTGACCTTTTTCTGGCCAGTGGTCTGGCTGTTGGTGTGGCTATCTTTGCCATGTATCAGTTGAACTGCCTACACCCTCCCGGTGGTGCGGCAGCATTGGTTGCTGTTATTGGTGGAGAACAGATTCAAGCGCTGGGTTATTTCTATGTGTTAGTTCCTGTAGGGTTAAATGTCTTGATTATGGGTTTAGCTGTTTGGTTAACGCGCGCATTTATTCGTTATAGAGAGCAAGAAAAACCTTTAATTTTTTATGATGAACACTCTGAAAAACCGGCCCGGATGAGTGCGCTGGTTTTTTCAGAAAGTGATTTAAGCAGCGCTTTGCATGAAATGAATGCCTTCATTGATGTTTCGATTGAGGATTTGAATAAAATTTATCTGCATGCATCTGTGAATGCGCATAAGCGTCAGTTGGGAGCAAAGCTTTGCCGGGATATCATGAGTATTCGCGTCATTGCTGTTGAGTTCGGCGATTATCTGGATGTGACCTGGTCATTGATGCAACAACATGATTTAAAATGTTTGCCTGTGACAGATAGAGCACAACGTATCAAAGGTATAATTACAGCCGCTGACTTTGAAAAAGAGGCGGAAAAGTTTCCCGGGAATAACCTGGAGGAGCGTTTGAAGTCGTTTTTGGAGCGTAATGGCGGATTGACCTCCAATAAGCCGGAGGTGGTTGGCCAACTCATGAGTTCGTCTGTAATCAGTTTGTCGGAAGATTCAGTAGTGAGCGATGCGATCACCATATTCACTGAAAATAGCATTGGATATATTCCTGTTTTTAACGATGAAAATCGTCTCTCGGGTATGTTGTCGCGTTCAGATATGTTTTCTACGAAATAAAAGAGCGGTGTTATAGCTTGCAATTGAGGTCTGTTTCATACCTTTTAGGCCGAAGCTGAACGGCTTTGCTTGGTGCGTGCGTAAGGCCATGCTAGCCTCGCGAGCCTTGGATGCTCCGTTGACTCACGAGCATCCTTAGTTTTTTAGTTGGAGCCCGATCATCATGTTTAGTATTTTAACCAAGCTGTTTGGCAGCCGTAATGAGCGTTTGCTTAAAGATCTGTGGCCGCTCGCCAAACAAGTGAATGACTTAGAGGCTGATATACAGGCTCTAACGGACGAGGCTCTGGCTGCGAAAACAGATGCGTTCCGTGGCCGTTTAAATGATGGTGCTACTGTTGAAGATCTGTTGCCCGAAGCTTTTGCAGTAGTACGTGAAGCCTCATCTCGTGTGTTAGGCATGCGTCATTTTGATGTGCAGCTGATCGGCGCGGCTATTCTGAATCAGGGTAAAATCGCTGAAATGAAAACCGGTGAAGGTAAAACGCTAATGGCGACATTGGCTGTTTATCTTAATGCCATCTCCGGTAAAGGCGCGCACGTAGTGACAGTGAATGATTACCTGGCTAAACGTGATGCTGAGCATATGGGGCAGCTGTATAGTTTTCTTGGCCTTTCAACTGGTGTGATTGTTAATGGTATTCCAAGTGATGAGCGTCGTGCGGCATATGCGGCCGATATCACCTACGGAACCAATAACGAATTCGGTTTTGATTACTTGCGTGATAATATGGCATTTAACAAAGAAGATCTGGTGCAGCGTGGTCATCATTACGCGATTGTCGATGAAGTCGATTCTATTCTGGTCGATGAAGCGCGTACGCCATTGATTATCTCAGGCCCTGCGGAAGCTGCCGGTGAGTTATATGGTCAGACGGATGCGTTGATCCAGCAGCTTAACGAAGCAGATTTTGAGAAAGATGAAAAAGATAAGGCTGTCTCTTTTACCGAAGTTGGTAATGAGCATATGGAGCAGCTTTTCCGTGATGCAGGTCTGATGCCTGAGGGTACGCTGTATGATCCGGAAAATGTAAACCTGATGCATGCTGCGACCCAGTGTTTGCGCGCTAATACTCTGTTTACCCGTGAAGTGGATTATATCGTGCGTGATGATGAAGTCGTCATTATTGATGAGTTCACTGGTCGTATGATGCCGGGCCGCCGTTATTCTGATGGCCAGCATCAGGCCCTGGAAGCCAAAGAGGGCGTGACGGTTCAGCCGGAAAATCAGACGTTGGCTTCGATTACATTCCAGAACTATTTCCGTATGTACGATAAACTGGCGGGTATGACCGGTACTGCCGATACTGAAGCGGAAGAGTTTCATAAGATCTACAAACTTGAAGTGGTTCTTGTTCCCACCAATCGCGATATGATCCGTCAAGATATGGCGGATGTGATTTATCGTGATGCGCCTGATAAATATAGTGCCATCATTAGCGATATCGAGTCTTTGCATAAAACCAATGCGCCGATTCTTGTCGGTACGATCTCCATTGAGAAATCCGAGGTTTTGTCGGAAGAGTTGACCAAGCGCGGTATCAAACATGAAGTGTTGAACGCCAAGCAGCATGCACGCGAAGCGGAAATCGTTTCACAGGCAGGTCGTAAAGGGGCGGTGACCATCGCGACCAATATGGCCGGTCGTGGTACGGATATTATGCTCGGTGGTAATCCTGATATGTTGATTGCAGCCCTGCCGGCTAAATTGTCGGATGCTGACCGTGAAGCAAAATCGGCAGAGATCCGTGAAGCGTGTGCGGCTGAGCACATCGAAGTGGTTGAAGCCGGTGGTCTGCATATTCTCGGTACCGAGCGTCATGAGTCACGTCGTATTGATAATCAGCTGCGTGGCCGTGCAGGTCGTCAGGGTGACCCGGGTCTAACACGTTTCTATCTGTCGCTGGATGATGACCTGATGCGTATTTTCGGTGGCGAAAAGATGCAGGCTATGATGAACAAGCTTGGTTTTGAACAGGGTGAAGCCATTGAACATCCGTGGGTAACCAAGGCGATTGAAAACTCACAGAAGAAAGTAGAAGGGCGTAACTTTGATGTACGTAAGCAGTTGCTGGAATATGATGATGTAATGAATCAGCAGCGTGATGTGGTCTATTCCCAGCGTCGTGAATTGTTGGAAGCTGATGATGTGATCGATGTGGTTGATGATATGCAGGCTGATCTGTCGGGTCGTTTGGTGGCTGAGTTCTTGCATGGTCACACGGAAGATTGGTCGCTGGATGAACTGCGTGATGCGATGAAAGAGCGTTTGACGGTTGAGGTTAATCCTCAAGCGTGGCTGGATGATGAAGATGTGGATACAGCCGAGGATATGGTTGGAAAAATTCATGCGGCCCTTAAATTGCACATGTCTGCGAAAGAGGAGATCACAGGCGCTGAACAGATGCGTCACTTTGAAAAGTATCTGGTGTTGCAGGTTTTCGATCATCTCTGGAAAGAGCATCTTCTGGCTATGGATCACCTGCGTCAGAGTGTTGGCCTGCGCGGTTATGCTCAGAAACAACCGATTCAGGAATACAAACGTGAATCCTTTGAACTATTTGAAACCATGTTGGATAAAGTGCGTGAAGAGACCATGTTAGCCATGCACCGGGTGCAGGTTGAGCAGGAAGAGCCATTGGTTGAAGAGCCTCAGGAAAGTACGCCTGTTAATTATAATCTCGGCGCAGAAGAGGAAGACGAAGTACAGCATACCTATAAACGTGAAGAGCCAAAAGTTGGCCGTAATGATCCGTGCCCATGCGGTTCAGGTAAAAAATACAAACAGTGTCATGGTAAACGTAAATAATGCCGGTTAATGCTCCTGTCTTAATGCCTGCTCTACCTGTTCCCGGATTTCGCATCGGTACAGCATCGTGTGGTGTGAAATCAGCTGATCTCAAGGGAAAACGCACCGATCTGACCATGATTGTGGCTGATGTGGATTGTCACGCTGCAGGCACCTTCACACAGAACCGTTTGCGGGCTGCATGTGTTGATCTGGGGGAGCAGACGATTAAGCAGAATGGAGCACAGATTCGTGCGATCGTTGCCAATAGTGGCAATGCCAATGCAGGCACCGGTATACGTGAAGAAGAGTGGGCTCAGATGATGATATCTACTGCCGCGAAAGCACTGAACATCTCCTCTGATCAGGTACTGTCAGCCTCGACCGGTGTGATAGGTACACCGTTCCCGATTGATCGAGTTATGCAGGGTGTTGAAGAGGCCGCTGCATCTGAAACGGACTGGATGCAGGCCGCCAACGCGATTCGCACCACCGATACCTATGCCAAGTGGGCCAGTCGCAGGGTGGGTGAGTACACCATTACCGGCATCGCTAAGGGCAGTGGTATGATTCATCCGAATATGGCCACCATGCTCGGTTTTATTGCTACTGACGCACCGCTTTCTCAGGATCAACTGCAATCGATGATCAAACGCGTGGTAAACCTCTCGTTTAACTCCATCAGTGTGGATGGTGATACTTCGACCAATGATACCGTCTATCTGCTCTCCAGTGGTCTGGGCCTTGGTCATGAGCCGTTACAGGATATGTTTGAGTTTGAAGTGATGTTGACCGAGCTGTGTATCGAGCTGGCTCAGATGATTGTGCGCGATGGTGAAGGTGTCAGTAAATTTGTAACGATCAATGTCGAAGGTGCAGAGAGTGCTGATGATGCCCGTCATGTGGCCCGCACGATTGCGATCTCTCCTTTAGTGAAGACGGCCTTTGCTGGCTCTGATGCCAACTGGGGACGCATCGTTGCTGCTGCTGGTAATGCAGGCATTAACTTTGAAGCTGATAAGATCTCGCTGCGTTGTGATGGTGTTGTGATGATGGAGAATGGTAATCTGCATGCCGATTACCGTGATGAAGATGGTATGGCTGTGTTTGCGCAGCCCGAATTTTCAATCACCCTCAATCTTGGTATGGGCGATGCATCTGCCCGCGTCTGGACCGGTGATTTCACCCACGAATATATCACGATCAATGCGGAGTACCGTACCTAGTTTGAAGCATCCGCAAAAGGCGGTGACTCAGGCCGTCCATAGCCTTCGCCTTGCAGGCGAGCTAAAGCTCGTCCATTTCCGCAGTCCTGCTGAAGTGTGACTCAGGCCGTCGCCCATGGCCTTCGCCTTGCAGGCGGCTTGGCAGCCGTCCAAACTGGCTCCTGCTCTTTTGTCGTGCTATTGCTCGTTGAAGCAGATACAAACATGCGAGTTTGCATCTGCTTACGAATCCATTTGGATTCGCCAGCCCTCCTGGCTGGAACCTGATATGAACTCTCAAACCATAGTTTTGATTGCTCCCTTTGATGACAAAGGGAATGTGCTGTTATTAAAAAGAGATGATGACAAACATTGTGGTGGCCTGTGGTCATTTCCCGGCGGTAAAGTAGAGGCTGGAGAAAGCCCCCAAGCTGCTGCTGTTCGCGAACTCAAAGAAGAGACAGGCCTTGATGCCACAGCGTGGCAGAGCATCTGCAATCAAAGTTTTGAATATCCTGATCGCCTGTTGCATTTCGAACTGTTCAGCTGTGTCTGCCTTGATCTCAGCTCGTTGGATACGGAATCAGTCCATGTGTGGTCAGCTATCGATACATTGACGGATTACCCCATGCCAGCAGCTAACGACCCTTTTATTAAAGCCCTTCAAACCCGCGGTTCATAGTGTCGATTGCTTTTCGTTGTGTGGTTGTTGCCCTGCAAGTCGTTCAATAGAAAGGGTTATGACAGAAAGCCCTGGCAATCAGGCCGTTACCTTTGAGTGGGTGTAAAGATAATGTCACTCCAATGTCATAGTCCTAGCGATACTTAACTCTACGAGAATCGAGGTGATGGAATGCAGGCATTGCAATTGAGAAAGGATGATTTGGAAGATCAGGCTCAACATTTAAAAGATGCGTTGTTGGGTATCATAGAACGGCAAGAGATTAACACCTTTTTTCAACCTATATTTGATTTAGGTGATCATTCAGTATTTGCTTATGAGGCTTTGTCTCGTGGTCCGGTTGATTCAGAGTTGTTTAATCCCGAAAGGCTTTTTGAAATAGCATACCAGCATCAACTGGCCAGTGAACTGGATTATTTGTGCCGTCGCAAAGCTGTAGAGAATTTCGTAAGCCGTAAACTTCCGGGGAAACTTGCACTTAACATTTGTCCCAGTGTTTTAGTCAATCTGAATTTCCGAAGTGGTCGTACTCTACAGATGCTGCAAGAAGTTGGATTGAGCAGTGATCGGGTTATTCTGGAGCTTACAGAGCATCAACAAACGGATATCTCTAGTCTGAAACAAGCTGTAAACTATTACCGGGATCTTGGTTTTTCGATTGCAATGGATGATTTGGGTGCGGGCTATTCAAATTTGCGCCTGTTGGCAGAGCTTCAGCCGGATTACCTGAAGTTAGACAAGTATTTTGTATCAGGGGTGAAAGCTGATTGTGTGGAGGCTGAATTTGTAAAACTAATTGCTGATCTGGCAGCACGTGTGGGTTGTAAGGTTATCGCCGAAGGCATTGAAAGTGCTGATGATTTGATGTTTGTTCAAAGAATGGGCATTGCTTATGGGCAGGGCTACTTGCTGGGCATGCCTCAGCAAGAAGGCATCGAACATGTGCCTGAGATACTGCTGGCGACTAGCGATAAATTGCTGCTGAATTCAGGCCTTGCAGCTAACAGCAATATTGATGCGAGAACACTTTCGAATATTGAACGTATCCGTTCGCTACGGTTGACCAAGACCGACACCTGTTTTACTGGTGATAAGTTAACATCTGTCCTAAACGCGTTTCAATCCAATCCGGAGTTACTGGCTTTACCTGTGTTGGAGAATGGAAGGGTTGTTGGGGCAATGATCCGGGATGAATTACTGAATGAATTTTCCAAACCCTATGCCCATAGTCTTTACAATCGAGCTCCGGTTTCAAAGTTGATGTTGAAAGATCCTCTCATCGTTCAAATCGAAGATTCTCTTGCCGATGCAAGTCGAATGGCGACCAGTCGCTCCTTTGACCTTGTCTATTGCCCCCTTATTGTTTGTGATGGAGAGCGCTACGTTGGCATGCTCTCCATTCGCAAGCTTCTGGAAAAAATCACCCAAACTCAGGTCGTGCATGCTTTGCATAGTAATCCACTTACCAGTTTGCCGGGTAATGTACGTATCGCCAGTGAGATACAAGAGCGCATTGATAAAAATGCTACCTTTGTACTGAGTTATTTTGATCTGGATAATTTTAAGGCGTTTAATGATAAATATGGCTTTGAACGTGGTGATAAGATGATATGCCTTGTTGCCGATTTGTTGCGTGAAACTGCGCAGCAACAGGATTTTGTCGGCCATATTGGTGGTGATGACTTTGTGATGATATTTTCCGGAGAGGCATGGGAAGAGAGAGTATGGAGCATGCTGCAATCTTTCACAGATAGGTCGAAATTACTTTATAATGATTGCGAAAGAGAACTTGGTTTTATTGAGTCAACAGATCGCTTGGGTCATATCCGACAATTTTCCATGGCAAGCCTTTCGGTGAGCGCCACTATTTGTGCGCCTGGAAAGTTCAAATCTCATCTTGAGGCATCGGAAGTGATTGCCACGATCAAGCATGAATCTAAGAAAGTGGAAGGCAATAGTATGATTGTTGATCGACGTAATTGTTGATAGGGAGCTACTGATATATGAGTACTGGGTATGCTTACCTTTGCAGGTCATCAGAGAGGTTGATTTCACTGCTGACCACGCCGAGCTGTTTTTAACGCACTAATTTAACAGTGTGCTGGTTGCCGTTGGACTGGAGGGTGCTCTTTCCCATCTGGACTTTGGTTGTTGAAATAGCATCGAGAGGGTTAGTCTTCCGGGAATGTTACTGGTCTTCTTTCTGTTGTTGTCGATTCCCATCGGATGTTTCTGTCTCTGGTTTGCCTGGAAGGCGCATCAGGTTGGGCGCAAACAGGTTGTACGCGGCATGTTGATCATGGCTTTTATAAGCTTTGCATCGGCATTTTTGTTTGGTGGCTGGGGTTATCTGGTTGTCAGTGCTTAGCTTGAATTAACGCTGATAACGAAGGACTTGCCCGCGTGGCATCAGCTTTGTTAGATACTCGGTATTTTCAGGTCTGCTCTGGCTATGGGCGTAACCGAGCTTCACCATCTCTTTGCTGAAAGGGGCATGATGACCGCGTCCGGGATCAACCAGAATCACTTCACAATGTGCTTTGGCATGCTGATCAATAAATTCCGATAACAGCACAGCATGATCTGTTTCATACAGCACATCACTGCCGATAATGAGATCGAATTTTCCCAGCGTGTTATTGCCATCTTCCCAGCCGGTACGCAGAAAAGGGATATCCTTATCATCGTTTAATTCAGTGTTCTCCTGAAGAAAATTACCTGCTTCAGGATGGTAGTCGGTGGCAGTGATGTCGGCATGACGATGATTGAGTAGCAGGCTGGATAGCGCAATGCCACAGCCCACTTCAAGGATTCTTTTGCCTGCAATGTTAAAGTCTGACATGAGATGAGCCAGTATTTGGCCTGATGGCCAGACGATGCCGAACAGGGGCCATGTAGCTGAAGAGATGCCTAATGCTTCAGCAATGCCTTCATCATCAGAGAATTCCTGATTGTCGCGCAGAGCGCGGGTGTGAATATCAATGTTACCAAACTCGGTGGTTTGATATCGAACACGTAGTGCTGTCATAAATACCTGCGTGGCGAATGATTCGCGAGAACGCAGCATGCGTGAGTCAACAGATTCACTACGATATGGACACCATACAGGAGTAGGGCTAATTTGCCCAATACAGTGCTAACTTCATGAGATTTCCTCGGAGAATATACTGATCTTCCAGATCGCCCCGTAACTGCTATGCTTCGCTAACTTTTTTCAGGAGTTCATTCATTATGGCCGATTATCAGTATATCTATTCTATGGAAGGTGTGGGCAAGGTTGTCGACAATAAGAAGGAGATTCTCAAAGACATCTATCTCTCCTTTTTTCCGGGCGCCAAGATTGGTGTGTTGGGACTGAATGGCTCCGGTAAATCCACACTGCTGAGAATTATGGCTGGCCTGGATACTGAGATTCTTGGTGAAGCTCGGCCTGCTCCGGGCATTCGTATCGGTTACTTGTCGCAGGAACCTGAGCTGGATGAAACAAAAGATGTGCGCGGCAATGTAGAAGAAGCTGTGCAGCCAATGAAAGATGCCTTGGCTGAGCTTGATGCTGTCTATGCAGCCTATGGTGAACCTGATGCCGATTTTGATGCGATTGCAGCCAAGCAGGCCAAGTTAGAAGACTTCATTGAAGCCGGTGACGGCCACAATCTGGATCGCAAACTCGATGTAGCAGCTGATGCACTGCGTTTGCCGGAATGGGATGCCGATGTAAGCAAGCTCTCCGGTGGTGAACGCCGTCGTGTAGCACTTTGTCGCCTGCTGTTATCCAACCCTGATATGTTGCTGCTGGATGAACCTACCAACCATCTGGATGCTGAATCGGTGGCGTGGCTGGAGCGCTTCCTGCATGACTATCCCGGTACTGTGGTTGCTGTAACCCATGATCGTTATTTCCTTGATAATGTGGCTGGCTGGATTCTGGAGCTGGATCGTGGTCGTGGTATTCCGTTTGAAGGCAACTATAGCGGTTGGCTGGAGCAGAAAGAAAAACGTTTGTCGGTAGAAGAGAAGCAGGAATCGTCACGCCAGAAAGCGATGAAACAGGAGCTGGAGTGGGTGCGTGCCGGCACCAAGGGGCGCCATGCTAAATCGAAAGCGCGTTTGAAAGCCTTTGATGAACTAGCAGGCCGTGAAGCGCAGGAGCGTAACGCCACCAAGCAGATCTTCATTCCATCCGGTGAACGACTTGGTGATATTGTCTTTGATGCTGAGGCTGTGAACAAAGGTTTTGGTGAAAAGGTGTTGGTTGAAGATCTTAACTTCAGTCTGCCGCGTGGTGGTATTGTCGGTATTATCGGTGCCAATGGTGCGGGTAAAACCACACTATTCCGCATGTTAACAGGTCAGGAGACACCAGATTCGGGCGTGTTGACTAAGGGTGAGACGGTGAATGTTTCCTATGTGGATCAATCCCGTGATGCACTTGATGATAAGAAAACCGTTTGGGAAGAGATTTCCGGTGGATCCGACACGATGTATCTGGGCAAGGTGGAAGTACAGAGCCGCGCTTATTGTGGCCGTTTCAATTTCAAAGGTGGTGATCAGCAGAAGAAGGTGAGCATGTTATCCGGTGGTGAACGCAACCGTGTGCATCTGGCTAAAATGCTGAAAGAGGGTGGTAATGTACTGCTACTCGATGAGCCGACCAATGATCTTGATGTTGAAACACTGCGTGCACTGGAAGAGGCGCTGCTCGATTTTGCCGGTTGTGCGATTGTCATCTCGCATGACCGTTGGTTCCTTGATCGTGTGGCTACCCATATGCTGGCCTTTGAAGGCGAGGGTCATGTTGAGTGGTTCGAAGGCAACTTTGAAGAGTATGAAATCGATAAGAAGAAACGCTTGGGTGAAGATGCAACCCAGCCGCACCGTATGAAATACAAAAAACTAGTTGTGTAACTTTCAGCTCACCTCTGGTTTACCCGCTTATAAGGTGAATTGCGCTTGCGCAAGAGAGGGTGCCCTGGGGCACTGCGTTCAAAAATGCTCGCGTACACGAGTACGCTCCGCTTTTTTGCCTTGTCTCCGGAAAAACCAGAGGCAATTTGAATAGTCACACGTTGTAATCATTGTAACTGTAATTGGAGAATCTATTGGCCCAGTCTACTTCAGCGAGTACTCCTGAACGCAATATCAGCAGTTTGCCTGCTGATCCTGTGGCACCCGATGCGTTGATGGGGATTCCGCGCCAACAGACCAATCCCAGGCGCTGGCAGGGTGAGCAGTGGACTGAATTTGTTCAGTCGCTTTCACAGCAGGATATTGAAGTGCGTCAGCAGCGTGCTTCAACCGGCACCTATGTTACTGATGCCGGTGGTTTGGCTTATGGCTTGCCACATGGTGTGGTGGTGGCGAAATCCGCACAACAAATAGCCACGTTGATGAAAGCGGCCCAGCAGTTTGCTGTGCCGGTGACGGTGCGTGGTGGTGGTTTGACTACCGAAGGTGAATCGGTGGCCTTTGGCGGTCTGTTGTTGGATATGACGGGCATGAGCCGTGTGCTGGATGTTGATAAAGAAGCGCTGACTGTACGCACCCAGGCCGGTATTTTCTGGCATCATCTGGCTGAAGTGCTGCGTCGTGAAGGGCTGGACTATCTCTCGGCTCCTCTCAATCTCACATCATCGGTCGGTGGCACACTCGGTGTGGGTGGCATCGATGTGAACTCCTCCAAATATGGCTGCAGTGCTGATCAGGCCATCTCTTTGCAGGTGGTAACACCAACAGGTGATATTGTTGAGTGCTCCGATAGTGAGCACGCTGAACTGTTTGAACGTATTATTCTGGGTTATGGCCAGTTTGGCATTATCACCGAAGCGACGTTGAACATCCGTACCTACACGCCGCTACGCATGCACTATTTTTATTATTCTTCACTTCACACCTGTGTCGAAGATCTGTTGATGCTGGACCGGTCTCAAAGCTGTGATTATACCGGTATTCTCACCATGATGGATTCAGCTATTACGCTATTGGTGGCTTTTGATTCGGATGAACGGGAAACCGCCTTTCTAGCAGCGATGAAACCAAACTTACGTGGTTACGGTGAGTGGATGTTTGGATTGCGATTGGCAGCTTCCTTTTCCTGGCGCCCGTGGAAGTGGAAAGAGGCACTGTTTCTGCTCTCTCGTAAAAGAGAGCTGTTTCCTGATCTGCAACCGAATTACCATATGTCTGATGGTCAGATGTATGATCGTACGGTGGTCTTCTCGCGGGCTGTTTGGAAACACTGGGGTGATCGTCATATGGTGATCCCTGATCTGGCCACCAATGCGGAGAAGTTTGTTGAGGCGGTTGAACGCGGCAATGCGGTGTGTCGAAAATATTTCCCCTATTACACACTCTACTGTGTGGGCATTCGTCTGCGTGATGATCATCAGGGCCATTATGAGTTATCCAGCATCCCACCTGATGCCAAGGGTTTTGCTTATGGCTGTGAGTTTGAGCCGATGTATGAGGCGGAGAAGGAGTATAGCCGCGACACACTGCAATCATTCAAGAATGAGATTTACGATGTCGGTGTAGATCTTGAAACCAGCTATTACCGTTTCGGTGGCATGATGAAGGGGTACATTCGCAGAGCTTTGGGTGATACGGTGGTGGAGAAACATCTCGCACTCAAAAAAGAGGCTGATCCGGCCATGATCCTGAACAGGGATGTGATCTTTTAATGGCCTCCTATTCTGATTGTCATGGTTGTGCTTTGTGTCTGCTCTCTTGCCCGATGTGGATGCAGAAGCGCGATGTGCGATTCAGTCCGCAGGGCATTGCCAAAGCGCTGCAACATGGTGCGGTAGCTGAGGAGCTTACTGAAGAGTCCTCTACCTGTATTGATTGTGGCGCTTGTGACTTGCTCTGCCCTGAACAGATTGATCTGAGTGCGATGATCTCATCATTGAGAGTCGATAACGCCCCTGAGAATAAACCTGACTATTTTGAGTTGAGCTGCAATGGCCGTTTGCAGATGCATCTGAACGCAGATGATCTCTTCATTATTGATGCGGCTTCTTTCCATACTGATTATAACAGGCGCCTGGATCATTATGATGGTTTGAGAAAGGCAACAGGATGTCAGATGAATCTGGATCTGAATCGCATGGCGATTGCGACTGGTATTGGCTCAGGGGCTGATGTGAGTGGCATGTTTGATGTGACAGCACAGCTCCAATGGCTGATGCAGGGGCGTAGTTTTGAGCGCATAATTGTTGAAAATCCGGCCGATCAGGTGATGCTGGCGCAAGTCTCTGGTAAACCGGTAATTCATCTGTCTGAGTTGTTGAGGAATAAATGAGCATGAAAGAGCACCACAAAGACAGTAAGGCACAAAGTAAGCATTTCAGAGAATCTATTCCTTTTTTGTTTGAGTTTTTCTCTGTGTCTTTGTCCCCCCAGGGGAGTGTCTCTGCCGGAAACGGCATTCACCTTCTGCCTCTGTGGTAAATAAGTATGGGAGTCGCAATGCGTAGTGTTGATGTGGTGATTGTTGGAGCAAGTCTTGCAGGTGCGGCTGCCGCCAAACGTCTGGTGGATGCGGGATTGGAAACAGTCATTCTGGAGAAGCAGGTGCTACCACGGCACAAGATCTGTAGTGGTATTCTATCACCTCGTGGCCATCGGTTTTTATTAGAGAATTTTGGCCCTTTGCCGCGCAAAATATTGCATGAACCGACCTCTTGCCGCGGTGTTACCTTTCACTTCCCAAGCAGGGTTGAGATGCCAATGGACTTCTTTGGTGGGCCTACACCGCATTTGCATCGTAAATATTCGGATCACTGGGCGATAGAGCAGAGTGGGGCTGAAGTGATGGATGACACCTCCTTTCTGTCACAGGAGCAGCATGATGATCATGTAGTGGTCACCGCACGTAAACGGGGTGGTGAGGCGTTTGACCTTAAAGCACGATATCTCATTGGGGCTGATGGGCCTGTTTCACCTGTGCTGCGTTCGTTGTATCCAAAATATCACAAAGAAATTCCAATGTTCTTTGTCGGGCAGAAGTTTCATGAGATTATCGATTGCCCGCTGGATGAAGATTATTTCCATTTTTGGTTTCACCCTGATCTGGGTCATTATACCTGGAGCCATGCCCGTGATGGGCGTCAGATTGTTGGTGTGGGTTATAAAATTGGTGATAAATTTCATGATCGCCATGCCTATGTGGCCAAATACTTTGAAGAGAAACATGGTGTGCGCCTGAAGCCAGCTGATGATGATCATGAAGGCTGTTCGGAAAACTTTGGCCCATCGTTAATCAACCGTTATGTATTCGGTAAAGGACGCGTGCTGATCACAGGTCAGGCGACAGGTTTTCTCAATATGATTGGTGAGGGCATGAGTTGCGCGCTGCATTCAGGCGCGATTGCGGGCGAGTCTGTGGTGGATGCCATGCTCAGGGATAGAGCCGTTCAGGATATTTACAGGCAGAATATTGCTTCGGAGGTGCGCCGTACAACTGATCAGTGGAATCCATTGAAGGTCGCATTCTCCAAGCCGCATGAAGCTGATTTCCCCAAAGCATTGATGGCGCTGCCAATGGCTGATCGTATCAAAGTGGCGAAGGATATCTGGTCATTTCTCACGCTATACAAAGAGTTCAAATGGGGGCGACAGATCATGGCGGTTAGCATGCAGCGCCTGATTCGTGGTGATTATTCTCAGAAGGATTGGCTATAACAGATGATTGAAGTGTTGTTGCTGTCCGTGGCGCTGGCCATGGATGCATTTGCGGTATCCATTGGACTGGGCTCCAAGTCGAAGAAAGAGAAACTCACTGCACTGGCCCTGACTGCTGGCATCTGGTTTGGGGTGTTTCAGGGTTTAATGCCGTTAATCGGCTATATGGCAGGGCACAGTGTGCTGGGCTGGGTTGAAGATTATGCACCCTGGATTGCCTTTGGTCTGCTTGTGCTGATTGGCGGCAAGATGATCTGGGAATCGTTTGGTGAAGGTGTTGAAGAGGAGATTACACGCATCACCCATAAAGTGATGCTGATGCTGGCCATTGCCACCAGTATTGATGCCATGGCGGCTGGATTCTCGCTGACGCTGTTGCCTGTAGAGCCTTTTTTAGCCTGCTTTTTAATCGGTATCATCACATTTATATTTAGTGCGCTGGGAGTGTTTATAGGCTTTCGCAGTGGTACATGGCTTGAGAGCCGAGCGGAACTGTTTGGCGGAGTCGTGCTGATATTGATTGGATTTAAAATCTTACTGTTTTAATGTTTCGCGGTGCTTGGAATGCAGAGATTCGGATAAGATGAAGAGTGATATGGAGAGAACGATGAACAAAGCTGTTGTAGTGATTGGTGTTGGTGAGATTGGTTCGGTATTTGCACGTGGATTCATGCGCTTGGGTTATCCCATTGTGCCTGTTACGCGTGATATGGATATGGCAATTGTTGCAACTGACGTGAGCGAACCTGAAATGGTTGTGGTGGCAGTCGCGGAGAAGGATCTGCATGCCACTTTGGCACAGTTGCCAGATACCTGGTCTGATCGCCTGGTGCTGTTGCAGAATGAGCTATTGCCGCGTGATTGGGCCCAGCACGGCTTAACCGATCCAACCGTTATCTCGGTCTGGTTTGAAAAGAAGAAGGGCATGGATTCGAAGGTGGTGATTGCATCTCCTGTTTATGGTGAGCATGCAGAGCTATTGAAAGAGGCGCTGGAGTCACTGGATATTCCTGTAGGTGTTGTAGCCAGTGAAGAAGCACTGCTGTTCGAGCTGGTATTGAAAAATCTCTATATTTTAACCACCAATATCGCTGGCCTTGAGTCTGGTGGTAATGTGCGCGAACTGTGGCTGGAACATCATGAGCTGGCTTGTGAAGTCGCCGGCGATGTGCTGGATATTCAGGAATATTTGATTGGTGAAGAAGTGGATCGCACTGCCTTGATCGAAGGCATGTTGAAGGCCTTTGATGGTGATCCTGAACATGGCTGTATGGGGCGTTCTGCGCCAGCCAGATTGGAGCGTGCTTTGCGTATTGCTGATGAAGCAGAATTGGATGTTCCGACCCTGCGCAGGATCGCCGCAGCACAGGCCTGATTCTGCAGCCTTTCTCGGAAGCGTCTTTGTGATTCGGGCTATCCTAGCCCTCAGGGCTTCGCCCCGCCTGTTCAGGCGTCCAAATCAGCTATCCTGCTGATTTGTCAAAAATTTCAGTATATTGCTGATTACTCCAGTAGATATAGGCGAGAATTTCAGCAATGGCCGTGTGTACTTCGGGTGGAATGGATTCACCAATATCCATCAGTGAGAATATCTGTACCAGATCGTGATCTTCACGGATGGGGATATTGTTTTCCCTGGCTATACGGATGATTTCATCGGCCAACACGCCACTGCCTTTAGCACTTAATTCAGGTGCTGAATCCAGATGCGGATCCCACTGTAGCGCGATGGCCATATTCTTTTTCATATGCGGATATCCAGCAGATGTAATGAGGTGGGGAGCATTTGCGTAAGTTGATCAAAGGATTGTTGTTTTTTTGCGGTGGGTTGTTGATGTGAGGCCAGTAGATATACCTTGTCAAAACCTGACTGATACAATCGCGTTTCCAAACGCTGGATATTATCTAACAAAAAACGACTGCATTCACTGCTATCGTTATAGATGCGTGCATGCACGGTGTTATCAGAAATGTTGGCATCAACGCGGATCTTGCCAAGTTGACTAAGATCCAGAGAAAAGAGCACATTAAAGGATTGATTCGCACTGCCGTTCTCTTCGGGGCTGTTCTGTTCGTACGATGATTGCTGTTGCATGGAGAGTTGCACATTCACCATCTGCTGATTCACCAGCATGGGCAACTCCATACGTATTGGCTCGCCTTGTACCTGCGCCAACAGATTCAACGCTTGTGTTGTTTCGATGCGGGATACGCTTTGCTGAGCAAGTTCTGAGATCGTTTTGACAAGCTCTGTCTGTTGGTTGTTGCTGCCCTGTTGATTGGCGAGCTGTAACATAATGGATTTCAGGTCCTGTTGAATGGCAGGGCTTAAGGCCGGGTTCTGCGATAATTGTAGTAGTTTGGACTCCAGTCCAGTTCCAGCATTGCGCACCATCTGCATGAGACGATCACCAGTCAGTGGTTGCGATGATGATATCTCATGGGCTTTGAGCGATGACTCTAACAGCGGTAGAGGGTTAGCTGGTGCGGCTTCACTGATCGGTATATTTGGTATGATATTACGAATATTTGTGATGTTTTGTGCCATCGACTGTGTGTTACCAGCAAGATTAGTTTTGAGTGTGGCCAGCGCTTTTGCATCGGCATTCTTATGGATGGACAGGAGTTGAAAATCTGATGGTGGTTTGTTCATCTTGAGCATCAACATATCACCTTTTTGCACGCTGACGGGGGCGGCTGTTTCAACGATTTTCCCCTGAATGTTGAGTTGCACATTGCCATTCTCCAGGCGTTTCTGCACGAATGCAGGTGTCGTCTCTCCAGCTGCTAATTTAAATTGAGCCATAGTGTTGATGGGTTTATTCGCCTTGCTGTCGGGCTGGTTAGTACCTTGTTGAGCCATCACTTCAAGTGCCGGCTTATTGTCGATGCCTGCTATAACTTTTGCAGCTATATGCTGCCCCTCTTTTATACCATTGATGCGTGTTGTTAATAGTGCCTGTGGGTTCGTTTTGGACGGGTCTTTAGTATCTGGAATCATCATGGTGGTGTTCATGTGTTTATCGTGAATTGAATCAATGTGAGCGGATACCACTTGACCAGTTTTCATGCCAGTTGGCAGGGGGGATAATAAATTGGCCTTCATGCTTTGTTGAGGGGAAATTTCCAGCATCGGTTTGTTGTTGATATCGGGTATGATTTTAGCTGCCATCAGTTGCCCATCTTTCATACCATTGATGCTGCTTGTTAATATTGTCTGCTGCTTAGTTTGCTCCGGATTTTTAGCATCTGGAACCATTACGCTAACAGACATCTGTTTGCCATGAATAAGATCAATGTGAGCTAATAGGCTTTGACCTGTTTTAAGGCCTGTTGGTAGAGCAGATAAGATATTGGCTTTGATATTTTGCTGAGGGGTGACCTCCAGTATTGCTCTGTTATCCATGCCGGCTATGACTTTAGCTGTAATGTACTGTCCTTCTTTCATGCTATTGATACTTGTTGTTAATACTGTCTGTTGGTTTATTTTTGTCGGATTTTGGGGCGCTGGAACCATCATGCTGACAGACATCTGTTTGCCGTGAATGGTGTCAATGCGAGCGGATAAGCTTTGCCCTGTTCTTACACCTGCTGGTAGAGCCGATAATAAACGGGCTTTCAAGCTTTGTTGTAGGGTAATTTCCAGCATCGGTTTGTTGTTGATATCGGGTATGATTTTAGCTGCGATCTGTTGCCCTTCTTTCATGCCATTGATGCTGCTTGTTAATATTGTCTGCTGATTCATTTTAGTCGGATTTTTAGGATCTGGAATTATCATGCTGATAGACATCTGTTTGCCATGAATCGATGCGATATGACCGGATAGATTTTGACCCGGTTTTATCTCTGTGGGAAGAGTCGAAAGTATATTGGTAAGTCTTGAGTTTGCTGTCTGTAGCGGGCTCTGTTGGTTGGTTGGTGACGTTGGTGTGTTATTCGTCTGTTTTTCTGAACCGCCCGACTGATTGGCGCCAATCCAGAATAATTCAGCTTTTGCATTGGGCTGAGTTGATGACTTTTGAACGATAAATGCGACCTCTTTTCCAGCTAATGAGGCGGGCAGGCCTTTGATGATAAAGGATTCACCATTTAACGAAACCTTAAATGCATCATTGGCGGCTTTTTGAACCATGGAATGCATGACCGAGCCGGTTGTTGTATTTGATAATACGCCGGAAACCAAGCGTACCAAATTGGGGGATCCTTTGGGCAGTTGCGTTGACTTCCAGCCTGCTGCATCTGCTTTGCCAATGGCATCAATTTTGCGATCAGCCATGGCTGTTAAACCCGGAATTATCGTTGTGATCCAACATATAATCAGGCCAGCAAGCTAGCTGCCAATCTTGCAGCAATAATAGCGTCACGCTAGTGCTTAACCGACTGGGTGAGGACTTTCTGTATAGCATGGCTGAGTGCGGAGATACGGAAAGGTTTGTTGATCAGTTCACAATGATCCTCATACACCTCTGGTTCAAGCGGTTGTGTGCGGTCATAGGCGGTGAGGTAGATCATCGGTGTGTCAGGTTTGATCTGTCGAATGCGGCGAGAAGACTGAATGCCTGTCATGCCGGGCATCAAAATATCCATCAGAATCAGTTGTACTTTATCATGGTGCTGAGTGAATAGTTCTATGGCTGCTTTGCCACTGCCTGCTCCAATCGTATTATATCCCATGCGCGTGAGTACTTCACAGGTGGATTCCCGGAATACCAGATCGTCATCAACTACCATGATCGTTTCACCGTGTCCGTGTAGTAGTGAGGTTTTTTGTTTAAATTCTTGTGGGGCAGTGATTCTGGGGAGATAGATGTGGAAGGTCGTGCCATCGCCAGAGCTACTCTGCAGATCAATGATGCCACCCATCTGTTTGATATACCCATACACCATGGATAGGCCGAGACCAGTTCCCTCTCCTATTCTCCTGGTGGTGAAGAAGGGTTCAAAAATACGCTGCTGTAGCGCTTCAGGCACACCCGCACCATTATCATAGAGCTGGATATGTATCAGATGTCGGGAAGAAACCTGAGGATATTTACGCAAAAATAGTTCGTCAGCTTTATAGTTTTTAAGTGCCATATTGATGCGCGGTTTGGCGACGTGCTCAATTGCATCATTAGCATTGAGAATGAGCTGCAGGATGACCTCCTGTAATTTTTTCTGATCCCCTCGAATAACAGGGTGATGGGCATCATCAATGCTCAGATTATCATCCAGCAACAGATTGAATTGAGCACGGGGTGCTAATGACTGTAATATGGTGGATTGCAGGCTGTTGCAGAATTTGGCGAGATCAATGGGTTCATCTACGGTGCGACTTTTACGGGCGAAGGCCAGCATGCGATCAATCATGAATGCAGTACGTTCAATCAGATGTTCAATGCGAGCGATGCGCTGCAGGGTCTCTTTGTCAGCGGTGGATTGTTTGATCAGGAATACATTGCCATTCATGCCAGCCAGAGCATTATTAAATTCATGGGCAATACCACCAACCAGTGTCGCGGTGGTATCCATACGATGTGTTAATTCGAGTTGTTTGTCTTGATCTATTTGCCTGTTTTTACGGGTGCTGATGTCATTGATTGTGCCATAAATAGTATCGATTTTGCCTGCACTGTTGTAGCAGATTATCAGCGATTCACCATACCAGTGCATGGTCTCACCAGTCTGAACCTGATAGGCAAATCCGATGCTTTCCTGCTTGTTGTCGATGGCCTGTTGTAGCTGTCTGAGATTGCTGGATTGCAGGCTTTTGGAGTTTGTCCATGCCCACAGGGGTTGTTCTTTAAAAGTGTGGGCAGGCAGATGCAATACCGATTCCGCTTTGGAGGATATGTCTCCATAGGTGCGTACATTGTCAGACCACCAGATACAGGCAGGTAAGAGTTCCATCATATCAAACATGCGACCTTTCAGATTATCATGTGAACTCTGGAGTTGATCATGCGCGCTGAGAATGCGGGATGTTTCATAGGGCAGGCTGTTAATGAGGCGCTGAATATCGGCCTCGGGGCTTTGTGATTCGATAGCATGGCGAAGTGCTTCAACTGGCTCAATCAGTTGGCGGTTCAGGCTGTGATGTAAACCTTTAGCGGTAATCAACAGTAGGGTGAGAATAAATACAGCGATCCAGCCCAGCGTGGTGCTAAGGGTGGTTTGGTTGAAGTTGTCACTACGTACCATTTCAATGATGTAGGACTCAATCGAGTTGGAGAAGAGAAAAAACAGCACAGCGACACTGACAAGGAAACAGATTCCCCATAGGAATAGCGCAGTAGTAAGGTTTTGTTTCAACGTTTGATTGGTGTGCCGCACCTTTCCTCCCTATATAGATATCAATCAATCAAGCATGAGCATAGCATGTTTGATGTGCAGATGTCACAAACAGGACTCTTTCAAGGTTGTTTGTGAGCTATTTGAAACGAAATATAAGATAAGATGCGCATCATTCCATCCAAGTCGCTGAGGAAGGGCTTGCCGCTATGCTTAATAGGCGTAATCTCCGCCTCCAACTAATTGTATTACATTTCGCAGAGAGTCGTTCGTTATAGGTGGATCGCACGGGTGATTCACGATGCGTTGATTCGTTATGCATAAGAGGTATCACCATGTTTGGACTTGGAACAACTGAGCTTATTTTAATTCTGATTATTGTGATTGTACTGTTTGGTGCCAAACGTTTGCCGCAAGTCGGTGCCGGGCTCGCTAGTGGAATCAAGAATTTTCGCAGTAATATTGCTGATGGTGAGAAGAAAGATGAACCTGCTGGTGACGACGTTAGCGATAAAAAATAACTGTATCGTCGCGAGTTAGTATATGCCTGATATAGGGTTTCTGGAATTGATAGTGATCGGTGTGATCGCTTTTCTGGTGCTGGGTCCGGAACGTATGCCTGAACTGTTTGGTCAGGTTGGCCGGGTGGTGCGTAAGGGGCGTGGTTGGATCGATGATATTCGCAAACAGATTGATGTAGAGACGGCGCCGTTAAAAAATCCTTTACACGACGTTGAAGATGCCTTGAAGGGTGGTATTGATGGGTATAACGAAACGATCATGAAAGAACTTGGTCAAAGCATGCCTCAGGACCTCTCTTTTGATCCATTAAAAACAGACTCGACAGCGTCATCGAGCAAGCCTGATAAAAAGCAGGATGATAGGTGAGTCAGCCCGAAACGCAGTCAGAGGCTCCTTTGCAGAATCAGGCAGCAGAAGATCAAGATGTAGAAAATAGTGGTGTGAGTATATTGGCGCATCTAGCGGAACTGCGCCGTCGTGCCACGATTGCTATTGTTGTCTATGCCATTGGTGTGATGGTATTGATGAACTTTTCTGAGTTGGTCTTTGAATTTATATCGACACCGATTCGGGATGCCTTGCCGCCGAATACGCCATTGATCTTTCTCAATGCCCCCGATGTGTTTTTTACCTATCTGAAAATTGCGCTGTTGATGAGTCTGTTTGCCACCGCACCTGTGACACTGTATCAATTTTGGGCATTTATTGCGCCCGGGCTCTATAAACATGAACGCCAATCATTTGTGTCCTATTTTACAGGTAGTCTGGTACTGCTGTTGAGTGGCGGTGCTTTTGCTTTTTATATTGTGTTCCCGCTTATCTTCGAGTTTTTCCTTGGTTTTTCTACTGAAAATATTCAGGCCATGCCCGCTGTTAAAGAGTATCTCTCCCTTGTGATGAAGCTGCTGTTTGCATTTGGTCTTAGTTTTCAGATTCCGATTGTTGTAATGTTGCTGGTGCGCCTGAATATCGTTGATGTTGAATCACTGGCTGAAAAACGACGTTATGTGCTTGTCTGGGCTTTTGTGATTGCGGCTCTGTTGACGCCGCCTGACATTATTTCACAGGTGCTACTTGGTGTGCCTATGTTACTGCTTTACGAACTGGGCATGTTTTTAGCAAAATTTACAGGATCTGATTCCAAATCAGTATCTGAATCAGATAAGGCCTAACCAAGCCTCAACCATTTGGCGGCAAATATGCTGCATCGGTATTAAATGACGTTGCGTATCCTGATGTAGTTTGTTGATGCCCTCTTCACCAAGGTGGAGGCGTTCGCTATCACCATATGCAATCCACTGTTCAATGATCGCGGCATTCACTTCGACATGAAACTGCAAACCATATTGCGCTCTGTTCAAACGAAAGGCTTGCGCAGGCACATCGGGATGCGTGGCCACCAGTGTCATGGATTCGGATAATGAAAATGTTTCGCCATGCCACTGGAATACATTGAATCTGTTCGTCATCGTGTTGAATAGAGCATCGTTTGTGCTCTCTTCACAATGAAAGAGAGGAAACCATCCAAGCTCGCGGATAGGGGATGGAATGATCTCAGCACCTGCTGCTTTGGCCATGATCTGGGCGCCGAGGCAGACGCCGAGCATAGGGATCTTTGTATCAATTGCTGCTTTGATCCAGCTCAGTTCAGCCTGCATCAGCGCATCATGATCATTGGCTGACTGTGGTCCTCCCATGATGATGACACCATCGAATGCATGGCTGTTTGGCGGAAGTGGATGACCTTGATATAAAGCTATCTTTGTACATTGATGCCCGGCATGCGTAATGACATCGGCGATGATTGCGGCAGGTTCAATATCCAAGTGTTCAATAATGAGAAAGTTCATGTTGCTAGCCTAATCAATGGTATTTATGGTACAAGGCGATATGAATATTTCTCCATTGATCAAACGTGTCGCTCGCGGCAAACATGGCTCAGACCATCTCTCCCGGGATGATGCGAAAACGGTATTTCAGGAATTGTTGAGACCGGATGCAGATCCGTTACAGCTGGGTGCCTTTCTGATTGCCCAGCGCATGAAGGGTGAAACAAGTGCTGAACTGGCTGGTTTTGTTGATGCAACGCGGGAAACAGTGCCGGGATTTGCACAGATAGTGGCGCCAAAGGGGGCGGTTGATCTGCCCTGTTATGCAGGCAAACGAAGGGATGGACATAGCTATTTGGCGGCCGCGATGCAGGCACGCGATCGTGGTGTTCCGGTTGTGGTGCATGGTATTGAGCAGATCGAAGGGCGCATGACTGCCTGGCAGGCATTGCAGGGAGCTGGGGTAAAGCGTGCATTGAGTTTGGATGCAGCAGTTGAAATGCTGGATCGTGATCATATTGTCTATATTGATCTGGCTGAGCTTAGTCCTGATCTGTTTCGCATTTATAATCTTAGGGAGAGACTTGGTGTGCGCTCCTTTGCCAATACAGTGGCACGCCTGCTCAATCCGATGTTATGTGATGGTCAGCTGAATGGCTTCTTTCATACCCCATATGCTGATTATATGGCTGATGCCAATGTGCTGCTGGGACAAAAGCGTTCACTGATATTTATGGGGGCAGAGGGTGAGCCTGAGCTCTATGCAGATCGCCAGAAGGTGATAGTGAAACAGCAGGACGAAGGTATATCGCGCCTCGCCTATGCCGAGGCCGGACTAGATGTCTATCCGCGTGAGGCCATGCATGAGGTGGAGCTGAAAGCCTGCGTTGCGGCATTGCTGGCTGGTGAGGGAAACAAGCGGCAAGCTGCTGTGATTGAGAAAATGAATGACGCATTTAACTGGGTTTCGCAGGGCGTGTTTCCTGCGGCCTGGCATGAACATCGTTGAGAACGAGGAGATAAGCATGGCGCGTGTATTGATTCCATTTACCGAAGGTGTTGAGGAGATTGAACTGGTTGCAGTGATTGATCTGCTGCGCAGAGCCGATGTGGAGGTATGCACTGCAAGCCTGGATGGAAAGCCTGTGACAGGGCGTTCCAATATCACCATGCAAGCTGATGCTGCACTTGCCATTGTGATGCATGAAAACTGGGATATGGTGATCTTACCGGGAGGTGTGCCCAATGCTTTTTTGTTGCGCGATGATGCCAATGTGAAAGCTGTTGTGGAGCGTTTGCGTGCAGAGCGCAAATCCATTGCGGCTATTTGTGCTGCTCCCATGGCGCTGGCGGCGTACGGCCTTACCGAAGGAAAACGGGTGACCTCTTACCCTTCCTGTCAGGAGGAGATGGAAAAACTGCAACCTTCATCGGTGTATGTCGATGATGCGGTGGTGGAAGATGACTTTCTGATCACTAGCAGGGGGCCGGGTACAGCTATTGCATTTGCACTGCGTTTGATTGCGAAACTGTGCAGTGAAGAAAAATCTGAAGAGATCAGGCAGTCTATTGTTGCTTAATTAGCGTTAGTTGCTAAAAATCATTCTTTGCATGAGTTGACTGAGTTCATCAAATGGGAATGGCTTGCTTATAATGGTGCTATTAATAATTTGATCATTAGCAGAGATTGCGTGTTCCTTGTCATAACCTGTTGCAAAAATAATGGGTACGGCATGATCAATTCGTCGTATGGATTCTGCTAATTCAACGCCCCCCATTTTTGGCATGACAACATCAGTAAGAATGAGATCAATAACATCTTGATGCGTTTTAAATGTTTTCAGTGCCGCCTCACCATTGTTAGCCTTTAGCACTTTGTAACCTAGACAGTTCAACACTTCAACGGTGGTGTTCAGCATGCTCTCTTCATCATCTACCAGAAGGATTGTCTCTTCGATGGTTTGTATTATGTTTTTTTGTACTGTTTGCCTTGGGTTTTTAGGGCACTCTTTTGATGGTAAATAAATATTGATGGTTGTTCCGGTTCCTGTTTCACTTGTCACTTCAATCACACCACCATGTGATTGCACGGAACCATAGACCATGGATAGTCCCAACCCTGTACCTTCTCCTACCCCTTTCGTGGTAAAGAATGGTTCAAAGATTTTATTCACATGGTTGCTTGCAATGCCATAACCATTATCCCGGATGGTCAGCATGATAAGATGCTCGACATTCAAGTCAGGGTGAGTGTGTTTGAACCTGTCATCAGCAATAAATGGGCTGAGAACCAACTCAATTTTGGGTTTGTAAACATCGGCTGTTGCATCTCGTGCATTGTTTAACAGATTCATCAAGACTTGCTGAAGCTGGGTTCGATCACCATAGATGATTAAATCTTCCTGACAAAGATCGGTGGTGAATGCGATATTTTCGGGGATCGCTGCCTTGGCCAGATTGACACCATCTTTGATGAACGCGTTGATTGAGAAGGAACTCATGGTGACATGATCTTTTCGTGCAAAGGTTAACAGCTGTTTGACCATATCTGCCGCACGGATGCTAAGTTGTTCGACATTATTTAACTTTTCAATCACTTCTGATGGATTTTCCAGCTTTAACTTGGATAGATAAACGTTACCCTGAATCGCAGCCAGCATATTATTAAAATCATGCGCGATGCCACCTACCAGTGTACCTATTGCTTCCATTTTTTGCGATTGGATAAATTTTTCCTCCAGCTTCCTGTGTTCAGTCATGTCCTGTTGCAGTGAGACATAGTGGGTGATCTCGCCACTGTTGTTGTGAATAGGTGCTATCGACATCAGTGCCGGGTAAAAACTGCCGTCCTTACGCCGGTTGGTCAGTGTACCATTCCATACTTCGCCAATAGTGATCGTATTCCATAGATTTTTGTAAAATAAAGGATCTTGCGCACTACTTTTGAACATAGCCGGCGTGTTGCCTGATATTTCAGTCAGCGTATAGCCTGTGATTGTGGAAAAAGCGGGATTTACATATTCGATGGAGGCATACCGATCTGTGATCAAAATTCCTTCACCTGCTTGATGTACAGCCTGCGATAGCTTACGTAGGCCTTCTTCAGTTTGCTTACGTTCAGTAATATCAACATGTGTTCCCACCAGACGTACTGGTTTACCATCGGACTCACGATTGACCAGAAAAGCGCGGGATAGAATAACCACTTCAGTGCCATTTTTATGACACATGCGCATCTCTACATGAAATGAATCAGATAGACCTTCCAGGTAGTCCTGGACCTTTTTAAGCACCCACTCTTTGTCCTTAGGGTGCACCAGCATTGCCCAGGTGTCGAGGCGGCCTTCAAGCTCCTTATCTGCATACCCCAACATGCTTTTCCAGCGCGGTGAGTAATAGACTTCATCCGTTTCCAAGTTCCAGTCCCATAGGCCGTCATTGGCTCCTCGCATCGCCAGAGCAAACCTTTGCTCGCTACGTTTTACCTCTTGGCTGCGCTCCTCTACCAGCTGTTCCAGTTCTTCATTAGACTTTCTCAACAATAACTCGGCACGTTTGCGATCACTGATGTCGCTAAGGAAAATGACATATGAGTCTGATGTTCCCTGATGCAATTGAAATATAAGGCTTTCAACTGATATTTGTGAACCATCCTTGCAGTGTGTTAAAATTTCAATCCGTTCAGCTAAGTTAGCGGAGATCTGGTCGACGTGTAAATAGTGTTGTTTTATTTTATGGCTGGAGAATTCATTAGGGGTATCGGGGGATAGCAGGGTGTGCAGTATTTTACCAATAACCTCGCTCTCACTCCAACCATACATCTCTTTTGATTTTGGGTTCCAGTGCGTGATTTCACCCTTTTGATTTAATCCAATGATTGCATCCATGGTGTTTTCAACCAATAGATTCGCCCAGTTTTGGCTCTCTTTCAGTTTTATTGCTTCTTCTTCAATACGTTGTTGATAGGATCTGAGTTGCTGCTGAAATGGAGTGTGTTTACCACCACCCTCAATTAGAGAAAGCCTACGCTGTAGGGCCTCAATGGTCTCCTTTGCGGCATCAAGCTCCTCTTGCAGGTCTGTTTTTTTCATTCGCGGCCCAGAATTAACGCAACCAGCGTCTGATTGATATGTAAACCGTTCCACAGCTCACCGTATGTGTTAAAACCGACCGCATGTCTGGCTAATTCACCAGCATGATTGGCCAGAGCCTGACTCTGGTTCTTTGCTTCAGATTCAAGAGACCGGAATACACAGTTGCACATTAACATCAACTGAGCTTTTTCTGTACTTCCACGCAGCTCTGAAATGGATCTGTCTAATTCCTGGGTTATATCCCTGTGTTCACAGAGGTTGAGCACCATGCCCTCTTCAATGGCACAATAAAAGGTAAGTGAACCATCGCTATTGGCTTTTTGAATTGATCGTACATAGGACTCATTGCCGTAGCGATAAATAACAGGATGCTCTGAAAATGTTTGAAAGCCTAAATCCTCGATACCAAGACCAAGCAGGTCGGCATATCGTTTTGCCGCTGGTTTACCATCCAGGCGCATGACCCGGCGTTCAGTTTCATCGGCCCGGGTGATCGTCATATTGATGTTGCCGGGCACAAAGTGCTGGTGCTTAATGCATTTGAACGGCTCGTCGCTTTCAGCCAGGATGAACACAGCTCCGCCACTCACTACTCTCCCATTGGCAATGATGTGAGTCTGTTCAAACAGTAAGTCATCTCCTGCCATGCCTCCCAGAAAAGGAATGTTGCCAAGTTCATTGGCCATGGCTGCGACTGCAGAACCATCTAGCCCTTTTATGCCATCAACCAGACCAATGCAAAAATGTCGTTTGGGTGTCAGATCACTGCGTACAATATTAAGTTTCCTGAGCAATGCGTTGTAAGCAAGACTGGCTGTGTGCTCGTTAAAATCTTCCAGTGATTCGACCAGTTCGGTTGCCCAGCGAATCTTTGATGATGTTATGGCCAATAAAATCAGAGATTGGGTCTGATAACATCCTGTTCGCCATTCCCCGGCAGTCGTGCATCCAACGATAAGTGAATCTGGGTAGTGCCGGGCAAGAGTGGTTGCTATCTCTTCAGGGTTTTGTTTGCTGGAGTGGAATGCAAAAATAATATCAGGGTTGCAGATTCCATCGTTGTTCCAATGTTGCGTGGATTCTTCAATAGCGATTTCAGCATGATGCTGACTTGAATGGCCTTCAAATACTTGCATTGCTTCTCCATGGCTAATGTTAATAGACTTATCTTAGCATATTGTATGCCTGTTAATATTGAATAAAGATGAGGCCTCCATAATTGAGCAACATTGAATGCTCTGTCAATACTATAAGAGCGCTGAAATGTGCTGAAATTTTCATATAAGCTTCGGGCTACTCTGCCATTATAGTGGTGAATGCGATGAAATCGATGCAAATGTACTTAAAGTTGTTGGCTAAGTGGCGTGATGTCGTACTATGCGGGCTATGCGATTAAGTCGAGAATTCAGAGAGCAGTTTTGTCAGCAGGAAATGCGTACCCATGGGCGCAAGAATGGTTTTGTAACCACTGGTCAAGAAGCGCGTATGCTGAAATGGTTACCTGTCATTGGTTTGCCAAAAGATAAAACACTGGCCGATGCCAATCTGCCCGATGGTGCATCTATTGTGATGGAGATTGGTTTTGGCAATGGGGATTTTTTGGTGCATTTGGCACAGACGCACCCTGACTGGTTGCTGGTAGGTGTTGAAATCTACCTGCCTGGTGTGGCTAAAGCTGTAGGGCGTCTTGATGATGCGGGCCTGATTGAACAGTGCCGAATTACGCAGTTGCCTGCTCAGTTTGTGTTGACACATCAGGTAGAAGAGGAGCAGCTCGATGGTGTGTTTATTAACCATCCAGACCCATGGCCCAAAGCAAAACACCATAAACGCCGTATCATTCAAAAGGATTTTGCTGCGCTATTGGTCAGTAGGTTAAAACCGGGAGGGTTTATCAAACTGGCATCGGATAAAGCCGATTTGGCTGAATGGATGCGTGATATTCTTGATGCCACACCTGGTTTGAGTAATGTGGCCGGGCTTGGTGGTTATATTGAACGCGATCCTGATCGCCCTGAAACCAAGTTTGAGCAGCGTGGAAATAATGCAGGCAGGACGAGTCAATTTCTTCACTTCGTTAAAGACTGATCGCGCTGATGGCAATCAAATCAACCATTTTCAAGGCAGAATTACAGGTTACCGATATGGATCGGAACTATTATCACGATCACAATCTGGTTATAGCGCGTCACCCGTCTGAAAGTGATGAACGCATGATGGTGAGGGTGTTGGCGTTTGCCTTGCATGCGAGTGAGTCACTGCAGCTTTGTAAAGGCATCAGTACCGAAGATGAGCCCGATATCTGGCAAAAGAGCCTGGGGGGTGAGATTGAAGTATGGATTGATCTTGGTCAACCGGATGAAAAACGTATTCGCAAAGCCTGTGGGCGCTCTAATCAGGTGATTATTTATACCTATCTGCGCAGTCATCGCGTGTGGTGGGAGCAGGCGCATAATAAATTGACCCGTTTTGAAAACCTTAGTGTGATACATTTGAATAGTGATGCTGTGACTGGCCTTGGACAGATGGCTGTGCGTGCTATGCGTTTGCAATGCACCATTCAGGATGGTTCGTTGTGGCTGACCGATGGTGAACAGGCACTTGAAATTACACCTGACCTTTGGAAAGAGAGTCAGGTATAACTGAATGAGAGCGATCAGTCTGCAGTACCATGCAGGTGAGATAAGCCAGACAGGTAAGATGAGAACAACGATCCGAAATGGTAGAGTACGTTAAGCGATGAATGAAGCAGTGAGAGTAGACAATGAAATTTGAGCAATATTATATTTCTGAAGATATCAAAAAGAATTTAGCCAAACTGGGGTTTGTGAGGCCTACTGATATTCAGTATAAATCTATCCCCTCGATTATTGATGGCGAAGATGTGCTGGCAATCGCCCAGACGGGCACCGGAAAAACAGCTGCTTTTGCGATTCCGGTGATTGATAAGATTCATCGTTTTAAGAGTAGTAAGCGCTCCTATGGCATCAAATGCATTGTGATGGTGCCAACGCGTGAACTGGCCGAGCAGATTGGTGAGGTGTTCAAGAGCATTGCCAAGCATACGCGTGTGAAGGTATTCACCCTGTATGGTGGCGTAGAGCAGGAGAGGCAGATTGCCAAGCTACAGGACGGCATTGATGTGTTGATTGCAACACCCGGCCGCATGTTTGACCTGATCAATCAGCAGGAGATTCGTCTGGAAGGTGTTTCAACGCTGGTGCTGGACGAAGCAGACCATATGCTGGATCTGGGTTTTATTGAAGATATTCGTTACATCAAAAAAATGCTCAAGCGCCGTCATCAAACCCTGTTTTTCTCAGCTACGATCAATGATGAGATCAAGAAACTGGCATATTCACAGGTCAAGAGTGAAGCGATTCGCATTCAGGTCTCACCACAAGATCGGGTGTCAAAAAACATTACGCATTTTGTGATGCATGTGGAAATGGATGATAAACGATTTTTCCTGGAACGTTTTTTGCAGGATCACCCTCAAGGCAAGGTGATTGTGTTTGTGCGCACCAAAGTGCGTGCTGAACGTGTGGTGAAGGCGCTGGGGCGAGTTGATATTGAGGCGATGAGTATTCACGGTGATAAGGATCAATCGGAGCGATCAGACGTGATGCAGGCCTTCAGAGCAGGAGAAGGGGCACGGGTGTTGGTGGCTACGGATGTGAGTGCGCGTGGTATTGATGTGCCTGATGTTGAGTATGTGATCAATTATGATCTGCCTGAAAAGGTGGAGAATTATGTGCATCGCATTGGACGTACGGGGCGTGGCGAGAATAAGGGCGAGGCCGTCTCGTTTTGCAGCAGTGAAGAGAAAGCGTTATTGCATGAAATTCAGGATTTTATTGCCAAGCCGATCAATGTGATTGGGGTGGGTAAAGAAGAGTATACCGAGGTCACTACTGGATCGAGTGACTTGAAAGCATTGGTGGAAGAGCATGATGCTTGGCTGAAGAAGGGAAAGAAGAAAAAGAGGTGAAGCTCTGGTTGTCATGCATCTCTGAGATGCATGATTTGGGCTATAATAGTTAAGATGTATTGCTGTTTCACAGAAATTATTGGCTTTGTAGTCATTAATAATTTACGGATAATGATCTGGCAGGCTATGTCTTGCAGATTATCAGTGTCGAGATTATGCTCGACTCTGATTTAGAAATGGGTGGGTGAGCATTATGCTGAAAGTTGGAATGTTGATAATGACATTAGTGTTTATGTCAGGTTGCACGGCTATTTTTGGAGAGGATGAGGAAGTGCTTAAAGCTCAGCAGCAGGCTGAGCAAGCAAAACAGCAAAAGCAGGATCGCATGCAAGCTGAGCTGGAACGTCTCAGAGCTGAAGTGAAAGCTAAAAAAATGGAACTTGAAAGCATTAAATAAAGATTGAATGAGATTGGTTTGAGAGGGGGCTTAATGTACAGAATTACTGGCTTGTTAGTGTTGTTTTTATGCGTGGGCTGCATGAAACTTATAGGTCCTCCACCGGAGGACAGTGGTGGTGTCCAATCCGCTGCACCTGGAGCTCCTGTAGCAAATGTGATTGATGATGAAGAAGAGCTTCGTAAAAAGCTGATTGCCTTGCGTAAACAGGATAAAGCAGAGCAAGTCGAACGTATTGGACAAGCCGCCTCGACTCAGCCAATAGCAGCTGCTGAAAAGAGTGTTGCAACTGAAGCTGTTGTTTCCAATGTGCCTGCTGACTCTTCACCAAATCTAGTGGCTGTTAAGAAGCCTCAGGTTGCAGAAGCTGAACCTGCTGCAGCAAAGGCTGAGACCGCGTTGCTTCGTGAACAGCTGTGGATAAGGGTTCCATTTAAAACGGGTTTTACTTCAGTAGATAAAAAGCTGGTTAAGCCGTTGACTGATATTGCAGGGAAATATCTCGCTGAACCGCGCCAACAGACGCTGGTTGTGCGCGGCTTTTGTGATGCAGAGCCGATTGGTGGTTATGAAAACAAGAAACATAAATCCAGGCACGGTTATAATACCCAGCTTGCTTTAAGTCAGTCACGTGCCAGAGCGGTTGCTGATGTGTTGATTAAAGCAGGTATTAAAGCTGAAGTGATTCAAGTTGAAGGTTATGGTGATACTCACTTTATTGCGGATAATAAAACAGAAGAAGGGCGCGATAGAAATCGACGTGTAGATGTGTTTCTTATCGGCAAATGATTGATTAGCCGAACGTGATGATTCACGCTAAGTGCATAAAAAAGGCGCCCTGTATTGCAGGGTGCCTTTTTTTAGGTTCATTGCAGAAGTGGAAAAATAGTTTTAGTAAGTTAAGAGCAGAAGGCGCTTCCTGTCTTGTATCGATATAGAGGTTGTGTCCGTACAAAAACGAACCAAAACAAATAGCAGGAGCCATTTGGACGCCTGTAGGGAGACGGCCAGGATGGCCCGAATCAAACGTTGGAAGGGATTCGCCGATACCACGAAAAGTTCAGGTTAATTTCAGTCCGTCGGGGCATGGCTCCGGCTCTTGATTTCGTTTGTGTGCGCACGATAGGCAGTCTGCTAACGGACCTTTAAAATCTTTCTTCAGCAACATCTCCCGCAAACACGCGATGAACCTTTTTATGCCTGTTTGGCCAACTCCTGTTCAATATGCTCAATACGAATGGGAGCCGGTGGGTGTGAATCATGCCAACGTGAATAGAGCGGGTCGGGTGTCAGTGTGCTGGCATTGTCTTCATACATTTTCACCAGTGCAGTAGCGAGAGCATCACCGCTACTGTTGCTGACTGCGAAAGCATCTGCTTCAAATTCATCTTTGCGGGATGAATAGCTCATGATTGGTCCAAGCGCAAAGGTGAAGGCAGGCAACACCAGCATAAACAGAATCAGTGCAGCCTGATTGGATGCTTCATTGACACCGAGGCCGGTATAAAACCAGCTTTGCTGCATTACCCAGCCAAGTAGGGCAAAACCTGCCAGTGAAGAGAGAATCATCACCACCAGACGTTTTTTAACATGGCCGTGGTGGAAATGACCCAATTCATGGGCCAATACGGATTCAGTTTCAACAGGGTCAAGTTGATTCAGCAGGGTGTCAAAAAAGACAATGCGTTTGGCATTACCCAGGCCAGTGAAGTAGGCGTTGCCGTGGCTTGAACGGCGTGAACCATCCATGACATATAGCCCTTTACTCTTGAAACCACAGCGGTTTAATAACGCTTCGATGCGCTGTTTCATTTCGCCATCTTCAAGTGGGCTGAATTTGTTGAACAGAGGGGCAATAAAGGTAGGGAAGGCCCACATCATCAGTAACATGAAAGCTGTCCATGCGCCCCAGGCATAGAGCCACCATGCATCTCCTGCACCATGCATCAGGCTTAGAATCACCCAGCCCATGAGGGTCGCGATCACAATCATCAAGATGAGTTGTTTGACCATGTCGGTGAGATAGAGGCGCATGGTCATTTTATTAAAACCAAAACGGGATTCGATACCGAACGTACTATAGAGCTCTAAAGGCAAATCAAGCAGATGACTGATGAGAAAGAATAGCAGTAGAAAGGCAACGCCAGTCCAGATCTCTGATAACTGCAGTGTGCGGGAAAGCTCATCAAGCGCATTAAGACCGCCACCGATTGTCCATGTAAACAACAGGAGCAGAGCAATCACTTGTGCAATATTGCCTGGTGTGAGCTTGGCAATGGTGTAATCAGCCGCTTTTTGATGGGCTGATAAGGAGATCTTTTCAGAAAAACGGTCTGGTACTTCATTGCGATGAGTAGATACATGTGCTTTTTGTCGGGCCGATAGATAGAGGCTAATGGCTGTAGCCAGTGATGCGAAAAGAAGTACTACCCATGTCCATGGCGTCATAGAGAAAGCTGTCATGATATTAATACCGTCCTGATGAATCGTGATGATGTTATCTGGTTGTTGTTAGATGATACCACTGTGTTGTTTTAGTGTGATTGTTATGCGCCATTCATTTCGATGCTGGCGAGTCCTTGTTGGAGAGTGATGGCGGATTGTAAAACCGGTAACATCAATGTGGCTACTTTGCCGCCATCTATGCTCGATTTTATTTCAACCAGTGGCTCTAATCCCAGGTCTTCGAGTACATCTCTGTGTCCGGCATCATTGGATACGTGGCTGGCAAGCACCCAGCCTGCAATGCGTACATCCCATGCAATGGCAGCCAGTGCAGCTGTTGCAGAAGCAAGGCCATCAAGTAGAACTGGCACGCCTCTTTGTGCCGCAGCACGATAAAATCCAGCCATAGCGGCCATTTCCAACCCGCCCAACTCTCTGAGGATATCATGTGAAGGCGTACCTTGAGCGCGTTGCAAAGCCTGTTCTACGGCCATCAATTCGCGCCTATAGCTGTCTGGGTTGATGCCTGCAGTCGTGTTTAATGCTTCTTCCGGAGGCAGGCCGAGAAGTTCTGAAATCAATGCGGCAACAGCAATGCGGTCACCGGCACTAATGGAACTGCTGATGAGCAGGTTGGCACCCTGATCAATGGCACGGTTGGCCATCTCCTCACCGATACCAACACTTTCCCAGTAGTCCATCTGTGTCATGGCGGGTTCAGTTGTGATGTCCGGTGTGCCGGAGGAACGAACCTTAGCGTGTTCTACGGTGTCATTGTCAGCCAGGCTTCCAGTCACCCCGACATCAACGATGTGCAGATGACATGCGGCTTGCTTGCAGAGATTGCTGATGACTGACTCGGATGAGGCTGCATGGCGTACCTGGTCCAGTGTAGATCTCGCACCGTTGCATGCGTTAGCAGTGGCGACACCGTGATCGGCTGCAAATAGAACGACAGATGCTTGAAGGGAGTCCGGTATCTCTTTGTTTTGACGTCTGGAGAACCAGAGCGCTAAGTTTTCAAGTTTGGATATGCAGCTTGAAGCTTGTATCAGGGTGCTGTGGTGATTCTGTTCGGGATGGATGGATGGAATGACCATTACTGAGTCACCGAAGATTCGCGAGCATGCAAAACATAAACAGGACGAAGGCTGTCGATTTGAAGACGGTGAAGGAGCGGCATGAGGAGAATCATATTAAAAAAGTATAGCTCGTTTTTATTGATATGCGATATTTGATTTGAACGCATTTATGCATATGAATCAATTAAGGTTCTGATGGCATCCGGTGCAACATCTTCTGCCAGGAATGCATCACCAATCTCATGCAATAGAATATAACGAATGCGGCTGCCGATATTCTTTTTGTCATGCCCCATAGCATCAAGCCATGCATCGGCTGAAAAAGATGGGATTGAAGTGGGCAGATCAGCTGCATCATAGCATGTCTGAATACGATCTTCCGTACCAGCAGGGGCATAAGCCAGCTGTTCCGACAGGCGGGCTGCCATTAAGGTGCCAATGGCTACCGCTTCTCCATGCAGGAAGGTGTTGTAATGGGTCATCGATTCGATGGCATGGCCAAATGTATGGCCCAGATTGAGTAGTGCGCGTATGCCCTGTTCGGTTTCATCGGCCATCACTACTTCAGCTTTATGACGACAGGAGGTGTGAATCATGGTTGAGAGCACATCGCCATCCAGATTCAGTGCTGCTTCAAGGTTGTTTTGCATCCAGTCAAACAGTGCCGCATCACGAATAAGTCCATATTTGATGGCTTCAGCAATGCCAGCGCGCACTTCCCGAATATCCAGAGTGTTCAGTACCAATGGATCAATCCAGACCAGTTTGGGCTGATAAAAAGCACCGATCATATTTTTACCATGCGGGTGATTGATCGCAGTTTTGCCTCCAACACTGGAATCAACCTGAGCCAGTACGGTGGTGGGAACCTGGATGAATGGAATGCCGCGGCGATAACAGGAGGCGGCAAAACCGGTCATGTCACCAACCACTCCGCCGCCAAGCGCAATGACTGGTTCATTGCGCGAGAGTTTAGCCTGCATCAAGGCATCCATGATCATCTCAAAGTTCTGCATGGTTTTGTAACGTTCACCATCAGGCAATATGCATTCGGATACCTGCCAGCCCGCAGATTCAAGTGATGCTCGCACTGTCTGCATATATAACGGTGCAATAGTGACATTGCTGATGATCATGCAACGCGTTGGTGAGGGGAAGAGTTCACCCATCGCGCTGCCTATTGCACTCAGGCAACCCGGTTCGATATGAATATCATATGAGCGGGAGTCCAGGTTGACGTTATAAATATGTGATTCTGCTATCT
>Ga0316202_10000323_pt1 | contig 59281 bp, 39 predicted proteins | sample 3monrhotite_MG_FD_204934 | JGI IMG/M metagenome (GOLD analysis project Ga0316202, IMG submission 204934) | Microbial mat bacterial communities from mineral coupon in-situ incubated in ocean water Damariscotta River, Maine, United States -... | ecosystem: Environmental > Aquatic > Marine >...
GTCGCTCGCGGAGAGCCTCGAAGTCGGTCATGGCGCCACGATAGCCGGGCTGGAGGTCGCGGGAGCTTGGGCGGGTCGCGTCGCTTGGCCCCTGGAGGGCCGGAGGCAGGAGGGTCGGAGCGTTTGGCGCGAGCCCAGACCGCTCGCGGGGGTAAACCCCGCGGCTACGAATCGTGCGCCGAGAGCCCTTTCGTCAACGGGAGAATCGTGCGCCGGCCCCCATTCGTCAATCAAAGACGTAGGCGCGGGGTTTACCCCCGCGTGAGCCTCTCGCAGAGCTCAGGATCGGTAGGAGTCGCTCGCGGAGAGCCTCGAAGTCGGTCATGGCGCCACGATAGCCGGGCTGGAGGTCGCGGGAGCTTGGGCGGGTCGCGTCGCTTGGCCCCTGGAGGGCCGGAGGCAGGAGGGTCGGAGCGTTTGGTGCGAGCTCAGACCGCTCGCGGGGGTAAACCCCGCGGCTACGAATCGTGCGCCGAGAGCCCTTTCGTCAACGGGAGAGAATCGTGCGCCAATGGAAGACGTAGGCGCGGGGTTTACCCCCGCGTGAGCCACTCGCAGAGCTCAGGATCGGTAGGAGTCGCTCGCGGAGAGCCTCGAAGTCGGTCATGGCGCCACGACAGCCGGGCTGGAGGTCGCGGGAGCTTGGGCGGGTCGCGTCGCTTGGCCCCTGGAGGACCGGAGGCAGGAGGGTCGGAGCGTTTGGCGCGAGCCCAGACCGCTCGCGGGGGTAAACCCCGCGGCTACGAATCGTGCGCCGAGAGCCCTTTCGTCAACGGGAGAATCGTGCGCCGGCCCCCATTCGTCAATCGAAGACGTAGGCGCGGGGTTTACCCCCGCGTGAGCCTCTCGCAGAGCTCAGGATCGGTAGGAGTCGCTCGCGGAGAGCCTCGAAGTCCGTCATGGCGCCACGACAGCCGGGCTGGAGGTCGCGGGAGCTTGGGCGGGTCGCGTCGCTTGGCCCCTGGAGGGCCGGAGGCAGGAGGGTCGGAGCGTTTGGTGCGAGCTCAGACCGCTCGCGGGGGTAAACCCCGCGGCTACGAATCGTGCGCCGAGAGCCCTTTCGTCAACGGGAGAATCGTGCGCCGGCCCCCATTCGTCAATCAAAGACGTAGGCGCGGGGTTTACCCCCGCGTGAGCCTCTCGCAGAGCCCGAAACGAAGAGAGGCTCGTGACGCGAACGCCACGAGCCTCCCCGATCCCCCGCTGAGGGCCCCACTAGTGGAGGTGGTTCGCCTCCCAGTCTTCGAGGCTGATCAGGACCTTGCTGGGCTTGCCCTCGATCGCCTCGCCAATGAAGGCGTCTTCACGCATTCGATCCAGGAGCCGGGCCGCGCGGCCGTAGCCGAGCTTGAGCTTGCGCTGGACGAGGCTGACCGAGCCCTTGCCGTGGGTCAGGACGACCCGCACGGCCTCTTGGTAGACGCCAGCGGAGCCGCTCTTGGCCTTGGAGACCCGCTCGCTCTTGCGGCGCTTGCTCCCCGAGCCCGCCTGCTTGGCGGCGGCGGTGGCCTCGGCCAGCTCCTCGTCGTGGGCCGGCTGGCCGGCCTTGCTCATGGCCTTGACCACAGCCCGGATCTCGTTGTCGCCGACGTAGGCGCCTTGGGCGCGGATCGGCTGGCTCCTGCCAGGGGGCAGGAAGAGCATGTCACCGTTACCCAGGAGCTTGTCCGCGCCGGACGCGTCGAGGATCGTCCGCGAGTCGACCTTGGAGGTCACGCGGAACGCGATCCTGGACGGGAGGTTGGACTTGATCACGCCAGTCAAGACGTCGACCGAGGGCCGCTGGGTCGCGAGGATCACGTGGATCCCGACCGCGCGCGACTTCTGGGCCAGGCGCATGATCGAGGCCTCGACCTCCTTCTGTGCGACCATCATCATGTCGTTCAGCTCGTCCACGACGAGCACGACGTAGGGCAGCTTCCAAGGGATCCGCTGGTCCTCGAGCTCCTTGATCGTGAGGCCCAGGCGATCGGCCAGGCCCTCCTTGCCGAGCTCGTTGTAGTCGCGAATGTGACGGACGCCGGCCTTGGCCAAGACTCCGTAGCGGTCCTCCATCTTCCTAACGGCCCAGTCGAGGACGGCCCCTGCTTGGCGCATGTCGGTCACGACCGGGTGCAGGAGGTGGGGGACCTTGGCGTAGCCCGAGAGCTCGACCTGCTTGGGGTCGATCAGGATCAGCTGGACCTCCCGCTGGTCGCGAGTCATGAGGAGCGAGAGCAGGATCGTGTTGATACACACGCTCTTGCCCGAGCCCGTGGCGCCCGCGATCAGGAGGTGAGGCATCTTGGCGAGGTCGGCGATCAAGGGGTGACCCGTGCTGTCCTTGCCGAGGAAGAGAGGCAGGGCCGGGTCCTTGTCGCGCCAACCCGGGTGCTCGAGGAGGTCTCTGAGACCGACGACCTCTTGCTCCTCGTTGGGGACCTCGAGGCCGACCCAAGCCGTGCCGGGAATCGGCGCCTGAAGCCGGATCCCGGGGACCCGGAGCGAGATCGCGAGGTTGTCGAGGAGGCCCGCCAGACGCTGGACCTTGATCCCGCGCCCGAGCTCTAGGGCGAAGAGCGTCACGTTGGGGCCGGCCTCGACCGAGACGACCTTGACCGAGAGCTTGAACTGAGTCAGGACGTCCTCGATCAGCTCAGCACGAGGGTCATTCAGGGACGTTACCTTCTTGGGCGCAGGCGGGCTCGGCTTGAGGAGCTCAATGCTGGGGCGGCGCTGGCGCGGCTCGGCCAGGGGATCCGCGACGGGCTTTGCGGCCTCGAGCGCGGGCGCCGGAGCGGGCGCTGCAGCAACAGCGGGCGCCATCATGACCATGGGGACCGGCGTCGCGAGCGCGGCGCCGGGGGCGCCTGCGGCCAAGCGCTCTTCGGCGGCCTGCATGCCCTCGCCGACCTTCTCGGCGGCGAGCTTGGCGTTCTTGGCCCAGCTCGACCAGAGGCTCTCGACCGGGGCGTCGAGGCTCAAGACCAGGCTCGTGGTCAGGAGGAGCGCCATGGCGAGGGAGGTCCCGGCCGCGCCGAGGCGAGCCGTGAGCTCGGCCTGGAGGAAGATCCCCCAGTAGCCGCCAGGCTGAAGGCCGTGAGCCAGCGAGCCCCAGCCGCGCGCGGCCAGAGTGGCCTCGACCACGGAGAGGACCAAGACCACGACCACCCCCGCGGTGATCCGGCGCAGGGGCTCGACCTTGGGCTGGGGGGTCGGGAGGGCGGGCTGCCCCTCGGCGTCGACGCCTGCCGCCTCGGCGCGAACACGGCGGAGGCAGGTCCAGCCGAAGTGGGCCAGCCAGCAGCCAGCGCCCAAGGCTCCCAGCCCGCCAACCCAGCGGATCAAGAAGGCCCCGACCGCCACGCCCAGGCTCCCGGCCATGTTGCGCAGCTCACCCACCGGCGCGCTGACCGCGGCCACGTCTCCGGCGTCGAAGCTCACGACCGCGAGGAGGAGGAAGGCCGCGAGGCCAACAGTCGCGATCCCAAACAGTTCGCGCAGCAGCTCTCGAATCCGCATTTAGTCCTCCAGGGGGGGTCCCTCCTTGGCCTATCGGCAGGCGGAGGGCGGCTCAGGAGGGATTTTCGAGGGCGCGAGCCTGAGCGAGGATCTGCGCCAGAAACCCCGGCGCCCCGAAGCCCAGCCCAGCTGCCACGCTCCGTTCCACCGGGAATCCGGCTTGCCGCCTGTGGTATATCGGTAGCCCAACCGAGCCCGCTGAAACCCACCCGCCAAAGGGGGGCCCCGCGAAGCCGGGGGGCGAAGCCCCAGCAAACGAATGGGGTGGGGGGGCGGAGCCCCCAGAAGGAGAGAGCCATGCCCGCGAGCAAGACCAAGCCCGAGAAGAAGACCGCGTCAGAGATCGAAAGCCTCGAGGGCCTGCTCCGCAAGCTCCCGGAGGCCGACCAAAAGGAGGCCTTCCGGATCCTCTACGGTGACCACCCGGATCCGATCGCGATCCCCAAGGAGATCCAGGCCCACGCCGACGAGCACGACTTCGAGGTCGGGGGCTACACCTTCCCCGCAGCCCCCGAGCAGCGCCGCCCCGCGCGACGCGTTCGGATCGGCGTGATCCAGAACAAGGTCGTCCGCCCCACGACCGACCCCGTCGTCGAGCAATACGAAGCGATCGCCGATCGGATCGAGGTCATGCTCGAGGCGGCCGGCAAGCTGGGCGTCAACGTCGTCTGCCTCCAGGAGGCCTGGACGATGCCCTTCGCCTTCTGCACCCGTGAGAAGACGCCCTGGCTCGAGTTCGCCGAGCCGATCGACGGCCCCTCGACCCAGCGCCTGGCTCAGATCGCCAAGCGCCTCAACATGGTGATCGTGTCGCCGATTCTCGAGCGCGACCTGACCAACGGCGAGACGATCCACAACACCGCGGTCGTGATCGGCAACGACGGCAACATCATTGGCAGCCACCGCAAGAACCACATTCCGCGCGTCGGCGACTTCAACGAGTCGACCTACTACATGGAGGGCGACACCGGCCACCCCGTGTTCCAGACCGAGTTCGGGCGGGTCGCCATCAACATTTGCTACGGCCGCCACCACCCGCTGAACTGGCTAATGTTCGGCGTCAACGGCGCGGAGATCGTGTTCAACCCGAGCGCGACCGTGGGCGCCCTCTCGGAGCCCCTCTGGCCCATTGAGGCGCGCTGCGCGGCGATCGCCAACCACTACTTCGTGGCTGGGATCAACCGGATCGGCACCGAGAGCTTCCCGAACCTGTTCACCTCGGGCGACGGCAAGGCCCCCAAGCGCGAGTTCGGCCACTTCTACGGCTCGAGCTACCTGACCGCGCCCAACGGCGCCCGCACGCCCGGCCTCTCGCGGACCCGCGACGGGCTCTTGGTGTCCGAGGTGGACCTCAACCACTGCCGCCAGGTCCGCGACTCGTGGGGCTTCGCCATGACGGCCCGCTTCGCCGAATACGCCAAGTTCCTGACCGAGGCCAGCCAGCCCGGCTGGACCCCGCAGATCGTGACCGGAAAGTAGGGCTCGCTGCTCTAGGCCGCAGACCCCGAACGCAGACCCCGAACGCAGATCGCCCCAGGCACGCGTGCCTGGGGCGGACTCATTGGTTCTGGCTCGCCGAGCAGGGGCGCCGGGCCCCACCCTCACGAGAGGGCTAGCTTCGAGAGAGGCGTCGCGAGTCGGTCGGAAGTCCAGCCGCGACTTGCCCGAGGCGACCGGACTCGCTAGCGACTTGGCTGGCAGCTGCGAGCCCGGGGGCTGGAATCAGGGTCTCGCGGCGGACCTTCAACAGGCCGCAGACCTCGAGGACCTTGCAGATCCCATAGCCGAAGTCGACCTCGTGGCGGCGATAGGAGAACTTGGCCGAGGTCGGGTAGCGGTGGTGGTTGTTCTGGTAGCCCTCACCCACGATCAGCCAAGCGGCGAGGTGGTTGTTGCGTGAGTTGTCGGGGGTGTCGAAGTTGCGACCGCCCACGGCATGGCCGAGGGAGTTCACGATCCAGCCCTCGAGGGGGTGACTCATCATGCCGAGGAAGTAGCAGGCACCGAGCGCCCAGAGCCCAGTCGGGATCGCGATCGCCAGCGCCAGGGCGAGGTGCAAGACGTAGGGCAAGATCCAGAGCTTCTTGCGATTGAGGACGTTGATATCGAACTCAATGTCCTTGACGAAGACCGTGTATTCGGGGTCCTTGCGAGCCAGCCCGACCAAGGTCTGCTCGTAGCTCTTGAGCTGGGCCCAGAGCACCCCGAAGATCCCGGCCACGACTGGGCTGTGGGGGTCCTTGGGGCCGTCGGAGTGCTTGTGGTGCCGGCGGTGCATGCAGACCCAACCCTTGGGGTCGAGGCCGGTGAACCAGATCCCGGTTGCAGCCACGAAGCGCCGGACCCAAGGGGGAAGGGTCACCGCGTCGTGGGCCAGAGCCCGGTGATAGAAGACCGTGATCATGGTGGTGTTGACCAGGTAGGTCAGTGCCAAGACCGAGAGGCAAGCCAAGACGTAGAGTGCCATGCTGAGTTCGCTTTCTAGGGGCGACCTGGGGCGAGGGGTCGCTTGTTACGGCTCCGTAACTTTACGCGGCGTAACTTACGCCCGCGTAACATGGCTGTCAACGAGGAATCTCAAATGGCGAAGAAGAAGCTCTCGGCGGCCCAGCGGCGGGCCCAGCTGATCGACGTCGGCCGCAAGGCCTTTTCCGAGAAGGGCTTCGAGGCGACCTCCGTGGAGGAGATCGCATCTCGAGCGGGCGTCTCCAAGCCGATCGTGTATCAGCACTTCGGCGGCAAGGAGGGCCTCTACGCTGTCGTCGTCGACCGCGAAATGACCCAGATCGTGAGCCTGATCGCGGCCGCGATCGGCGAGGGCACGGCCCGCGAGCGAGTCGACAAGGCGGCCCTAGCCTTCCTGACCTACGTGGCTGAGCACCCCGAGGGCTTCCGGGTCCTAGCCCACGACGCCCCCGTTGCTTCGGGCCGAGGGAGCATGTCGAGCCTCATGAACGAGGTCGCAGAGCGGGTCGAGGACGTGTTCACCCCCATGGGCTACGACCCCGAGATGGCTCCGATCTACGCCAACGCTCTGGTCGGAATGGTGTCCTTCGTTGGCCAGTGGTGGACCGAGAACCGAGAGCTCCCGGTCGAGGTCGTGGCGAGCCACCTCGCCGCCCTAGCCTGGCTCGGCCTCCGGAACCTCCCCCGCGAGCCCGATCCGATCTCGCCCGCAGAAGCCTAATCGTCCCCACAGGACTTATATCACCTGCTGCGATCGAGGTCCGCGAGCGCTTCCTCTGCGGCCTGGCGGATCGCAGGATTCTTGCTCTCCAGGGCGCGCTCGACCCAGGCCCGGCCCCGCGCGGGATCTGGCGCGACGCCCTCCCCCTGAGCGAGACGAAGACCCCAGTCGACCATTGCCGCGTGGGACCCAGCCTCGGCGGCCTGCTTCAGCCATGGCACTCCCCGGGCCACGTCCCTGGGGCCACCGCGCCCCTCGAAGTGAAGCTTGGCCAGAGCCGCCATACTGGAGACGTGGCCAGCTCGCGCGGCGCGGAGATACCACTCGCGAGCGGCCGCTGGGTCCTCGGAGAGACCTAGCCCCTTCTCGTAGAGGGAGCCCAACTTGCCTAAGCTGAACGCGTCTCCGGCCTCGGCACCCTCTCGGATCATGGCCACCCCACCAGCGAGGTCAGCCTCACCCCCGAATCCTTCAATCAGCCAAGCCCCCAGGAGCCCCTTGGCGTCAGCGCTCCCCAGGCTCGCCGCCTGCATGCAGAGCTTGCGCGCGGTCACGGGATCGCGCTCCTCGCCGAGCCCGAGGGCGAAGGCCCTGGCCTGGGCGACGAGGCAGTTTGCGTCCCCCCTGTTCGACCCCTCCTCCAACCAGCGGCGAGCTCCCTCGGGATCACGCTGCACGAAGCGCCCCCGCTGAAGCTCCTGTGAGAGGAAGAACATCGCAGACGTATTCCCAGCTCGCGCTGCGCGCGAGAGGAGGCTGACCCCCTCGCGTCCCTTCGCGACGCTTCCCTCCGGCCCCTCCGCTGCCTCGAGGGCTGCCTTTCCGAGCACGAAGAGCGAACCCGAGTCGTTCTTGGCAGCCCCTCGCTTGAACCACTCCATGGCCAAGGCCGAGTCCTTCTTGACGCCCCACCCGTCTCGCAGGAGCTTCCCGTAGCTCCCCATGGCCGGCCCGTAGCCGGCCTCTGCAGAGCGCAGGATCCAGCGCGCGGTCTGGTTGGCGTCGGTTGGCCCCCCCAGCCCGCGGGCCCACATCAGGCCCAGGTCGTAGGCGGCCTTGGAGTCCCCGAGCTCTGCGGCTCGCTCGAAGTAGCGCCGGGCGGCTGCCTCGTCTTGGGGGACCCCGTGCCCCGCAGCCAGGAGCTCTCCCATGGCCGAGATCCCAGGCGGGTAACCCACCTCCGCTGCCTTGCGATACCACTCGACGGCGAGCGCTATGTCGCGTCGCTCGAGGAGGACCGCCAGGTTGTAGATCGCCGTCGGATACCCCTTCTCAGCCGACTTTCGATACCACTTCTCCGCGAGCTGGGCGTCCTTAGGGAGGCCCGCGCCGCGCTCAGCTGCGGCGGCTAGCGCGAACATGGCCAGGGGGTCCCCGCCTTCGGCGCCGCGCTCGTGCCAACGATTCGCCTCGGCGTAGTCGACGGGGGTCCCGACGCCCAGGCGGTAGAGGGAACCCAAGTCGCAAAACGCGGGGAGGTAACCCCCCTCCGCTGCCCTCAGGTAGCAGCGGAAGGCCTCCTCCGGGTTCTTCTCCGTCCCGCGCCCCTTCAAGTGCGCCGTGCCCAGGCTCCGCAGCGCGCTCAGCCGCCCCGCAGCCGCGGCCGCGCTATAGAGGGCGAAGGCTCGGTCCAAGTCGACCTCGACTCCCCAGCCCCGCAGATAGGTCTTGGCCAGGGCCTCCTGGCCCGCGGGCTCCTTGCCCTCCGCCGAGCGCTCTATCCACTCCAAGGCCTGCTCGTGATCCCGGACGCCTTCGACCCCCGCCTGAAGCATGACGCCGTAGGCAGCCATGCTCGGGAGGTCGCCGCCCTCAGCCCCTCGTCGAGCCAAGGCCAGTGCGCCGGCCTGATCGAGGGGCCCGCCCCGGCCTGACGAGAGGAGGAGGGCCAAGTCCATGCAGCCCGCGAGTTCTCCCCCCTCGAGCGCCCGCTCGAGCCAAGTCCGAGCGGCCCTCGGATCGTCGAGGCCCTCCGCGTCGGCCAAGGCTCGTCCCCAGCTGACCATTCCCCGCAGGTCCCCGGCTTGGGCTGCGCGCTCGAACCAGGCCCGCGCCTGCTCTGGGCTCTCCTTCGCTGCGGCTACGCCCAGCTCGTAGAGCGCGCCGCCGTGCTCTAGCTCCGCCGCCTGCCGCAAGAGCTCGACCCGAGCGGCCCCCTCCTTGGCCTGGGCCTGGGCGTAGAGCTCTGCGCCCCGCTCTGCTGCCAGCGGAGCGCTCGGGCTCGGAGGCGCAGGGCTCGGCGGCGTTGACTGAGGCGCCCTGAGCGCGACTCCGACGCTGAGGCCCGCGAGCAGCAGGACCCCGAGCCCTCCCGCGATCCAAGGGCCGCGGCTGGAGCTCCCGGCCTCGCCCGACGAATAGAGGAAGCCCTCCAGCTCGTCAACGACGGCGACCAGGGACTCATAACGGTCCCCGGGTGACTTCTCGAGGCACCTCAACACGATCCGGTCCAGGGCGGGAGGGATCTCGGGCGCCAAGCGCGAGGGGGGATCTGGGGCCCGCTCCCGGGTCGAGATCACGATCTCGAGCAGGCTCTCGCCCTTGATCGGAGGGAAGCCGGTCAGGGCGCCGTAGAGGAGGGCCCCCAAGCCGTAGACGTCAGTCGCGAAGGACCACTCGCTCTGCCCTCCCTCGGCCTGCTCCGGCGCCCAGTAGCCAGGCGTCCCCTGGAGCACGCCGGTCTGCGAGAGGCGAACGGACTCGTCTCGCTCGAGCTCCTTGGTCAAGCCGAAGTCGGTCAGGACGTAGCGCCCCTCGGGGGTCCGGAGGACGTTGGCTGGCTTCAGGTCACGGTGCAGGATCCCCAGCGCGTGCGCCGCCGCGAGGGCGCTCCCGACCTGGATCCCTAGCTCGGCGCCCTCTCGCGGAGAGAGCCGAGAGCGGGTCCGCAGGAACTCGGAGAGGTTCTCGCCTTCGACTCGGCGCATGGCCAGCCAAGGGATCCCGCGCTCCTGGCCCGACCCCACGAGCTCGATCAAGTTCGGGTGCCGGAGCTGAGCGAGGGCCCGAACCTCACGCTCGAAGCGCTTGCGCTGGGCAGGCGTCGCTTGACGACCTGCGCTGAGGACCTTGAGCGCGACCTCGCTCCCTGACTCCGGATCGCGCGAGAGGTAGACCGAGCCCATACCGCCCTCACCCAGGATCCCGAGCACGGGGTAGGGGCCAATCTGAGTGGGTCGCTGCGCCAAGAGTTGCTCCAGACTCGAGCCTGCAGCTTAGCGGGGTCGCTGCTCCGGTTCCCGTCGCAGGACCACGAAGGTCGCGTCCTCGTGGATCAGCCGCCATTCGCTGCGGGCGGCGAGCGCCTCGGCTAGGGGCGTCCCTCGTTCGAGGAGGGCGAACTCGACCTCCCAGGCCAGGAGGCGCTCGTGCCAGCCCGGCCGGCGCTCGGCGATCTCCTGTCCCTCGCGGACAGAGGTCCCGGTCCCGTGGAGATCGCCCCGCCCGTCGCCGAAGGTCCGCTGACTGGGATAGAGCCCCCAGACCAGCGGCCCCCCCTCGGGCCAACGGTTGAACACGCGCCCCTGCCCTCCCGCGCGCTGGATCGCGGCGATGGCCTCGACCGGGAGTTCACGACGCCAAGCCGAGTCCGAGACGTCGTTCGGCTGACCGGGGCTCGAGGCCAGCGCGAGGTGCACCACAGCCGAGCAGACAGCGCTCAAGGTCAGCCCGAGGCCCAGGGCTCGCCAGGCCAGAGCGAAGGTCCTGTCCAACCCGCGAGCTGGGCCCTTGGCCCAGAGCGGGATCCACGCCGCGGCGACCCAGGGCAAGGCCACGATCACGAGCGGGTTCACCCCGCGACGCATCTTGAGGCAGAGGTAGAGGAGCGGGAGCGCGACCAAGACCTCCCGCAGGCGCGGGCGAGCGCCGAACACGCAGCCAATGGTGGCCAGGGCCAGGCACGCCGCGAAGTAGCGCCCGAGGGAGGTCCCAAAGTCGAGGGGCATCAACTCGAAGGTCTGAGCGATCACAAGCGGGCCCAGGCGCGCGTTGTAGTTAGCGACGTGCCACAGCGCGTCCAGACCGTGGGGGTGGAGGAGGAAGGAGAGCAGGCCCAGGGCCACCACGCCCCCCAGCCAGCGCGAGCGGAGGGGGAGCCAACCTCGCCCTTGACGCCCCGAGCTAATGGCGGTCCCGAGGGCGTCGGCGCCCAGAAGGCAGTAGCCGTAGACGAAGCCCCCGTGGAGCTGATTCCAGAGCAAGAGCAGGGCTCCCAGCCCGAGGGCCGCCCGAACTCCGAGGCGGTCCTCGGGGTCGGGCCGCGCCAAGACCCAGGCGAAGCAGCTCAAGAGCGCCATGGTGAACAGCCGCGGCCGGAGGGCGGTCACGAAGAGCAGGGCCCAAGCGCTGAGACCCAGTGCCACCAGGCCCAACACGGGCGGGACCCGCCGGGCGCGGAGGTTCAGCCAGGTGAACACGAGGGTCGCGCTCAGGAGCAGGAGCCGAAGCCCCTCCAGGCCCGTGAAGCCGAAGCGCTGGTAGACGCGATAGAACCCGACCTGGGCTAGCCAGTTCAAGTTCGTCCACTCGAGACCCTGGCTCGTATAGCAGAAGGGGTCCGCGCGCGGGACCACTCCCTGCTCGACGATCCAACGCCCCGTCGAGAGGTGCCAGCCAAAGTCAGGCGAACGGACCCCCAGGCTCCAAGCCCCAAACAACCAGAGCGTCCCGACCAAGACCAAGAGCAGGAAGGCCACCAGGGCTCGGGTCAGGGGGCGCGCCTCGCTGCTCACGCAGGCTCACTCCAGGGGACCCAGCGATTGAGCTCCTCGGCCACCTCGCGCCAGCTCGGCCGGCGAGCGCCGACGACTGTCAAGAGAGGACGCCCGAAGGCGTCGCAGTAGCCGCTCTCACGCAGCTCTGCTAGGAGGTGAATCCAGAGCAGGCTCAGGTCTACCGGCCCAGCCCCTGCCTGGCGAGCCAGACCCTGGAGGTGATCGAGGGCGTCATGGGTCTCGGTCAGAGAGCTGAGGTCCCGCAGGCGCCGGGTCCAGTCGCGCGGCTCCCAGATCCCGGCTTCACCCAGACGCTCGGCCTCCTCCTCGGTCGCGCCCAAGAGCCCCAGCGAGTCGTGCTGAGGAGTCGTCTGGAGGGCCAAGACGTAGAAGGTCTCGTCGGGGAAGCGCTGCCTGAGGAGGCTCATGGCGTAGGGGAGCTCAGCCCGCGCGCTCCGGAGCAGCCACTCCCGCGCAGCCTCTTCCTGGGGGCTGGGATCGAGGTCCGGTCCGCTGGCGTCAGGGTGGCCCTTCAGGTCGCTCTCCCTCTGAGTCCGCGCACGCCGCCTAGCGGAGCGTCTCGAGGTCGTCCTCCTCGAGGCGAGCGCTCAGCGCGTGGGGCCGCCAGACGCGGGTGCTCCGTCCCTCGAAGATCTCCTTGCGACGACGGGCGGCGTTGTAGGCCGTGATCGCCATCAGGTTCAGGATCTCGCCCTCGGAGGAGCCGCGCGGGAGCACGTTGGCCGGACGCCGGAGGCCCAGGAGCATGGGTCCAATGGCGCTCGCGCCGCCCAGGACGCGCGCCAGGCGATAGGCGGTCGTGGCGCTATGCAGGTTGGGGAAGATCAGAATGTTCGCGGGCTCGCTCGGGAGGTTCTTGTCCGCGAAGAGCTCCCCGAAGCGATCTGGATCCAAGGCCACGTCAGCCTGGACGTCGGGGTAGGCCTCGACGTCGGGCTGGAGCTGACGATACATGCGGTAGGCCCGGCGGAGCTTCTGGATCGTGGGGTCGCTGCGGCGCGAGAAGTTGGCGTAGCTGACGAAGGCCACTCGCGGCGTGATCGCGAGTCGCTTGACGACGCGGGTCACGCGGAGCGCGATCTCGGTCAGCTCCTCGGCCGAGGGGTCGGGGATCAGGGTCGTGTCCGCAATGAAGAGGTGGCGGTCCTTGAGGGCCAGGAGGTGGACGCCCGCCACTCGGCTGACTCCCGCCCGACGGCTGGCGTAGCGCAGGATCGGCTTGACCATTTCGGCGTAGGGGAGGTCGTTCGCGGCCAACATCCCGTCGCACACGCCAGCCTCGACGAGGAGGGTCGCGTGCACGAAGGGGTTCTCGAGCTCGGCCGCGCACTCGGCGGCGCTCGGGTGATCCAGCGGACGCTGGCGCTGCATGATCGAGATCAGATCCGAGGCGCGCTCCTTGAGGGCAGGATCGATCACCTCGTAGTCCTCGGGGGACACGCCCTCTAGGGCTTCCTTGATCTGGGCCGTGTTCCCGACTAGGACCGGGAAGGCCAAGCCGTCCTTGATCGTGGCGCGCACGACCTGGCCCAGCTTGACCGTGGTCGGGTTGGGGATCGCGATCCGCGGCGGGCTCTTGCGCGCCATACTGAGCGGGATCGAGACCATGGAACGTCCTGCGTCGACTTTTCGCCGAAGCCGCTCGCGGTATTCGTCGAGGTCGAGGGGCTTGCGCGCGACGCCGGTCTCCATGGCGGCCTTGGCGACCGCGACGGACTCCCAGTAGAGGACGCGCTGATCGAAGGGCTTGGGGATCAGATACTCGCGCCCGTATTCGAACTCCTGGCCGCCGTAGGCCTGGCTGACCGAGCGCGGAACGGGCTCCTTGGCCAGCGCCGCCAGGGCGTGGACCGCCGCGATCTTCATCTCCTCGTTGAAGGTCTTGGCCCCGCAGTCGAGGGCGCCTCGGAAGATAAAGGGGAACCCGAGGACGTTGTTGACCTGGTTCGGGTAGTCCGAGCGCCCCGTCGCCATGATCACGTCTGAGCGAGTCTCCATAGCGAGGGGGTAGTCGATCTCAGGCGTGGGGTTCGCCATCGCGAACACGATGGGGTCCTTGGCCATGGACTTGAGCATGTCCGGCGTGACGACGTTCCCGACCGAGCAGCCGATGAACACGTCGGAATCGACCATGGCGTCGGCCAGGCTGCGGGCCTTGGTGTCGCGAATGAACTCCTTCTTCTCCTTGCTGAGGCGGTCGCGGTCCTTGTGGATCACGCCCTTGGAGTCGCACATCAGGACGTTGTCTGCCTTGACGCCGAGCCGAATGAAGAGCCGCGCGCAGGAGATCCCGGCCGCGCCCGCGCCGTTGAACACGCACTTCACGTCCGCCAGCTTCCGGTTGGTCAGCTCGCAGGCGTTGAGGAGCGCCGCCGCTGAAATGATCGCGGTTCCGTGCTGGTCGTCGTGAAACACGGGAATGTCGAGGCGCTTGCGCAGCTCGGCCTCGATCTCGAAGCACTCAGGTCCCTTGATGTCCTCGAGGTTGATCCCGCCGAAGGTCGGGGCCATGGCGACCACGGTGTCGATGAAGCGAGCCGGCTCCTTGGCGTCGAGCTCGATATCGAACACGTCTATGTCGGCGAACTTCTTGAACAGGACCGCCTTGCCCTCCATGACGGGCTTGCTGGCGAGAGGCCCAATGTCCCCGAGGCCGAGGACCGCGGTCCCGTTGCTGATCACGGCGACCAGGTTGCCCCGGTTGGTGTACTTGTAGACGGCCTCGGGGTCCTTATCGATCTCACGACAGGGCTCGGCGACGCCAGGGCTATAGGCCAGCGATAGGTCGCGGGCCGTGGCGGTCGGCTTGGTCGGGACGACCTCGAGCTTGCCGGGGCGTCCGCCGAGCTGGTGGTATTTGAGCGACGCCTGGTAGATCGACTCGGGCATGGGGGCTCCTCGCGTGGGGGGGCGGATCCTAACCGGATTTGAGCCCTGACCCGGGCAATACGGCCGCTCCGAGGGGCGAGCCGCGAACACGCGAGGAGCGACGCGACATAGACAGCCTCTATCACTGAGCGCTTAGCATTTGAATTTCCACTATCAGTCGTGGGCGCCCAAGATTCGACCCGGAAGCAATCACCCCAGAGGAGCTCACATGTCTGATCCGTCCCACCGAGAGGGCTCTCGCGCTCTCAACACCCCCAGGGCTGGCCTGCGCCTCGCTATGAGCGCAGCCCTCTCCGCGCTCTTGGTCAGTTGCGCCAGCCCGCCTGCCGACCCTGAACCCACGATCGAGCAGGAGAGCTCGGCCTCCCCCACGGGGCACCTCGCCCAGCAAGGCCACTACACCAGTGACGACTGGTGGCCCAACCGCCTCGACCTGAGGGTCCTCAGGCCGGACGCCCCAGCGGCCGACCCTGTGGACGCGAACTTCGACTATGCCGACGCCTTCTCGAAGCTCGACCTCGCAGCCCTCAAGAAGGACATAGAGCAGGTCCTCACGACCTCGCAAGATTGGTGGCCCGCCGACTACGGACACTACGGCGGCCTCATGATCCGCCTGGCTTGGCACAGCTCCGGCACCTATCGAGCCACGGACGGTCGCGGCGGCTCGGCCTCGGGGACGATTCGCTTCGCCCCTCTCAACAGCTGGCCGGACAACGCCAACCTCGACAAGGCCCGTCGCCTCCTGTGGCCGATCAAGAAGAAGTATGGACGCAGTCTGTCCTGGGCTGACCTCATGGTGCTCTCAGGAAATGTGGCCCTCGAGTCCATGGGCTTTCAGACCCTCGGCTTCGGCGGCGGCCGCGAAGACGTCTACGAGCCGACCGACATCAACTGGGGCCCGGAGACCGAGTGGCTAGCCGACGAGCGCTTCTCCAAGGACGGCAAGAAGCTCGCCCGTCCCTTGGGCGCCTCTCAAATGGGCCTGATCTACGTCAACCCGGAGGGACCGGGCGGCGTCCCCGACCCCCTGGCGGCTGCTCACCACATTCGCGCCACCTTTGGGCGAATGGGCATGAACGACGAAGAGACCGTGGCTCTGATCGCCGGCGGCCACACCCTCGGGAAGGCTCACGGCGCGGCCCACGGCAAGCACGTCGGCCGAGAGCCAGAGGCCGCACCCCTCGAGGAGCAAGGCCTGGGCTGGAAGAACTCCTACAAGAGCGGCAAGGGCGAGGACACCATCACGAGTGGCCTCGAAGGCGCCTGGACGAGCACGCCTGTCCGCTGGGGACAGGGATACTTCAACAACCTGTTCAAGTACGAGTGGAAGCTGGTCACGAGCCCAGCCGGCGCGAAGCAGTGGACTCCCATCGGAGCGCCTAAGACCGTCCCCGACGCCCACGACTCCTCGAAGCGCCACCGTCCCATGATGCTCACGACCGACCTCAGCATGATCAAGGACCCGGCCTATCACGCCATCGCCAAGCGTTTTCACGAGAAGCCCCAGGAGTTCGAGGCCGCCTTCGCGAGGGCGTGGTTCAAGCTGACCCACCGCGACATGGGACCCCAAACCCGCTTGCTAGGACCGGAGGTCCCCGAGGCACAGCTCTGGCAAGACCCTGTCCCCGCGCTGGACCACGAGCTCGTAGGGGCGGAGGAGATCGCCACGCTCAAGCGTCAGATCCTGGCCTCAGGCCTCACGACCTCTCAGCTGGTCAAGGCAGCCTGGGCTTCGGCATCGACCTATCGGGACACGGACAAGCGCGGCGGCGCCAACGGCGCCCGCGTCCGCCTCGCACCTCAGAAGGACTGGGAGGTCAACAGCTCGGCTGAGCTGGACAAGGTTCTCCCGGTCCTAGAGACGATCCAAAGCAAGTTCAGCGCGGCCAAGGCTGGCAAGAAGATCTCGCTGGCCGACCTGATCGTCCTGGGAGGCTGCGCCGCAGTGGAAGCTGCAGCCAAGCGAGCGGGCCACGAGATCCAGGTTCCCTTCGCGCCTGGCCGGACCGACGCCTCGCAGGCCATGACCGACGCCGCCTCCTTCGCGCTCCTCGAGCCCCAGGGTGATGGCTTCCGCAACTACCTCCAGAGCGGCACCAAGCGACGGGCCCCTGAGCTCCTCGTGGATCGAGCCGACCTCCTCAGGCTCAGCGCTCCTGAAATGACAGTCCTGGTGGCAGGCCTCCGTGTCCTCGGCGCCAACCATGGCGGCTCCAAGCATGGCGTCTTCACGTCACGCCCAGGCACCCTCAGCAACGACTTCCTCGTGAACCTCCTCGACCTCGACCTCGAGTGGAGGAAGTCCGGCGACGACGTCTACGAAGGAGTCAGCCGGGCCACGGGCAAGGTCAAGTGGACCGGGACCTCAGTCGACCTCGTGTTTGGCTCTAACTCCCAGCTTCGCGCGATAGCTGAGGTCTATGCGGGGGACGACGCCGAGCTGAAGTTCGTCGAAGACTTCGCGCAGGCCTGGGCCAAGGTCATGGACCTCGACCGCTTCGATCTCCAACGCTAGAGCCCTTCCCTCGACGCCCCCAGGCCCCAGTTCGCGTCCCAGAGGACTCGGACTGGGGCCTTCTCGTTGCCCTTGACGCTCAGAGCACCCGTGTTGGGGAGATCTCGTAGGCTGATTGGATGAGCGACCTCTACTACCCCGCGATCCTCAAGCAGATCGCCAAGCAGGTGAAGCCCTTCCTGGGGCGGGGCTCGGTCGCGAGCTATATCCCTGAGCTGGCCAAGGTCTCGCCTGCGCGCTGGGGTCTGGCCGTCGCGACCCCCGACGGGGAGGTTTTTCAGGCCGGCGACGCCGAGGAGCCCTTCTCGATCCAGAGTGTCTCGAAGGTGTTCTCCCTGACCCGCGCGATCCAATTCGTCGGGCCAGCCCTCTGGAAGCGCGTCGGCCGCGAGCCCTCGGGCGACCCCTTCAACTCGTTGGTCCAGCTCGAGAGCGAAGCTGGGATCCCACGCAATCCCTTCATTAACGCAGGCGCCCTCGTCGTGACCGACGTGATCCGGAGCTACGCCGAGGACGCCGCTCAATCCGTGCTCTCACTGATCAACGAGAGCGCTGGAACCGAGAACGCGTGCTTCGACGATGCCGTGGCCCGCTCCGAGGCCGAGACCGGTCACCGCAACCGCGCCCTGGGGCACTTCATAAAGAGCTTCGGCAACCTCCACAACGACGTCGACGAGGTCCTCGAGGCCTACTTTCACCACTGCGCGATCTCCATGAGCTGCGTGGACCTGGCGCGGGCGGCCCTCTTCCTCGCCAACCGCGGGCGCTCGCCCTACACGGGCAAACGGATCCTCTCGTCACACCGGACCAAATACGTCAACGCCCTGATGTTGACCTGCGGGACCTACGACGCCGCAGGGGACTTCGCGTTTCGAGTCGGGCTCCCTGCCAAGAGCGGCGTCGGCGGAGGCCTCTTGGCCGTGATGCCCGGCGGCTTCGCCGCCTGCGCCTGGTCCCCAGCCCTCGACGCCGCTGGCAACTCCGTGGCGGGTGCCAAGTCGCTCGAGCTCCTGGCCCAAGCGACCGGGCTCTCAGTGTTCTAGGCGTGACCTAGGGCTTATGAGTCCCGATCGGGAGCTTCTGCTGGCGTGGCCCTTCGAGGGTCACCTCGACAGGCTCTGCCCCCCATTGAGCCATGTCCGCCAGAGATATCTTGAGGACCATGCTCTTGGTGTCTGAACGATCCTCCTTGGACTCGCTTGGCACGAAGGTCACGTCAACAGCGAGCCGTGGTCGCTTCCCCTTCGCGACAGCTGTCAGCCCACCCGCTGTAAAGAACTGAGCGTGGGTGGGGAAGACATGGCGCACGAGTGCGTAGTGGCCGAAGCGAATCTCCAGATGTGTAGCCGTCCTCGTCCATGACGACAGAGGCGCAATCGTGCCCTCGAGCATGTGCTTGCTCTTCTCGTCCCGCAGCTTGATCTTGATCGAGTTAGTTGCGATCTCGGGCCAGAGGCCACCGACCTTCCCTCCCCGAAGCGTGGCGCGGACGTCCTTCTCCCCGTAGGTGATCTGAGTGTGGTTCACCTTGCCCAAGGACATGGCCCGGGCCTCAACGGTCAGGCCTGGCGTACGGAACAAGGCGTCGGCTCGCTTCGGCTCGACCTTCGCCAAGAGGTCGAAGCGCTCGAGCGCGAACTCTAGGCTCGGTCCCTTCGCGAGGGCGACCGTCAGCAGGGGCCCGTCTGCGGTCGGATAGAACACGAAAGTCTTGCCGAGATCGCGCTTGGCTGGGGAGCCGCCCTTCTTCGACGTCACCACGAGACGCGCGCTAAACTCGGTCGTGGTCAAGGCTCCCCAGGCAGCCGCCCACTCCCCGGTGCCGTTGAGCGCCTGGGCAAAGCTCAGCTCGTACTCCTTGGAGTCTTTCTCGCTGATCGTCGCGTCGGCCTTGAGCTGGAGGTAGTTCTTCTTGCCCTTTGGACTGATCTCTAGGGCGACACGGTAGGGTTCGCCAGTCAGCAACGACTTGGAGAGAGCAACTCGGATCCGCTCTGAGCCTCGGACCAAAGCCGAAGCGATCTCGGACTTCGTCTTGGCTGTAGCCTTCGGCTCGAGAATCGTGACCGCTCCCGGAAGGAGATCCGCGCCCCGGCTGGTGACTACCGTCAGGTCGACCTTGGCGGGGCCAGCCCCGGTAGTTGGCTGGGCTGCGACCGCCCCGAACACGGCGCGCACGCCGTGCATATCCGCCAGGATCTCGACGCGGTCTGCGGCTTGTCCGCCAAGGAAAACCTGGGGGTTCCTCCAGAGCTCCTCGCCACGGAGCAGAATGGACGTGGGCTGACCCGCTCGGACGACGTACTGGTTGCGGAACACGATTCGAGGTCGAGTCGCCAAGGCGCCGGCGCGCTCCATGAAGTGACCCGTAAGCCCATCGAGGTCACGCTCTGGGAGTCTGATCGTGATCGGTTTCCCGCCCCAGAGGGCCTTCGACTCGTCGACCTTGAAGTCCGCGCCGAGCCACTCAAAGTCTCCCGTGAGCTGGAAGGTCTCCAGCGCGGCGGGGACCGCCACGGTGACAGTGAACGAGTGCTGGGCAGGTTGGTGCTCGTAGGCCGCTTCTATATCTCCGCACCAGGGATCGTAGAGGTAGAAGCGCGGTCCCAGGATCCACCCAAAGCCTGAGTGACCGTCCGCGAAGGAGGTCAAGAGAGTCCGTCTGTTGATCGCGCTCAGAAGGTTCTGCGAGCGACGCACGAACTGGGAGGTGTTGTCTGCCCCGACCTTCCCGAGGCGCGCTTGGAGCGAAACAACGAGGTTGAGGAGCGTCTCCTGAGCAGCGACCGCAGACACATTCTGGGCGTGGTGCTTGGGTCCTATTGCGTAAACGTAGGGCTGGAATTCGTCCTTGGTCGCGGCCGCCTTCTGCTGCTTCTCGAACTCTTCCTGACGCGGCTTGTTCCACTTGACCTCGACCCCGTAGGTGTTGGCGTCCAGTCGGAGTAGATCGAAGCTTGCGAGCGAGCGCAGTGCTTTGTGATAGCGAAGGACCAAGGCGAAGGCCGCGAGGAAGCGAACCTGCTCGGGAGTATGCTCAGCGTCTTCGCCACTCCTAGCGAGCCTCCGGAGAACTTCGGAAACCGCAACCAACTCGACGGTGCCCTGCTCAGCCTGGAGACCGAAGGTCTTCGAGACACTGGCGACATCCTGACCGCGCAGCTTGTTGCGGAGGAACTCGTAGGGGCTCACCTCCTCCGGATTGTCCTCCGGCCTGAGCTTCACGGACATGCTATTGAGCCTCTCGTAGTGCTCTTTGAGGCTTAGGCCTTGGTATTGGAGGTCAACCAACGCTGCGTGCTCGCCGCGAGAGAGCTCAGCGACGCTCGGTGCGTTGAGGAAGCGCTTGAGGGACTGTCCCGCGACGTAGGCCTCGACTCGATCCTCTGCAGCAGCCAGTACTTTGACGCGACGTTGGAGCGATAGGAGCTCGCCTGTGACACGCCGCTGCACAGACGAGAGCCACTTGCCATAGAACTGGTTCGCTGAGTCCCGTGGACTCCGAAGAGTCGCAGGTGGAGCTCCACCTTGGGCAGCGTCGAGGGCGGCCTGCTTCGCCTCGTCTGCAGACGCCTTCGCTTCCGCCGCGCTCTGAGCTGCCGCCTTCTCCGACTTCCAGCAAGCGTCCTCGTCGCAGTCGTCTGAACACGCAGCCGTACCACCTGGGGGTTTGATCTTGAGACTCACCCGACCCCACTTCGAGTTGCCTGCAGCCGGCTGCACGCCGACGTCGAACTTCAGGGTGTAGAGCGTGAACCCATTCAGATCATGGACGTCGTCGAGTCGCTGTTCGACGAGGCGCGCCCGGATCGCATCGCGGTAGGCGAGGAGCTCGTTCAGCTCCTCGATCTTGGTCAGCTCGGCCTTGCTCGCGACGAGGCCCGAGGGATCTGGGAGTGCCGGACGAACCCCTAGCGGAGCCGTGACGCTAGCAGGGTTCAGTCCGCTCCGGTCTACGGTCCCGCCCGAAGGGCTTGGCTCGGAGAACATGCTCACGTCCACCTCCTCGCCAGCCTGAAGCCGACTCAGAGCCCGCCTTCGACGCTCAAGAGCGATCGCCGTGTTGACCTGATCCAAGGCGCCGGCCTGCTCGGTGAGGCCCACCTGACGCTGAATCTGCGCGGTCCCCAGCGCCCCGGCCAGAGGGTCGTATTTGAGCTTCAGCTCGTTATAGAACCCCGTGAAGGTCCTCACGTCCTGAAAGCCCTGGAGGGACATGGTGTAGGACTCAGCTTGATCCAGCTTCTCGCTGAGAAACTGCGCTTCGCGGGACCGCTCTTGGAGCAGGCGCTCGCGGCTGAAGACCTCGGGCCGATCGACCGTGATCGTCCCGCTGCTGCCGCAGCCGAGGACTGACGCCAAAGTCAAGGCGAGGAGTGTTCGTCGGAGCATTTGGGTTCTTCCTCTGGCTGCAGAAGCAGCATGGAATTCCGCAGGTTTAGGCGATCGAGTTCAGGTCGGTGACGAGAGCAGCGATCTCTTGAGGCGACTTGGGTTCCTGGCTTCGGACTGCACCGGTCGGGACCAACGAGATCGCGCGCGCCAGGACTTCGGCCTGCTCGTCCATCGAGACGCGCAAGAGGTATTCGGCTGGGCCAGGGGACCAGGCTCTACTGAGGAGGAGCAGCTTCGTGTTGCGCCACGCTGCTGCCCGCGCTCTTCCCAACCCCCAGACTCCGAGGAGCTGATCGGCGTCTCTCGGGATTCCCGAGAGCGGAAGGCCGGGAGAGTGCTTCTCGACCACCTTCAGCACAGGGGGAAAGAGCTCCTCGAGGACCTCGTTGATCCCCTCGAAGTCCGTCTTGAGGGACGCCGCTGGGCGATCCAAAAAAGTCAGGGTGTCCGCTGCGGCAATCGCCAGATCGAAGTTGATGTGAGCGTTGATCCCCAAGAGCAAGTGCTGAAGGACGATCGGTGATTCTTGAGCAGCGGCGTCAAAGGCGCGGTCCCAGCAGTCGGCCCGGTCGCTGGCGGGCTTGTGTCGCGCGTCGAGATAACGGCCGGCGAATCGGACCGTTAGCTCTGAGAGTGCAAGAGGGTCGGAAAAGCGCCCTTGGCTCAGGCCTTGGCGCACCCGCAGGGTGACCTGGCGATAAAGGGCGGGGAAGTAGCCGCGATAGGAGTGCAACTCCTCGGCTACGACCACTCCCAGGGTAGTGGCGAGGTCTTCGACTCGATCGGCGGGGTTCGGCATTCGGGCACTAAAACGAATACTCCCAGTCCACCTCAATCATCTAGATCGATGACGAGACGGCACCGGCCTGAGTGAGAGAGCCAACTTGCCTCGCCAGACTCAGGTGTCTTTCGATTGCGCTGGCGAGCGGTATCCCAGAGACTGTCCGGCCCCTGGAGGTCCTATGTCCAAGGTCCTAACCCTCGCCTCGCTGGCGTCCCTCTTCCTCTTGGCTCCCGCTGGGATCGCCGCCGCCGAGGATCGCTACACCCTCGAGGCGCGCTCCTACTTCGGCGGCGGGCCTCGCCTCGAGGCCGAGCTCGTGATCGAGGAGCTGAGCAGCGGCGCCCTCCGGGTCGAGCACCGCCTGCGGGCCCCCGGCCAAGCCTGGCGGACCCTGCGCGGGACGGGGCGCAAGGCCGGTCGCTACACCATCGTGCGTTTCCCGGCCTCGAGCGGAATCGAGGGCTCCCTGGGCGGGCTCTTCGGCTCGTCTGGGACCAACGCGACCTCAAGCGACTCGCTGGCCTACTTCTGGCCGGCTGGGTCGGGTCAGATCCGCGGGCTGATGCGCCTCCGCGGCAGCCAACAGCAGGTCTGGCTGCGCGAGAGCGGGACCTTGGTCCAGCCCGACTACGTCTCGGTGATCCCCGACCGCGCGACCTTCGATCGCCTCGCCAAGCGGGACAACGTCCCCGGCGCCATGGACGTCCCCGAGGTCAAGTTCCTCGTGACCGGCGTCGACACGGCCAACCCGACGATGCACTTCTTCGACACCAAGGAGTATCCCTTCCACCACGAGTTCGCGACCCGCGGGCTGGGCCTCAACATTGACCTCGGCGACTTCAACCGCCAGACCTACTTCACCCAGAACCGGCGCTTCCTGGCTGGCTCGCTCATCGCGCACGACCACTACGAGCACCCGACCCTCGGCAAGGGGATCTACACCGTCGAGTTCTGGCCGACGGACCCTGTCCGCGTGGGACACGTGGACGTGGCCTACAAGCGGACTGTCTCGGGGATGCCCTTCGCGAGCGACCCCCAAAGCGGGAGCAAGGTCTTCTTCCACCCCGCAGGTGATACGCAAGAGGAGATCTATCGCGACGAGAAGGCTCAGTTCGACGCCCGTCGGATCAAGGTGATCGGGACCGACGATCTCTTCGGGAGCGTGACCTTCTCGGCCCTCAACCCTGGCGAGGGCTACGGGATCCTGCGCGTGATCGACGGGAGCGACCCGCGTCCGGCGTCCGCGCGTGACGTCGTGATCTTCCGGACCCTCCCCAACGACCTCAGCCACGTAGCGGGCGTGATCACCGAGCTGCCCCAGACCCCTCTGAGCCATATCAACCTCAAGGCCAAGCAGAACGACACGCCAAACGCTTACGTCAAGGACGCCTCGACCAAGCCCGAGGTCCAAGCCCTCGTCGGCAAGCTGGTCCACTACGTCGTCAACGGCGCCGGCTACACCCTCGAAGAGGCCGACCCGGCCGACGCCGCGGCCTGGCTCGACGCGATCCGTCCCAAGGACGCTCAGATCCCGGTGCGCGACCTGACCAAGCGCCGGATCAAGAACCTCAACGACCTCCGCCACGGCGACGTGAGCTCGGTCGGGGCCAAGGCGGCCAACCTGGCCGAGCTGCGCCGGATCCTCCCCGCGGGCGTGGTCCCCAGTGGATTCGCGATCCCCTTCTCCTTCTACGACGACTACATGAAGCACAACGGCTTCTACGCCGAGGCCCGGACCATGATGGCGGCCCAGGACTTCAAGGACGACCCGGCGGTCCGGGACGCGGCGCTCAAGGCCTTCCGCAAGCGCGTCAAGAAGCAGGGGACCCTGCCCCCGGGCATGGAGGCCAAGATCGGCGCGATCCAGGCCGCCTTCCCCGCGACCCAGCCCCTCCGCTGTCGCTCGAGCACGAATAACGAGGACCTGGCCGGCTTCAACGGGGCGGGCCTCTACGACAGCCACACCCACCGAGCGGACGAGGGTCACCTCAGCAACACGATCATGCAGGTCTGGTCCAAGCTCTGGACCTTCAGGGCCTTCGAGGAGCGCGAGTTCTATCGGATCGACCACCTCCAGGCGGCCATGGGCGTCTTGGTCCACCCCAACTTCGACGACGAGCAGAGCAACGGCGTCGCGGTCACCAAGAACATTTACGACCCCAACTGGCCCGGGTTCTACGTCAACGTTCAGGTCGGCGAGTCGCTGGTGACCAACCCCGACGCCGGCGCCAAGCCCGACGAGTTCCTCGTGGCGCGCCTCGGCCCCCAGGGTCAATACGAGGTCCAGTACATCCAGAAGACCAACCAGCCCCTGCCTGGGGCGCGGACCACGATCCTGACCAGCGCTCAGACCCGAGAGCTTGTCCGCTACATGGAGCGGATTCAGGACCACTTCCGGGTCGTCTACGGGGCCCAAGCGGACCCCGGCTTCGCCATGGATATCGAGTTCAAGATCACCAAGGAGGGCCGGCTCGCGATCAAGCAAGCCCGGCCCTGGGTCGACTGATCCGTCCTCGACGGACACAACCTACTAGGAACACCATGCAGACTCGCAGAGAGCTTCTCCGCGCTGGCCTCGGGGCCGGCGCTCTCCTCAGCCTCCCGGCCGTGGCCGCGGCCCAAGACAGCCGTCCGGTCGCGGGCGACGCGAAGGGCGCGGGGTCGCTCGTGATCTACGCCGTCCGTCACGCCGAGAAGGGCGCGGGCCGAGACCCGGAGCTCACGGCCGAGGGCACGACGCGCGCCGCCGCCTTGGCGCGGGTCCTCCAGCACGTGGACCTCGACCACGTCTACAGCACCGAGACCAAGCGGACCCGCGCCACGGGCGCCCCGGCCGCCAAGGCCAAGGGCCTCGAGATCACGAGCTACAAGCCCTTCGGGAATGACCTCCCCAAGCTCCTCGCGAGCGGCGAGGGCGGCCAGAGGGTCCTCGTAGTCGGCCACAGCAACACGGTCCCGGCCCTCGTCAAGGCCTTCGGCCTCGACCCCGGGGTCTCGGTGCACCCGAAGTACGGCCCGGTCCTCGACGGCTACGAAGACCTCTACATGATCGTGGCCACCAAGGGCGCCAAGCCCTTCCTGCAGCGCCTGACCTACGGCGCCAAGAGCGAGACTGAGGGGCACTAGCACCAGCAGCCGCAGCGACGCAGGAAGTCCGCAGAGAGGCTCTGACCGTTCATGACAGACCCCTCTGCTCGCGACGAGGCCAGCCTTGTGGGAGATCCTCTTGGCCGCCTAGGGGTCAGGAAGGTCGCGAGTCTGGCACTGTGCCTAGCGCTGGTGATCCAGTTTCTCCCCGCCTACGTCGCGCCACGCTTCGCCCTCGAGCGCAGTCAGGTCGCCGAGCAGGCCTATCGCCGCTTGAACACGACCGGAAACGATCCTTGGGGAAATGACTTCCGCTGGCTCGACTTCTGGGATCGCTACTCCGTCGGTCCCAACGGTCTAGACGAGAACACTCAGGGCGACGACCTGAAGCTGCGCCGTTTCGAAGAGTTCGCGAGCCCCTGGATCGCGTTCCTGTTCTTCCTCTGGGCCCTCCCCTTCGCTCTCTATGCCAGCGTGTGGCTCCTCGTCCTCCGCGCGGCCCGCAACGCAACAGAGCGAAGCCTCGGCTGGAGAGAGCTCGGCTGGGCCGCCCTGACCGGGGGCCCCTTAGCCCTCTTCGCGGCAGGCTACGCCTGGTGGGGCTCGGACAACCGGGCCTGGCGAGACCTCCTGGCAGGTCAAGGCGGCGGCTTGCTCGGGTGGCGACTCTCGCTGACGGGGTCCGTGGTCGCCGCCCTCTTCGTCGGAGGGTGGGCGCTCTCGAGGCCGCCTCGCCGACCAGAGGGCTGGACTGAGCCCGAAGCGGAGGCGGCGCCCGGGGCCGAGGGCTAAGGTAGGTCCACCAAGGGGACCACCATGCCGATCACCGCTCCTCCTCCTTCGATCGCCCGCGCCGGCCTTCGCGCGCTCAAGTCGGTCGCTAGCGTCGACGGAACCTTCCGTGAGTTGGAGCGCGAGCTCCTCGACTCGCTCCAGCGCTACGTCCTCCGCTCCGAGTTCGACATCGACGCTCTCGAGCCGATCACGCCCGAGGAGCTCGCGGCGGAGGTCCCAGCGGGTGAGTTCCGCGAGCGGATCGTCCACGGCGCGATCTTCATGAGCATGATCGACGGCGAGGTCGCCGACACCGAGCTCGACCTCGTCGACGACTACGCCGAGGCCCTCGGGGTAGACGACGCGTCGCTGAAGGACATGCACCGCTTCGCGGTCGGTCAGTTCAAGGTCCTCCGCTTCGACATTCTCCGGCGCTTCATTCTGGCCGACCGCCTCAAGCGAGAGTGGAAGGAAGAGGGCCTGCGGGGGATCTGGAACTTGGTCCGAGTCGCGATCCAAGGCGAGGACGCTGAGCTAGCGGCGCGCTATCAAGCCCTCGAGTCTCTGCCAGAGGGGACCCTCGGCCGCGAGTACTTCAAGTTCATTCGCGCCAACGAGTTCTCGCTGCCCGGCGAGAAGGACTCGCTCCCCGAGCTGATCATGTTCCACGACTGCAATCACGTGCTCGGCGGCTACGGGACCTCAGAGGAGGAGGAGACCCAAGTCGCGGCCTTCCACGCCGGCTACCGGGGCCACGACAAGTTCGGCCTAATGCTCTTCCTCCTGATGCAGTTCCACCTCGGCGTCCAAATCACCCCGGCCACCGAGGGGGTCAAGGGCCACGTCAAGCCAGACCTCGTGTTCAAGGCCTTCGAACGCGGAACACACCTCAACACCGACTTGATCGCCAACTGGGACCCCCGTGAGGACTTCGAGGTCCCGCTGGCGGAGCTCCGCCTCCGCTTCAACGTCCCGCCCCGCTGAGGCGCGCGCTCAGCCCTGAGTCGTGCGGATCTTGATCTCACCCTCCAGGGTCCTGTGGACTGGGCAGCGGTCCGCGATCTCTAGGAGTCGCTGGCGCTGGTCGGCGTCGAGGGCCTCGCCGCGGATCGTGACGACCCGCTCGATCACGTCGACTCGGCCCTCCTTGGTCTCACAGTCCTCGCAGTCCTTGGCGTGGATCTTCGAGTGCTTCAGGCGGACCTCGACGCCCTCGAGCGGCCACTTCTTGCGGTCGGCATACATGCGCAGGGTCATGGAGGTGCAGGCCCCGAGCCCAGCCAGGAGGAGGTCGTAGGGCGCGGGACCCGTGTCGGTCCCTCCCACGCGCTTGGGCTCGTCAGCCCGGAGGGAGTGGACGCCGGCCTGGACCGATTGCGCGAAGCCGACCGGACCGCCCTCGACGCGGACCTGGCCCTCGGGCTCGGGCTCGACGCCGTCGGGGAGGTAGCGCGCTCCCCAAGCCGCGATCACGTCTGCGGCGTAGCGCGCGTCGCGCTCCTGCGAGAGGAGGTGGTCTGCGTCGTCTAGAGACACAAAGCTCTTGGGGTGCTTGGCCGCCTGATAGATCTTGCGGGCTTCGTCGACGCCCACGATCTGATCGCCCGGGGCGTGGAGCACCAGGAGCGCCCGCCCGAGGGCCGCGATCTGGCTGGGCTGGTCCTGGCTCTCCAGGTCGTGGAGGAACTCCGCCTTGACCTGGAAGGGCCGCCCGCCGATCTGAACCGTGGCCTGCCCCTGGGCCTCGAGATCCGGAGCGCTCTTCTCGATCAAGTGGCGGACGTGGGCTGGCTCGAAGGGGGCGCCTATCGTGGCCACGGCCTTGACCTCCGCTACGCGCCCGGCGGCCGCGAGGACGGCGGCTCCCCCGAGAGAGTGACCGATCAGGAGGGTCGGCGCCTGCTCGTGTTCGCGGAGGTAGGCCGCGGCGGCCACGAGATCCGCGACGTCGCCCGAGAAGGTCGTGTCGGCGAACTCCCCCTCGCTCTGACCGAGGCCGGTGAAGTCGAAGCGCATGACTCCATAGCCGCGCGCGGCCAGGGCGTCGCCGATCCGACGCGCCGCCGCCAGGTCCTTGCCGCAGGTGAAGCAGTGAGCGAAGAGCGCCCAGGCTCGCGCCTCACCGGGGGGACGATCGAGACGGCCAGCGAGGGTGGCTCCGCTGGCTCCGGGAAAGGTGACGCGCTGGCTCATGGGTTCCTCCGCCGCACGTAGCCCGCGCGGAGCCCAAGGTTACGAGACCTCGCCTCCAACTCAGTCGGCGAGAACGCCTCGGCAGGAGGGAGCCAAATCGCGCCTACTTGAACTGAAGCGTCGGCGCGAGCTCAGGACCCACCGGTTCTCCTGCGGTCTGAGTCGGGGCGTGCGCCGCGTCCTCAGACAGGCTCGCGTGCTCGTGCTCGTCCCACCAAGCGTTGGCCCGCTCTGGAGTCCAGGGAGTCTCGAGGGGGATCTGCCGCAGGCGTCTAGCCAGCTCGGAGGCCGAAGGCGGCCGATCCGCAGGGTCTTTGGCCAAGCACTCCAACACAAGGTCTTCGAGCTCGGGGAGGATCGGACGGCCCAAGCGCTTCGTCGGCGGCGTCGGCGCAGTGCCTATGTGGTCCAGGATCATGGGGACCGCCTTGACCTGGTCAAAGACCGTCGTCCCAGTCAGGAGCCAATAGGCGACGCAGCCCAGGGCGTAGACGTCGCTGCGGGGATCCGTCTCGTCACCGCGCCCCTGCTCTGGTGGCATATAGGCCGGAGTCCCCAAGATCGCGTCGTCGCCAGTCAGCTTGGGGTCGCTGCCACGCCCCCGAACTGTCGCTACGAGACCAAAGTCGAGGACCTTGAGGAAATCGCGTTGGAGCCCCAGGCGGCAGGCCATGAGGTTGGCAGGTTTGAGGTCGCGGTGCACGAGCTCGCGCTCGTGAGCCTCCGCCAGCGAGGCGCAGGCTTGCTCGAGGAGGTGAATCACGCGCTCGGCAGGGAGGGGGCCGTGGTGCTCGACGAGCTCTTCGAGGGTGTCGCCTTCGAGGAGCTCCATGACGTAGAAGAAGTCGCCTGCGGCCGTGCGCCCGAAGTCGTAGAGGTCCACGGTGTGGGGTGAGCGGAGCGAGGCCGTGGTCGTGGCTTCGCGCTCGAAGCGGCTCATGACCGCCTCCGCTCCTCCGCGCTCGACCCCTCGAGGCGGGTGGGCTTCACGATCTTGATCGCCGCAGGGCGCTTGAGGAGGCGATGCTCGGCGCGCCAGACCTCGCCCATTCCTCCTTGGCCGAGCTGCTCATGAAGCTGGTAGGTCTGGAGACTGCTCAGTTCATGGCGCGCCTCGCTGATCCCGCGCGAGAGCCCTTGGACCATGATCGAAGGCACGACGGCCACGACTGCCGCGGCGTAGAAGATCGTCGACGCCATGACCACGTCAGCGATCGAGAGAGGCGGAAGCTCAGGCTCGAGGAGATTGGCTCCGATCAAGACCAGGGGAACGGTGCTCGCCGACGCCACCGCTAAGGCCGCTGTCTTTGCCGGCCGGGCTGGCGCCACGAGCGGGAAGATCACGATCCAGACCGTGAGCCAAGCGGCCGCGACAGGAAAGCTCAGCTCGCCCGCCTCGTTCAAGGGAGCCAGGCCGTGGCCGAAGGCCCAGAGCGCAATGATCAGGGCGCCGCCGACCTGGTAGGCCTGGCCCCAGCGAGCCACGGTCCGCGGGCAGAGGCCCGGCCAGCGGGTCAGCCCGAACATGGCGACCGAGAGCACGAAGAGGAGCAGTTGCCGGACCGTCACACCCACATGCGGCGTGGTCTCGGACAAGAGGTGCGTGACCACGAAGCCCAGCAGGACCGCCAGGCTCATGGCCAGGCTCAAGGCGCCGAAGGCCGGGCGCGCCCGCGCGTAGACCTCCGTCTCCAGGCCGCTCCCTGAGGAGCCCTCCTGACCGCCGCCCTCCATCACGCCGCCCTCGAGGCAAAACCGCGTCCCTCCGGGACAGTCAGCCTCGGCAGGGCCCAGGTCCTGGGTGTCGTTGAGGACCGCCCACAGGTTCTCGATCGAGCTCGGATCCGATTGGCTCATGACCTCTAGTCTATAGCCCGACGGGCGTTGTCCAGCATCCTAAGGGAGGGCGGAGAGAGCGGTCATGGCTATGCCGTCCTGGCTGGACAGCTTGGCTGGTGGAGGGGGAGGTTGGCGCTGCGAGAGCAGGTCGGAGCCCTGCGGCGAGGACCCGGTTGTGTGCTGCGCCTCATTTGCGTCGCGGGGCGCTGGGAGCCGCGGAGCTCGCCGAGAGCCGATTGAGGGGACAGAGCGCTCCAGAGTTGGAAGTGGCGCGCTCGGGTTGGCGAGTCGAGGAGGGAGGGATTGATTGGAGGCTCCGCTGGGTGAGGCGGGGGTCTAGGTAGGGGGCGCAGCCCCAGTAAACCAGACCTCGCCGAACCTCCACGGGGGCTAGGGGAGGCGGCCTCCGCTGTCGCGCTAGAGAGCGGAGCGGGCTGCGGCGGGCTTGCGAACCCACCGTCGTCCCGAGCGTGGTCGATCACACCTCAGAGCAAGCCTGGCGCGTCCGCTCCGCGGGCCCAAAGATGGGGGTCTGGGGGGCGCAGCCCCCCAGTAGACACCCTCACGTCGCGCGGAAAGCGACCAAGGTGATGTCGTCGTGAGGATCGGCTTCGCCGCGAAACTCGTCGAGGCGCTGGAGGATCCCCTCGCAGAGGGTCTTGGGGTCGGTGCGACCCGCCCGCTTCACGAGCTCGACCGTGGCCTCGAGGCTGAACTGCTCGTCCTGCTCGTTCATGGCCTCGGTCACGCCGTCGGTGTAGAGGACGACCTGGTCGCCGGGGGCGAGGGTCAGGCAGTTCTCCTTGAGCCCGGCGCTGGCCTCCTTGATCACGCCGCAGGCGATCCCGCCGCCCTTGATCACTTCGACCTCGCCGGTCGCGGCCCGGAAGATGATCAGGTGCTCGTGGCCCGCGGAGGTGTATTTGGCCGTCCGGGTCGGGGCGTGCCACACGACCACGTTGAGGGTCATGAACATGGCGCGCGGAATGTCGCGGACCATCATGCGGTTGAGGGACTGCATCAAGGGGAGGGGCGTCGTGGGCGTCCCCTCGTGCTGGACCAGGGAGCGGAGGGCCGAGCGGCACATGGCCATCACGAGTCCCGCGCCGACACCTTTTCCGCTCACGTCGCCGATCGCAATCGTCAGCGAGTCGGTGGTCCCCTCGTGGGGAATGAAGTCGAAGTAGTCGCCGCCGACCTCGAGGGCAGGCACCAGGAGGCCGTGGATCTCGAGGTTGTTGATCTCGGGGAGCTTCTTGGGGAGGAGGTCCGACTGGATCCGGCTCGCGATGTCGAGCTCGTGGGCGAGGCGTTCGGCCTCCTTGGCCTCTTCGTAGAGCTTGGCGTTGACGATCGCGACCGAGGCCTGACCGCAGAGGCTCTCGACGATCTCGCGGTCGCTCTCGTCGAAGGCCTTGTTGCTCTCCTGGCTGTCGACGTAGATCAGCCCGATCACGGTGTCCTTCTCCTTGAGGGGGACACAGAGGATCGACTTCAGCTCCATGGCGACCATAGAGACCGAGAGGTCGGCCTCGGGGAGCTCCTTGTGGATCTGGCTCTGCCGCTCCTCGATCGCTTTTCCGATCACCGTGCTCGAGAAGCTGAAGCGATCGCGCTCGATCAAGCGCTTGCGCGAGTGGCGCCCCAGGAAGTGGCTCTCTTTCTGGTCCGCGTCGACGAGCATGATGAACCCGCGCTGGGCCCGCGAGACGTCGATCACGTTGTCGATGATCGTCTGGAGGAGGTCGTCGAGGGCCACGGTTGTCGAGATCGACTGGCCGACGTCGTAGAGCTTCGAGATGTTGTCCTTGAGCCTGAGGATCTGGGTGTTGCCCTCGCGGCCCCGCTGGAAGATGTAGGCGTTCTCGAGCGAGATCGCGGCCTGGTCTGCCAGCTGCTGGAGCGTCTGCAGCTGACTCTGGTCGCTGGCCCTGTTCAGCTCGACCAACACGGCGCCGCCCGTGCGCTCGACGCCGTCGAGGCGCTTGCCGAAGCGCAGGGGGACACAGAGGGCGTAGGGGCCGCCGGTCTGGTCCGGCCCGAGGAGGACGGGCTGACCGCCTTGGAGGACCTGCTTGATCGTGCTCCGCCCGTAGGCGAAGCCTGGGCTGGCCAGGACCTGCTGGTCGAAGTTGAAGCCCGCCTTGAAGCGGAGCTTGCTCCCCTCCTCGAGCATCGTCAGGAAGCCGCGGTTGCCCTGGAGAATGTCCACGGCCGAGCGCACGATCGTCTCGTAGAGCTCGTTGGGATCGAGGATCGCCGCCAGGCGCACTAGGTGCGCTGGGAGTTGAGCCATGCCCGGATCGATCGCTGGCGCCGCCTGCGGAGCTGGCGCACGAGGTTGAGTGTGAATCACCTCGATCAGCCGGTCGATCTGGGCGTTGACGTGCCTAAGGGCGTCTATCCCTTGCCCCACCAAACCCCTCCTAGGGGTCATAAGAACCCAAGGGAAGAGTCTAGCGGCAAACCTCGGCCCGTGCCGCTTCTGCCGGAGAGAGGTCTCTACTACTCCGTCAGGACGACCTTGAAGCGCTTCTTGTCCTGGCGCAGGACGGCGTAGAGCTCGGGCGGCAGGTCGCTGGCTTCGGGCAGGTCGAGCTTGATCACCGCCAGCCAGTCACCGGCCTGCATGTGCTGCACGACGGCCTTGGCGTCGATTCGGAACCCGCGCGCCAGCTCGTCGCGCGTCTTGGCTGAGCTGATCTCCTCGAAGGAGAGGAGCGTCAAGCTCTCGAGGTCGGCGACCTTGGCCAGCTTGGGCAGCGCGGTCCGCTCGGGGTCCGAGGCCTGGGCTCGGAAGAGCTTGGCCAGCTCCTTCTGCGGCACGGCCCGGACCTTCCCGGCGCCCAAGTGAAACTTGAACTCGGGGTGGAAGTAGCAGAGCGCCGCGTCGACCTCGTAGCTGAGGAGGTAGTGGTAGGCGGCCAGGAAGGCCCGCTGCAGCTCGCGCTTGGGCTCGGCCTCCTTCGGCAGCTTGGAGAAGAGCGCCTGGAGGGCCTTGGTCGGCTTGAAGAGATCCGGGGCCGGCGCAGGCGTCGCGCTGGGGGCAGGCGTCGCGCTGGGGGCAGGCGTCGCGCTGGGGGCGGGCGTCGCACGGGGAGCGGGCGTCGCGCTGGGAGCGGGCGTCGCGCTGGAAGCGGGCGTCGCGCTGGGCGCGGGCGTCGCCTTGGGCGCGTCCTGGGCCAGGGTCGAGGCCCCGAGGGCTGCGAGGAGGGGCAAAGAGAGGAGGGTGAACCTGCGCACGGGGAGCCTCCGATTCGTGGGCGTCGTGAGTTCGACGAGCTACTTGTTGAGCTCTTCGAACTTCTTACGCGCCGCTGCTGCGTCGCTCTTCTTACCCTGGTTTTCGAGCATCTTGGCCTTGAGGTCGTAGGCCCAGGCGAAGTTCTCGTTCTCTTCAAGGCACTTGCTGAGGTGCTCTCGCGTCTTCTCCTCGCTCCCGGTCTGCCAAGCCGCCAAGGCCTGAGCGTAGCGGAGGAGCGCGCGGTCACCGCCGCCCTCGAGGGCGACCGCAGCCTCGACGTCGAGGCTGCCCTTGGCCGCGTCGCGCATGTCGGCCGGCAGGTCGCGCAGCATCAGCAGGGCCCGGTGGAGGTAGGCCTCGCGCACGTTGGGGTTGGCCTCGATCGCCGCGTTGGCGTCGGCGATCGCCTCCTTGTGCTTGCCCTCTCTGAGGTAGGCCTTGCTCCGCTGCACCCGAACTTGCGCGTGATAGGGGTTGCGCGCGAGGAGCGCGTAGCACTCCTTCTCCAGGACCTGGAGGCTTCGTCCCCTGGTGACGTGCTCAGTCAAGAGCTTGAGGCTCGAGTTCCGCTCGGCAGAGGCGCTGTCGAGGTAGCTGGCGCTGATCTTGGAGCGCCGGCTGCCCTTCTTCTGGTGCGCACGTCCTGCGAGGACACCGCAGGGACCGCGGAGGGTGGAGTCGAACTTGGGCGCTAGCTCCAGCGCCGCGATCGCGTCCTCGAGCCGTTGCTGCTGTAGCCGGCGCAGGCCGTGAACCCAAAGCACGAAGGCCGTGCCCGGTGAAGCCAGATAGGGCTTGTCCTTCGAAGCCTTGATCTTGGTGCAGAGCTCGAGCGCGCGGTCGAGGTAGAGGTCAGACGCGCCCTCTTGCTCCTGCAAGAGCGCGAAGAGGGCCAGGGTCGCCAGGGCTACAGGCTCGGTCGGGTTGGCAGAGAGGGCCGCTTGGACGACCTCTTGGGCCTCGATATAGCGCTCTTGGGCGAAGTAGATCTGGGCCAGTCGGCAGGAGGCCACGGCGCCAGCGTTGCTGGGCGCGGGTGCCTCGAGGGGGTCCACGTAGCCGCCGATGAGGACCGCGCCCTCGTCCGCGGGAGCCGGCTCCGCCGCTTTGGCGGCCGCCGACTTGTAGGACGACATGGCCGCGTCCAGGTTCAAGAGCGCGAGCTGGGCGTCGCCTGCGGCCAGGATTCCGCGGGGAGAGGAGCTGGCTTGAGCGTCAGCCAGGGCGTCCTTGAGCTTGCCGCGGCGAAGGTTGAACTCGGCCCGCGCGGCCCGGGGGACCGGACTCCCTTGTGCGTTGGCGACAGCAATGTCGAGGGCCGCGCTGGCGGCGCCGTAGTCCTTCTTGGCCTCGAGCGCCAGAGCCTTGACGAGGCTGGCCGCCGCCAGGCCGCGTCCCTCGAGGCCCGAGGCCGAGGCCACGGCCTGCAAGGCCGCTTGCGGGTTGCCCGCCGCCAGCTCGGCCCGCGCGCCGAGGACCGGCGAGAGGGGGTCGCCGACGTCGGCGTAGGCGGCCTTGGCCTTGGTGGGGTCACCGCCACGCTCGAAGGCCAGCCCTAGCAGGGCCTTGGCCTCCTTGCCGGTGGCGTCTTGGAGGATCTTGGTCGCGGTCTTGTATTGGCGATGCTTGATCTGGATCGAGGCCACCTTGAGGCGGACCTCCTCGCCGACGCCCGGCAGCTCGAGGGCCTTGCTCAGGACCTCTAGCCCACGCGTCGCCTGGAGCCCGCCCTTCTCGAGGTAGAGGTAGCCCTCCTCCTCCATCAGCTCGCGGACCTTGGTCGTGAGGTTGTGCTGCTCGGCGTAGGCGACCGAGCGAACCTTGACCGGCCCGATCATTCCCTCCATTTTCGCGATCTGCGCCAGGTTCTCCCGGGCGTTGCCGAGCGCGCGCGGGTCCTTGGCTTCTTGAGCGCTGGCGGCCTCGGCCAGGGCCTTGTCGAGGGGGTCCTTGAACTTCTGGGCGAACTCAGCGTCGAGGCGCTTGGCCTCCTTGTCGGCCTTGGCCGCCGCAGGCATCGCGATGAAGTATTGGTGTCCTCCGCCGACGATCGCCACGAGGGCCGCGGCCGAGACGATCATGGTCAAGAAGTCCTTGCTGGTGAACTTCTTCTTGGGCGCGAGGGGCTTTGGCTTGTGGCTGACCGCGTTGGCGGCCAGGTCGGCGATCGAGGGCTCGTTGCCGACCTTCTCCACGGCGGCCGCGGCCTGAGCTGCGGCCTCGGCCAGGCTGGCCTTCTTGCGACCCTTGCCCTTGCCGCGGGGCGCCGGGGCCTTGCCCTTCTTGCCCTTGGCCGGGGCCTCCTGGGAATCCTCGACGACCCCGCTCCCCGAGCCCAGGACGAACTCCTCGACCTCCATGGCCGGGTGGACTTCGCTGACCTCGCTGTCGCGAATGAAGAGGTCCTTGGGGACCTTGATCCGGTGATCGCAGCGGCGGCAGTTGAGCCGGCGCCCGACCTGGTTTCGCTTGACGCGATACTTCTTGCCGCACTCGGGGCAGGCGATCAGGCGGCGCGAGTCGGTCTCGCTGTCCATCTCCATGGCGCTGACGAACACGCTCGGATCGACGGCGTCGATCGCCGACTCGATGGGATCTCCCTCTTGGCTCGCGTCCTGCTTGCGGCTCCGCTTGCTCCGCGAGTCGCGCGAGGTCCGGCTCCGGCGCGAGCGCTTGCTGCGGGAGCTCGTCTTGGACTTGGTCTCCTTGGTCGCGGTCGCCGTAGCGCCCTCGTCGTCCTTCTCCTCGCCGCCCGAGCGTCGCGACTTCTTCTTGCTCCGCTTGGCGGCGGGGCGCTCCTCGGAGGCCTCCTCCGGCGCCTCAGAGGTCGCGCCAGCGTCGTCGGTCGAGGCCTTGGTCCGCTTGGAGCGACGCTTCTTGCGCCGCTTGGCGTCAGCGTCCTTGCCGCCTTCCTTTTCGAGCGCCGCGTTGTGGAGCTTGACGCACTCCTCGAGCTGGCCCTTGTCGAGGTAGCCCTTCTTGAGGAGCAGGGCGCCGAGGGCGACCTTCTTCCCCTTCTCCTTGGCGAGCTTCTTCTTGAGCGCCAGGCACTTGGTGAGCTGCTCTTTAGAGATGAAGCCCTCTTTGAGGGCGATCTTCCCGAGCTGAACGTCACGCTTGGAGATCAAGGCTGGCCTCTCTCGACTGGGCCTCCGCCACAGTGGAGGGTCCGGCCCGCAGAAGGGCGAGCCGAACGAGGCCAGATCCTAGCCCGGATTCGATTTGAAGTGAAGTTCGGAGAAGATGGGTGGGAGTGGGTAGAGGAGGGACCGCTTCCCCCCGCTTCACACGCGAGGGCGCCTCCGCGGGCACTCAACCCAGGCTTCCTTGCAGCGTCGCGAGCCCTGACATAGTGTGCTCCCGCGCGCCTTGCCCTGTTCCGAGCGGCTCAGAGCCGCTCCAGAGCCCGCAAAGCGCCATAAGGGTGACCGTGGAAGCCGAGACTTTGACCTGCTCCGAATGCGGTGCGGAGAACGCCCCCGACGCACAGGCCTGCCTGGCCTGTGGGGCTGACGTCGAGGCTCGCTCGGGCCCCCTCGCTAAGATCCCGCCCACAGCGCTCTTAGGCGGGGCTGCCCTGATCCTCCTGATCGTGCTGGGCGTCTTGGCTCGGACCCTCTACACCAAGTCCCGGCCCTCCAGCCACACCCAAACGGGCCTCAACTACCTCGACGCGGGAGACCACGACCAGGCCAAGGCAGAGTTCAAGGCGGCCCTCAAATACGACGGCCGCTATGAGCAGGCGATCATTGGCATGGCCCGCGTCGCGGCCGCGACCGACGACGCCGCCCTGATCGGCAAGTTCGCCAAGCCCGCCATAGCAGCCCTCGACAAGGGACCCCTCCGAGCCCAGATCCGCGTCGCCTATGCCTGGAAGCTCCTCGCCGAAGAGAAGGCCAGCGAAGCCAACAACGAGGCCATAGACGCCCTCGAGGACGACGACGCGGTCAAGGGCGCCGACGCGCTCCGCGGTCTCTCCGCCCTCCAAATGAACCCGCCCCAGGAAGAGGACGCGCTCCTCTACCTCAAGAAGGCCGTCGGCCACGAGAGCAAGCGAGCCCCGGTCTACTCCGAGCTGAGCAAGCTCCTCCTCAAGCGTGAGGACTTCGAAGCAGGCGAGAGCGTGACCCTCAAGGGCTTGGACCTCGCCGAAGGCGACGCTGAGCTGTGGCTCCTCCTCGCGAGTCACCGCCGCGGGCGCGACGACGCCAAGGGAGTCCGGACCGCGCTCCAGTCGGCGCTCAAGATCGACGCTGATCGCGCAGACGTTCACAGCCGTATGAGTCGAGTCTGTCTCGAGCTGAAGGACCCGGGCGCGGCCCTCAAGCACGCCCGCCTCGCGGCCAAGATCGCGCCCGAGGACTCGGACGCGCAGCTCGCGCTGGGCCGGATTCTGCTCAGCAACGGCAAGCCGCTCAACGCGCGCACCGCTCTCGAGAAGGCCCAGCGACTCCGCAAGGGCTCAGACAAAGACAGCTGGGAGGTCGACTACCTCCTCGGCAAGTCCCAGAGCCTGACCAAGGAAGCCTCCAAGGGCGTCCGGGCCATGATCAAGGCCCTTAAGGGCCGCGAGCAGGAGCGCCAGGACCTCGTCGAGGAGACGGCCCGACTCGGGGTCAAGAGCGGGAGCCGCGAGGCCACGACCTTCCTCCGTGACATGGTCAAGCGCTTCCCCGATAGCTACGAGCTCAACTTCCTCTACGCCAAGATCCAGGTCGGCAATCGCGGCGGTAAGGGCAAGGAGAAGGAGATCAAGCGCCTCCTGACGCGCTGCCTGAAGCTCGATCCGTCCCGCAAGGACGCCCCCTTCCTGTTGGGGAACTTCTACCTCGGGCTCGAAAAGACCAGCGAGGCCATAGCCGCCTGGGACCGCGCGCTCAGCCACCACGAAAAAGACTCCGAGCTGCTCCGCGCCAAGGGCAAGGCAGCCCTGAGCGCTGAGCTCTGGGACCCCGCGATTGACGCCTTCGAGCGACTGCTCAAGGTCCTCCCGAGCGACAACGAGGCCAAGGCCGGGCTCAAGCAAGCTCAGGACGGCAAGTTCTTCTCAGGGAATTAGGCTCGGTCTGTGCTGGGCTTCCTCTACGCCTGCGGGCGTCCCCTCCTCTTCGCCATGGACCCCGAGCGGGCCCACGAGCTGACCCTCTCCCTGGCCGCGAGCACCGGCTGGCTGGCGCGCCTCTTCGCCCCGCGCTCACCGGAGGTCCCAGCCAGCCTCGGGACCTTGCCCCTCCGCTCGCCGGTGGGTCTCGCGGCTGGCCTCGACAAGAACGCCCTCGCGCTCCCGGTCTGGGAGGCGCTCGGGTTTGGGTTCGTCGAGATCGGAACCGTGACCCCCCGTCCCCAGGTCGGGAACCCGCGTCCGCGGGTCCACCGGATCAAGTCCGCCCAGGCGATCGTGAACGCCATGGGCTTCCCCAACGAGGGCGCAGAGGCGATCGGTGCCAGGCTCGAGCGCCTCGAGGGGAGCGGGCGCTGGCCCAAGATCCCGGTCGGGATCAACCTCGGCAAGAACAAGGACACCCCTGACGCCGAAGCGGCCAGCGACTACGCAAAGGTCGCCAAGCGACTCGCGAAGCTCGCGAGCTACCTCGTGATCAACGTCAGCTCGCCCAACACCCCCGGCCTCCGGGCGCTGCAGGGGAAGGACGCCTTGGCCCGGATCCTGGAGGCGACCCAGGGCGAGTCCCAAGGGCGTCCGGTCTGGATCAAGCTCTCACCGGACCTCGGCGACGAGGCCCTCGGCGAAGCGGTCGAGGTCGCGCGCGGCGGCGGCGCGGCTGGCCTGATCGCGACCAACACCACGATCACGCGGCCCGTCCCCTGTCCTGAGCTGAAGGGCGGCTTCAGCGGCCAGCCCCTCTTCCCCCTCAGCAAGGAGCGGATCACGGCCTTGCTCTCGCTAGCGGGTGACCTCCCGGTGGTCGGCGTCGGGGGCGTGGACCGCCCCGAGCGCGCGGGGGAACTCCTCGACGCCGGCTGCACGGCGGTCCAGCTCTACAGCGGCTTGATCTACCAGGGGCCGCTGCTCCCGAGCCGGATCAACCGGGCCCTCGCCGCTCGGGCCTGAGCGCGACGGCAGCCGGCGAGCTCTCTTGCTCCCGGTTCTGTACAGGCTGAGTCACGAACGCCCACGCGCCAAGAGTCGCCGGAACTGCCTCTACGGGTAAGGCGTCCATGGGGAGTCCCAACTGGAAAGAAGGACCTCATGAAGACTCTGCTCTTGCTCCTGACCCTCTCGCTCTCGACCCTCACGGCTCCGCTCGCTCCAGCGCCCGGGCCGACTTCGCTCGCTCCAGCGCCCACGTCGCCTGTGAGCTTCCTGGCCAAGTTGAACGAGCCAGCTCCCTCGCAGCTCCTGATCTCTGAGGACCGCCGCTACGTGGTCGTGTTCGACGCCGGCCGCGCCAGCGGCGACGCCTTCGCGATCTGCCTCTACGTGCAAGGCAAGCGGGTCAAGACCCTGTCCCTCGAAGACTTCCTGAACAAGGACGAGCTAGCGCAGATCCCGCAGTGCCGCTGCCCCAAGAGCCACCGCTCGTGGCTCGGTCTCTACTCGGCGCGGCTGGTGGGCAAGGATTTGGTCCTCTCCCACGAGGCAGGAGCCGAGATCAGGATCTCCCTCGAGACCGGGGCGGTGCGTCGCTAGGGACAAGTCGAGGGCGTCTGCTAGGGTTGGCCCAACAGGGGCCCTATGGACGATCAACTCCGCACCCTCGAAGCTACGTGGCAGCGGACGCAGTCCGCCGACGACGAGCTGCCCCTGCTGCGAGCTCGCTTGCGGGCCGGCGCCCTCGACGTGGCGCGCCTGGAGATCGCGACCTGGTGTGGCCACGAGGGGGCCAAGTCCCTCCTGCCGCCTGGGTCCTGGAAGAAACCGCCGGGCGACGAGCGGGCGAAGGCCAACTGGGTCGCAGAGCGCGGCCCCTGGGTCAGCGTGGTGGTCGGCTACTGGTTCGTGCGAGCGGGCCTGGAGCGCTCGGAGAAGGTCCTGGCCCGTCGAGTCGGAGTCGAGGTGTGCTTGGCGGCTCACGCCGCGATCCTGGCTTGGATCAGCGATCCTGGTCCCACGCGACTGGCGGCTTGCTTGGCCCAAGAGCAGGCGCTGCGGTCGGCCTCGGGTCAGTTCAAGCTGAAGGAGAGGTTCCAACAGCGGACCCGCGAGGCCCTGGGCGTTCTGCTCGCCATGCCCGAGGACCCGAGGCTGCTGGAGAACGTGCTCTACCTCCTCCTGATCAGCGGCTCCTACGGGGAGCCTCAGCTCGAGCGCGGCCCCGAGTTCCGCCGAGACGTCGCAGCCTGGGTCCTAGGGCACTCGCGACCCAGCCCTCTGAACTGGAAGTCAGCTCTCCCGCCTGCCAAGCCAGCGCTCAGCCCCCTCGAGCCTCCTCCTCCCTGGGAGACCCTCGCCGAGAGCGAGCGCTGGCGCCGGGTGGTTGGGCTCTCGCGCAAGTGGCACGCGACGCCTCTGTCACCTGCTGACGGTATGAGCGCGCAGGCCCTGGCCGAGGCTCAGCAGGCCCTCGACGCGCCGCTCCCGAGGGCCCTCGTCGAGTGGCTGGCCCTCGCGGGCGAGCGACTGCCCCTGATCGACCTCGAGGGCCTGACGCCCGGGTTCACGGTCTGGCTGGCCGAGGACCAATACCTCCGCTACTGGATCCGGCGTGAGGACGCAGCGCTGGCTGACCCTCCGGTCTACACCTACGACGGGAACGACGAGGAGGCCCCCGAAGCGGCCAGCCTCTCGGAGTTCTTTCTCCTGGAGATCCTCTCGCAGGCCTTGGCGCTGCCCGAGTTCGAGGAGGACCTCCTCCTCGGGCCCCACGCGGATCACGTGCGCCGAGGGCGGGCGGGCCGGGGCTCCGCTCGCAAGATCCAGGCCGAGCTAGCCCCCCTCTTCCCCGAAGTCAGCCCGAGCGACCCCGCCGCCGAGGTCAAGCGCGCGCTCTTCGGCGACGCCGACACCATTGCCAGGACGGAGGACGGAGCCTTGCGCCTCGCGCTCCGGGCGGGACGCAGCTTCCCCGGCGTGAAGCCCGCCTAGGCCTCAGCGCCCTTCGAGCTCCTGCAGGCTCCAGCGCGCCTTGTGGTGGCCCAGGTCTCCTGCCTTCTTGAGCCAGCGGCGGGCCTTGTCGAGCTCGACCTGACCCGTGAGGCCGTCGCGATAGCCGTGCCCGAGGCTCGCCATCGCGAGCACGTTGCCCGCCCGGGCGGCCTTCTCGAACCAGCGCATGGCCTCCGCCGTGTCGCGAGGGACGCCAGCCCCGGTGCGATAGCACTCGCCGAGGTTCAGCATTCCGGTGGCGCTCTCGAGCGCTGCCGCCCGGCGATAGAGCGCGACGCTTCCCTCGATATCGACGGGAATGCCGAATCCATGCTGGCGGCAGTATCCGAGGGAGTTCAAGGCCTCAGGGAAGTCTTGATCGGCGGCGGCCACGAACCACCGGTGCGCCTGGCTGAGGTCCTGCTCGACGCCCTGGCCCAGGCGGTAGCAATGGCCGACGGCGGTCTGAGCCCGGGCGTAGCCGCCGAGCGCAGCCCTCAACATGTGCTTGAACGCGAGCTCTTGGTCGAGGGGCGCCTCCTTGCCCACGGCGTGGGCCTCGCCGACGAAATACTCGGCCCGGGGCTCGCCCAGGTCGGCTGCGAGCCGGAGGAGGTTCTGGGCCCGCGCGAGGTCCAAGGCCGCGCCTCGCCCCGTCCAGTGGGCCACGCCAAGCGCTAGGCAGGCTCTGGGGTCCCTCTTTGCGGCCAGGGCGCTCCACTGGTCCGGCTCCCCTGGGGGGAGGTCCCAGCTCAAGAGCAGCTCCCCCAGGAAGCGACGGTCTCGAGAGCCGCTCGGCCCGGGCGTCGGTGAGGCGCTGGCCTGAGGAGTAGCAGCGGGAGCCGCCGCCGGAGCGGGGCTGGCCAAGGGCTCCCGCGAACTCGCCGCCAGCGGCGTCAGCGAGGGCGGCGCAGGAGTCCGGCGGGCGAGGGTCGGGCTCGCGACGCTGCGAGAGCCCTCGGCCTCGAGGCCTCCTCCCTCCCAAAGCAAGGCCACCAGGAGTCCTCCGAGGACAGATAGGGCGGCCCCCGAGAGAGCCAGCCCTCGGACCGCGCGGGTTCGCCCAGGCGCGGAGAGCGCGAGGTCGAGGAGGCTCTCGAGGTCTTCCGCGAGGCCGGTCATGGAGCTGTAGCGATCCGCAGGCTCCTTGGCCAAGCAACGCTGGACGATCGCGCTCAGCTCGCGGCTGGCGCCGTAGTGCTCGCAGAGGGGGAGGGCCGGCTGCTCGAGAGTCGCGCCCAAGACCTCGACCAGGGGGCCCACGAAGGGCGGGACCCCGGCCCGGAGGGCGTAGAGCGTCGCGCCGAGGCCGTAGACGTCAGTCCAGGGCCCGAGAGAGTTGGCCTCGGCTCGAACCTGCTCCGGCGACCAGAACCCTGGCGTCCCTATGAACACGCCCGTCGCCGTCAGGCGTCGGGCGGTCTCGACGGCGTCGACGTCCTTGGCGATCCCGAAGTCGGTCAGGACCGGCGAGCCGTCGGGGCGGAGGAGGACGTTGGCCGGCTTGAGGTCGCGGTGCACGATTCCCGCCGCGTGGGAGGCGGCCAGGGCGCTCGCGAGGACCAAGCCGAGCTCAGCCACTTGGACGTCGTCGAGGGCTCCCTCTCGGCGGAGCAGGACCTCGAGGTCCTCACCCTCGACGAGCTCGGTGACGAGGTAGGGAGCGCCGTCGAGGACGCCGCTCTCGATCAGGCGAACGACGTTGGGGTGCTGGAAGCGGGCGAGGGCGCGACCCTCGCGGCGAAAGCGGCGGACCTGGTTCTCGGTCACGCGCTCGGGTCGCCTGAGGACCTTGATCGCGACCTCGAGCCCGGTCCGAGGATCGCGGCCGCGATAGACGCTGCCCATGCCGCCTTGGCCGAGCAGACCTAGGACCTCATAGCCGCCGACTTGCCTGGGAATGCCACCCACGGGTGGATCCTAAGTCGCGCTGCTTGGATCTGCGCGACTCGAAGCCTGCGGGGGCCGAGCGACTCGCCGTCGACTAGTAGCTGGAGCGAGCCAGCTGGCGACCGACCTCGGTCAGCGAGCTGCGGACTGCAGTCACGGCGACCTCGTGAATGGGCCGCTGGGAGGGGCTGGGTCGCTGGCTGCTGAGGTGGCGGAGTCGACTCCGCAGGATCCTCGCCGTCTCTTCCAATCGCCTTCGCCGCTCGGTAGCCATGGCCTACTCCTTCAACTCCCCATGGAGTCTCTTCGACCGGGTCAGGCATTCACTTGAGAGAAAACTCGGATAAATCTCGCGGGCGGTAGCCGCCTGCTAACCCGCTTCGCGCCTGGGCTCTGGCGCCTCGACCTCCGGGGCCGCCGCCTCCGAGCGCGGGTGCGCCTGGCGGTAGACCTCGATCAGGTGAGCCGGCGAGACGTGGGCGTAGATCTGGGTCGTGGCCAGGCTGGCGTGGCCGAGGAGCTCTTGGATCGCGCGCAGGTCGGCCCCGTTCTCGAGGAGCTGGGTCGCGAAGCTGTGGCGGAGGGTGTGGGGCGTGACCCACTCGGGGAGGCCCGCCTCGCGCGCGCTGCGCTCGATCATGCCCCGGGCTCCGCGGGCGCTGAGGCGCTGTCCTTGGCAGTTGAGGAAGAGGGCGGCGCGGTTGGCGGGGCGACGCTTGGCGCGGGCCGCCAGGAGCGAGCGCTCCTGCTCGCGATAGCGCTCGATCCGCTCCAGGGCGCGGGCTCCGAGGGGAGCCAGGCGGGCCTTGCCGCCCTTGCCGAGGACGCGGAGGCAGGCCCCGGTGCCGCTGGACTCGAGGTGCTCGTGGTCGAGGCGCACGAGCTCGGAGATTCGGAGGCCGGCGCCGTAGAGGGTGCTCAGGATCGCCTCGTCGCGGAGGGGGTAGCTGTGCTGCCCTTCACGCGGGGCTTCGAGGAGGCGTTGGACCTCGGCCAGGCGGAGGAAGCGCGGGAGCCCTCGCCTGGGGGCGGCCGTTCGGACCTCGCGGGTCGGGTCAGAGTCGACATGACCTTCGCGGTGGAGGTAGCGGTAGAAGGTCCGCAAGCCGGCCAGGCGGCGCTGGACCGAGCTCCGGGCGATCCCTTCGCGCTTGAGGTGGGCTAGGTAGGCCCGGAGCTGGAGGCGGGTCAGGGTGGTCGGGTCGAACTCGCGCTCGTGGGGGTCGAACTCGGCCTGCTCGGGTCCGTCGAGGTAGTCGAAGAGGGCCCGCAGGTCTCCCAGATAGGCCCGGGTGGAGTGGGGGCTCAGGTTCCGCTCTTGGCGGAGGTGGGTCTCGAACTCGCTCGCCCATTGGGCCTGACTGGCGCTCACCCCCTCCTATCGGCGATCCCGGCCCCCAATGCTTAGGGGTTGCCAAGTCTCTGTTCCAGAAAGGCTTATGACCCGGCATTGAGCTGGCTAAGGCTCCTGCGAAACCTGGGCGCCCGCTCCACGTTAAGAAGGGGCAACTTCGGAGACGACATGCACGCTCGCCGCCTTCTGATCCCGACCTTGGCCTTCCTGATTGGTGGAGGCGTCCTCCTGAGCGAGGTCGGTCGGACCTATGCCCAGCCCAGCGACTCGGCCGACGAGACCCGCGCGAAGAGCGAGACCCTCGCCAAGCCCAAGCGGGTCGCGAGCAAGATCGACCGCCTGCTCGAGAAGCGCTGGCGCAAGGAGAAGCTCAACGTCGCTGATCGGACCAGCGACGCTGAGTTCCTCCGGCGGATCAGCCTCGACCTGACCGGCTCGATCCCGAGCGAGGAGGTCGCGACGCGCTTCTTGAGCAAGGGCGGCGGCGACCGCGAGGCGCTGATCAAGGAGCTCCTCGGGAGCAAGGCCTACGCTCGTCACATGGCGACACGTTGGGCCAACCTCCTCGTGGGCCGGCGCTATTTGATCCGTCTGCGTGGCTACAAGCGCATGATGCAGAACCAGGCTGCTCGCCGAAAAATGGCCGAGCGCATGATGGGCGGCGAGAACAAGGAGGGCATGGAGGGCTCGATCGCTGGCTACGGCGAGGACAACGAGCTCCTGACCTTCACGGAGTGGCTCGAGCGTCAGTTCAGCGAGAACAAGCCCTTCGATCAGGTCACGAGCGACCTCCTGACCGCTGAGGGCACGCCGCTGGAGAACCCAGCCGTGCACTACATGCTGAGCTTCCGCGAGGGCAAGGCGCCCGAGACGACGGGCCACGTGATGCGCGTGTTCCAGGGGCTCCAGCTCCAGTGCGCCCAGTGCCACGACGACAAGTACGAGCCCGAGTGGACCCAGCGTGTGTTCTGGGGCGTGACGGCCTTCTTCTCGCGGACCAAGATCCGCCGCCTCCCGCCGCCCGGCATGACTCGCCAAGAGGCGCGCAAGGCTGGCAAGCGGGGTCCCTTTCAGGTCTACGACACCGAGCGCGGCCAGGCGCGGATTCCAGCGCCTCCCGGTGAGACCGGGCGCTTGGTCCTCCCCGAATACGTGACCGGAGACGTGGTCTCGCCGGCCAAGGGCGTCAAGCGACGCGCCGAGCTGGCCAAGCTGATCACGGGACAGGACAACCCCTACTTCGCGCGCGCGATCGTGAACCGGGTCTGGTCCTTCTTCTTCGAGCGCGGGATCATTGACCCCGTCGACGCGATCAACCAAGACGACTTCGCGCTCCCTGAGCTGATGGAGCTCTTGGAGGACGACTTCCGCCGCAGCGGCTACGACCTCCAGCGTCTGGTCTCGATCCTGATTCGGACCAAGGCTTATCACCTCAGCTCGCGGGGCGAGGCCGAGGGCCGCGCCGACAGCGAGGAGCTCTTCGCGCGCATGCCGCTCCGTCAGCTCTCAGCCGAGCAGCTCTTCTACTCGGTGGCCCAGGCGACTGGGATCGAGGACGTCGGCAACGGCAACCGCCGCGTGCGACGGCGCCTCGAGCAGATGAAGTTCCGTCTCCTCCGTCAGTTCGTGGTCACCTTCGGGACCGAGGACGAGGAGGGCGAGTCGGTCGAGGAGGGCACGATCCCCCAGGCCCTGATGCGCCTCAACGGGAGCCTGACCAACGACGCGGTCCGTCCGCGTCCTGGGCACCCGGTCTACGACCGCTTGTTCCGCATGACCAAGCTCGACCAGCGGATCAACACGATCTACCTGCGCGTCCTCAGTCGACTTCCGAGCAAGACCGAGCGCAAGAAGGTCCGAGGCTTCCTCTCCAAGCCTGAGAACCGCCAGGCCCTGCGCCAAGCCACGGCGACCGCAGACGTGATCTGGGCGCTCTTGAACTCGGCTGAGTTCAGCCTCAACCACTAACACCGCAGCTCGCCAGAAGTCTCTGGCGGACACATTCTCTCTGCGCAGGAGCGCTCACGATGCACGACCACCGCTGCGACCACACCTCACACGCCGGCCTCTCCCGGCGCGGCTTCCTCGGCCTCTCCATGGGCGGCTTCCTGGGCCTCTCCATGGGCGGCTTCTCGAACTTCGCCCGAGCCCAAGACGGCGGCGGAGTCCCGGGCTTTGGGACCGCGGAGCACCTCGTGATCCTCTGGATGAACGGGGCCGCGAGCCAAATGGAGACTTGGGATCCCAAGCCGGGCCACAAGAACGGCGGGCCGACCAAGGCGATCAAGACGCGGGCCAAGGGTCTCGAGATCGCCCACACCATGCCCCGTCTGGCTGAGCACGGCGACAAGCTCTGCGTGGTCCGGAGCATGAAGACTGGCGAGGGAAACCACCAGCGGGCGCGCTACTTCCTCCACACCGGCTACGTGCCTTCGGGGACGGTTCGTCACCCCGACATTGGCTCGCTGATCTGCCAGCAGAAGGCCGACGAGGCCTCGGAGCTGCCGGCCTACATTTCGCTGAACGGCGCTCCAGGCCCGGGCGCGGGCGTCCTCGGCGTGGCCCAGGCGCCCTTCCGGATCCAGGACCCGACCAAGCCAGTCGAGAACCTCAGCTACGCCACTGGCGTCGACGAAGCGCGCTTCGCGCGGCGCCGCAAGCTCATGACCGACCTCGGGAGCGAGTTCGGGCCGAACCACGGTCACGCCGACGAGGTCGAGGGACACGACAAGGTCGTGGCCAAGGCCGATCGCATGATGCACTCCAAGAAGATCAAGGCCTTCGACCTCGCCCTCGAGAGCGAGGCCACGCGCGCTGCCTACGGCAAGAACAAGTTCGGCCAGGGCTGCCTCATGGCGCGGCGCTTGATCGAGCAGGGCACGAAGGTCGTCGAGGTCCAGCTCAACGGCTGGGACACGCACAAGGACAACTTCAACCGCACGACGAACCTCACGGGTCAGCTCGATCTCGGCTTCTCGGCCCTCCTGAGCGACCTCGCTGAGCGCGACCTGCTCCAAAAGACCCTCGTGGTCTGCATGAGCGAGTTCGGCCGCACGCCTCGGATCAACGCCAACGAGGGGCGTGACCACTACGCCAAGGCCTGGAGCATGGCCATGGCCGGCGGCATGATCCGCGGCGGCCAGGTGATCGGCGCCACGAGCCCTGACGGGATGCGCGTCACCGAGCGACCTCTCAACGCGCAGGACCTAATGGCGAGCGTGGCGCACGCCACGGGGATCGACGGGAAGCGGACCAACTACACCAAGGGTGGCCGCCCGATCACCGTGATCGACAAGCCCGGTCGCCTGATCCCGGAGTTCTTCAAGGCTTAGGTTCTTCAAGGCCTAGCGCCTGCCCCTCCCGGATCAGCGAGGCGACGAGTCCGGCTCGTTGGTTCGCCAGCCAGCGGGCGCCTGCGCAGGCGACAAGCTCTCTGGGTAGAGTGAGCCCGTGCTCAAGCGACTCCTCGACATAGGCGCCGCCAGCGCGGGCTTGGCCCTCGGCGCTCCCGTCATGGCCCTCGTGGCCCTCGCAATCTGGCGTGACATGGGCCGGCCGGTCCTGTTCCGTCAGGCTCGACCGGGGAGGGGCGGAGAGATCTTCCACGTCTACAAGTTTCGCTCGATGCGGGACGCGACGGGGCCCGACGGCGAGCCCCTGCCTGACGCCGAGCGAATCACCGACCTCGGGGCCTTCCTCCGGCGCTCGAGCCTGGACGAGCTCCCAAACCTGCTCAACGTCCTACTAGGACACATGTCTCTGGTCGGCCCGCGGCCGCTGCTCCCGGAGTATCTCGACCTCTACACGCCACGCCAGGCCCGCCGCCACGAGGTCCGCCCCGGCCTCACGAGCTGGGCCGTAGTCAACGGAGATCACTCCACCTCTTGGGAGGAACGCTTCGAGCTCGACGTCTACTACGTCGAGCACCAGAGCCTGACCCTCGACCTCCAGATCCTGCTCAAGACGGCGCTCTTGGCGATTCGGGGCCGGGAGGCCGGCGCCGAGGGCTTCGTCGGGAGCCCTCGCTTCACGGGGTCGACGGCCTAGGCCTGCGCATCCCGCGCTCCTCGAGGTTCTCGACCAGACTCAGCTCGAGAGGTAGCCGCGCTCGCGCAGGACCTTCATGAGCGCTTCGGCCGCCGCCTCGAAGCCGGTCTCGTCCGGACGCAGCACAATCGCTGGTGTCCTCGGCTCCTCATAGGGGGCATTGACGCCGGGAACGTGGAGGAGTTCGCCCGAGCGGGCGCGGGAGTAGGTCTCAGCCCGGTCGCGGGCTTCGCACCACTCAAGAGGTGAGGCCACGTGAACTTCCACGAAGCGCTCCGCGCCGATCTGCTCGCGAGCGCGAGCACGGATCACGCGCGTGGGAGAGACGAAACTCGCGATCGTGATCAAGCCGGCGTCGTTGAGGGTCTTGGCGACGGTCGAGACCCGGCGGAGGTGCTCGGCACGGTCTCCCGGGCTGAAGCCTAGGTCGTGGCTCAAGCCACCTCGGACCGCGCGTCCGTCGAGGACGCTGGAGAGGAAGCCGGCTTCGAAGAGGAGGCGGTCGAGGGCGTGAGCGACCTCGCGCTTGCCCGAGGCCGGGAGGCCCGTCAGCCAGAGCGTGACGGGCAGCTGCCCGAGCTGCGCGGCGCGCTCCTCGGTTTCGACGCGCTCGTAGTCGGGGATCAGACCCATGGCTGAGGCGCCCGCCGCGTCATGCCACTCGGCGATCGCGCTCGGGAGCTCTTGCTCGGGCTGGCGCTCGATCAGCATTCCGGCGCCGAGGGTCGCGTTGCTGAGTTGATCGATCAGGACGAAGCTCCCCGTCGAGCGGTTGTCGCGATAGGCGTCGACGTAGAGGGGACGCACGGCAGAGATCACCACTCGTCCGATCCCGTTCAGCTCGAGGTGCTCGGCCTCCCGGTCGCGGCTGAGGGTGTTGACGTCGACGACATAGCGAAGGGACTCGATCTTGACCCGCACGCTCTGGGTCGTGTGCTTGAGCCAGTAGTTGCCGCCGACGCGGAGCTTCTGTTCGCCGAGCCACACGACCATGGCCTCGAAGTGGCGCGTGACGTGGGGTTGGTTGCGGGGGTGAACGAGCATGTCGCCGCGGCTGACGTCGAGTTCGTCCTCCAGGCACAAGGTCACGGCCATGGGCGGGAAGGCCTCCTCGATCTCGCCGTCAAAGGTGTCGATCCGTGCAACGCGGGTCTTCTTGCGCGAGGGGAGGACCATGACCTCGTCGCCCTTGCGGACGATCCCCGAGGCCACCGAGCCTGCGTAGCCGCGGTAGTCGAGGTCGGGACGGATCACGTATTGGACGGCGTAGCGGAGGTCGATCAGGTTTCGGTCCGAGGCCGTGTGCACGTCTTCGAGCAGACGCAGGAGCGGCTTGCCCTGATACCAGGGCATGCGGGCGCTCGGGTCGACGACGTTGTCGCCCTTGAGCGCGCTGAGGGGGACGAACTCGAGGTCGGGGACCGAGAGCCGCGTCGCGAAGTCGGAGAACTCGCGCACGATTCCGTCGAAGACCTCTTGGCTGTAGTCGACGAGGTCCATTTTGTTGACGCACACCACGCAGTGCCGGATCCCCAGGAGCGAGGAGATAAACGCGTGGCGCCGGGTCTGGGTCAGGACGCCCTTGCGGGCGTCGATCAGGACCAGGGCCAGGTTCGCGGTCGAGGCGCCGGTCGCCATGTTGCGCGTGTATTGCTCGTGCCCGGGGGTGTCGGCGATGATGAACTTGCGGCGCGGGGTCGAGAAGTAGCGGTAGGCGACGTCAATCGTGATCCCTTGCTCACGCTCGGCGGCGAGGCCGTCGGTCAGGAGCGAGAAGTCGATCTCCTCGCCGGCCGCGCCGACGCTCTCGTTGGTCGTGAGCCTCTTGGCCGCCGCCAGCTGGTCTTGAAAGGCCGCCTTGCAGTCGTGGAGCAAGCGTCCGATCAGGGTCGACTTGCCGTCGTCGACGCTGCCGCAGGTCGAGAAGCGAAGGGTGTTGGCGCGCTGGTGTTGATCGACGAGGCGGGTCAAAAGTAGCCCTCCCGCTTCTTGAGCTCCATGGAGCCCTCTTGGTCGTGATCAATGGCCCTCGTAGCGCGCTCCGAGACGCGCTCGACCATGAGTTCCTCAATGATCTTGGGGAGGGTGTCGGCCGCTGAGCGGATCGCGCCCGTGCAGGGCACGCAGCCAATGCTGCGGAAGCGGCACATGACCTTCTTGACCTCGCCCTCGGCCGGCCGCACGCGCGGGTCGGCCGGCAGGAGGAGCCCGTTGCGCTCGACCATGTCTCGCTCGCGGGCGTAGTAGAGGTCGACGATCGGGATCTCCTCGAGGTGGATGTACTGCCACACGTCGAGCTCGGTCCAGTTGCTGAGCGGGAACACCCGAATCGTCTCGCCGGGGTTGCGGCGTCCGTTGTAGAGGTTCCAGAGCTCGGGTCGCTGGTTCTTGGGGTCCCATTGTCCTTGGGTGTCACGGAAGGAGTAGATCCGCTCCTTGGCGCGCGACTTCTCCTCCTCGCGTCGCGCGCCTCCAAAGGCCGCGTCCACGCCGTGCTCCGTGAGGCCCTTGAGGAGACCCCCCGTCTTCCAGATCCCGCAGCACTGCTGGCGGCTGAAGTCGAAGGGGTTCATGTCGAGGGGCTTCCCCTCGGGATTGCTGTAGGTGAAGCACTCGATCCCGATCGAGCTCAGGAAGTCGTCCCGGTGGGTGTACATCTCGGGGAACTTGAAGGTCGTGTCCACGAACATGGCCGGGAAGGGGACCTTGCCTGGAGCGAAGGCTTTGCGCGCCAAGCGAATCAGGACCGAGGAGTCCTTCCCGACCGAGTAGAGCAAGAGCGGCCGCTCGAACTCCGCCGCGACCTCGCGGAAGATGTGAATGGCTTCGGCTTCCAGTTCGCGGAGGTGTGAGAGGCGATAGCGATTCATGCGACCTCGGGAGACAGGTGAGGCTCATATCCTCGCTGCCAACGGGCGCTGCGGCCACTGGAGCCAAGGAACCACATGCCGCTAGGCCCGCAAGGTAGTCTCATGCCAGCGGGAACGCTCCCTGCGGGGGGGCCTCTCCCATGCTCTGGAGGCAAGACATGTCGGGAAGTCGCCAGCCGAGTCGGCCGCCGCTTCGGCGACGGGCGAAAGAGGTAGTCGGCAACATTCCACTCGTCGGGCAGCTATCGAGACTGGTCTACCGGCTCTTTCGTTACGCGAGGTATCGCTGGAGGGGGAGCTCCAAGGATTACTGGGAGGCGCGCTACGCTGCCGGAGACGACTCCGGCGACGGCTCTTACGGCAAGCTCGCTGAGTTCAAGGCCAGAACCCTCAACGACTTCGTCGCCGAGTTCAAGTTGCAGTCAGTCGTCGAGTTCGGTTGCGGCGACGGAAATCAGCTCAAGCTCGCGGAATATCCCCAATACCTCGGCCTAGACGTCAGCCCTACGGCTGTCGCCCGCTGTCGCCGACTCTTCTCCGACGACCCTTCACGGACTTTCTCTCTCCTAGACGACTACCAAGGCGAGCGCGCTGACTTGGCCCTCTCGCTAGACGTTCTCTATCACTTGGTCGAAGACGAGGTCTTCGCCGACTACTTAAGGCGCCTGTTTGCGTCTGCAGCGAGCCATGTGTGCATCTACTCCAGCAACTACAACGACCCGCCTAAGGTGGAGAGCCACGTCCGACATCGCAAGTTCACTTCCTATGTCGAAGAGCACTTTCCTACTTGGAGATTGCTGCGTAGCGTTCCCAATGCTTACCCACTCGATCTGGATCCAAAAGGGTCCTTTGCTGACTTCTACTTCTATGAGCGTCGAGAGCCCTCGGAGCAGTAGGTGAACTCCCCGAAAGACCAGGGGTGGTCTCCTCCACAGATCGTGCGCTCGCTTCGGCGTCGAGTCCAAGCCTCACTGCTCGTCCGTGGGGTCCAAGCAGGGTCACTCCTTGGGCCTGGGTGGGTTCTCGCGCGTTTGCGTTGGGCACTTCGTGCCTGGGCCGAACCCTCGGTCCCGCCCCCCCCCCCTGAGTCCGCTTCCAGGACTTGGCACACGAGCGTCTTCGACGCTACGGTCTGGCCCCTCGAGCACTGGACTCGCATAAGCGACTTTGGGGGCACAGACGTCAAGGGGGTGTGGGAGCCTGCTCGATTTGCCTTGGCCTATCAGAGCGTTCGCGCCTACCGGGCCGGAGACAACGAGGCCCCCGAGCGCTTTTGGCGAGCCGTCGAAGGGTTCCTTGCCCAGAATCCACCGCTTCTTGGCGTCCACTACAAGTGCGGCCAGGAGACAGCGCTCCGCCTCCTGGCCTGGACCTTCGCGCTCGAACACTTCAAAGAGCACCCGACCACAACCCCCAGGCGCCTCCACGCCCTCAGAGAGGCGTTTCGAGTAGGGGCGGAGCGCATTCGACGTCACTATTACTACGCTCAGAGCCAAAGGAACAACCACAGCTTGAGCGAGGGAGCCGGACTCTTCACTGCTGGCTACACCTTCCCTGACCTGCCACAAGCCAGTCGCTGGCGAGTGCTGGGTCGCAGGTATCTGGAGGAAGAGGCCGAGGCTCTGATTCTTCCAGACGGGACCTTCGCGCAGTATTCGGTCAACTATCAGCGAGTCGCCCTTGAACTTCTGCTCTGGTCGATTCGGGTGAGCGAAAGGCATGGGGCAGCGCTGTCGCAGTCACTTCGTGACAAAACCAAGTCGCTAGGGGAATGGCTGTTCCAACTCCAAGATCCTGTCAGCGGGCGCCTCCCGAGGATCGGCCAGTGGGACGGCGCTAAGGTTCTTCCGCTCAGCGATTGCCCCGCAACGGACTTTCGCCCGAGCGTTCAGGCTTGCTTCGCTCTCCTGAGCGGGCAGCGTGCCTTTCCTCCAGGCCCCTGGGACGAAGCGCTGGCCTGGCTTGAAATCCCCCTCTCTGAAGAGGCTCAAGGCGTGACCCCAGGCCGCTCCGACTTTACGGGACGATCGGGAGGCTTCTTCGTGTTGCGCGGAGAGCAGTCGTTCGCCGTCATGAGGGGAATTCACGAGTTCCGCTTTCGCCCAGCTCAGAGCGACCTCCTTCACGCTGACATTTGGTGGAAGGGGACGAACGTCGCGCAGGACCCAGGGACCTTTAGCTACAACGGCCAGCCACCCTTCGTGGGCAACCCCCTGGCTGAAGCCAAATACCACAACACAGTGACACTCTCAGGTCAGGGCCCAATGCGAAAGCTCAGCCGCTTCCTCTGGGGCTCCTGGCCACGTGGAGAGACCTTGGGTCCCTCCCGCTCGAAACGTGGTCAGCTAGGGGTTTGGGAGGGGACTCACGACGGGTACGCCCACCTAGAGGCGAGGCATCGTCGGGCAGTCATTCAGGTAGCGGACGAGCATTGGCTAGTCCTTGATCGGGTCTCGAGCCAGGCTCCGATCAAGTCCAGACTGCACTGGCTCCTTTGCGACGCCCCATTTCAATGGTCCCCGGAAGACGGGTCTCTCACGCTCGATCTCGAATCGGGCCGCTACTCGGTTCAGGTCCGGTGTTCAGCTGCTTCGGTCGACTTCCAGCTAGCACGCGCCGACGAGAACTCACCCCGCGGATACGCGTGCCCAGCCTACTACCAGGCTGAACCCGCGCTTTCGATCGCTGCAGAGAGCACCGGAAGGCAGGTCTGGTGGTGGACCCTGCTGGGTCCAGCCGGAGTCAGCTTGAGCGCGTCTCCTTCTTCGGTCGAGGTCGTCCACGGCGACTGGAGAGCGACAATCACGCTCGGAAAGGCGCCCGGTCGTCTTGTCCAGCGAGTGGTTCTGGAGGGACCGCGTCCGGATTCGTTGGGGCCCTCTGGCGGCGGTGTCCGGTAGCCCTAGGCTTGGACCTTAGAAGCAACCAGCGCAGGGGAAATCCGCTCAGCAGGGCAGCCGGAAAGATCAGGATTCCGCCGCTTACGAGACCGGCGACGATCTCATAGGGCTGACCCCTAACGGTCATGACCGCGACGTGCCCAAAGGTAGCGGCGACGACCAAGAACAAGAGCAAGCTCTGACGCATTCGGTGCGTCAAGAACGCATATAGAAACCCGTGTCCCATAAGGACAACAATGACGCCGGGCCAACCACGAAAGTTGATGTAGCCGTCTCCCATTAGGGTCGGCGGGACCGTGACACCTCTCTTGCGCACCCCAATCGCCTCCGCGAATACGAGGTGCGTGTCCCTGGGCTTCAGGCCGCCCGAGAGGGCCCGAGGGACAGGCGCGAACAAGATGCGAACGTAGGTCGCACCGTTTAGGTATGCGTGCCGCCGGGGAAACACAGCCACGGCCGAGACCAGGACCGAGTGGTAGTTGAGTGGGTCCCGCTCAAGAATGTCTATGTAGGTCTGCCCCTCCGCTAGCAATCGCACCGAACGAAGCGCCGACTCCCTGGCCATGGACTTGCGCACCTTGTAGAGACCTGCCGCGACCAAGACCAGGCACAAGAGGCTAGCGCCGAGGAAGATCGTCTGCATTCGCGACAAGCGGCGTGAAAGGACAAACCCAAGGGCGACGCTGACGACGAGTCCTAGCGCCGGGCCTCGTCCTCCCTTGCTGGCCCAGAACAGGAAGGCAGCGAACACAACGGAGAACAGGACCCCCGCGATCCGGTAGCGCCGAGGCAGGAAGAAACCTAGGAAGCCAGGTAGCTGGGCGAAGTTCGTCACCACGTGCACGAACAAGACTCGAAGCAGGAGGTTCCCTTCCCCCCGATACTCAAAACGCCCCGCGAGCAGGGCTGCCTTCAGGGAGCCTGCCATCGCGATCAGTTCTCCTAGGGAGCCCGCAACCGCGAGGAGCATGCTGAGAAGAAAGAGGCGTGAGAGAGCCCGCTGACCTCTGCGACTCTGAAGCGTCGCCCGAAGATCCGAAGCCAAGACCCGAGTGGGGTGAACGCGGGCAAGCCGCAGATACGCCCTCCAGCCGATCGAACACGACACGACCCCCAATAGCGCCATCTCTGCCGCCAAGAGCGCGTCGCCCGCTGACCAAGCGCGCGTTGGAGCCAAGAAGGGGACCAGGCCGTGGATCAACCCCAGGGGTCCAAACAGAAGGAGCGTCCCGATCCGGGCGCTCGTCTGCCTCGACGCCCACACGCACTCCGCAAGACACCAAACCATGACGAGGAGGTGGACTCCAGCAGCAAGCGCGACTGAGCTCACGCGGTCTCTTCTTGAGTTACTTGATCCGCCCCAGCGCCGGCGAACAGGAATCGCACGTCCGAGCAGACGCGTGGAAGGAACAAACGCCAAGGACTCTGACGCAGCTTCCGGTGGAGACCAATGATCACCGCAACGTGCAGCCAGTAGGCGGCTGTTGAACCGAGGGCAGCACCCAAGAGTCCAAGCCGGGGCGCCAGGAAGAGTGTTAAAACGACGTTGGTGGTCAAGGCGAATCCTGCCGCCCAGCAGTTCAGGTCGAAGCGCCCTAGCGACGAAATCTCCACAGCCAGAATCCGGCAAGCAGAGTAGGGAATCGTCCCTAGGAAGAGGACTCCGAGGGGAAGCAAGGCTGCAGCATAGTCGGCCCGTAAGGCCAGGGTCACCAGCCCACCCAAGACCACGAATACGCCGAGAGCCGTCACGGAAGCAGCGTAGCCCGTCATGCGAAAGAGGCGTCCGGTCAACTCATGCGATATGTCGCCTTCCGCGAAGCGCTGCACGGCGTTGGGATAGGCCACCGTCGTGATCCCAGACGAGGCCAGGTTCACCGCCTCAGCGCCGAAAGCCGCCACGGCATACACGGCCGCAGAGGCGTCACCGAGACAGACCGCTACGACCAAGAGGTCTGCGCGGTTGTTGAGTTGAACCAAGACCCCGTTGAGGCTTCCCAGCATTCCAAGCTTGGCCATCGTGAAGGCCTGTGCCCCTGCGCGCCAAAGCCTCATGAACGCGGGACGAGCCTGCGTCACGAACACCGTCGTAGTGATCGCGCAGCCCGTCAGCCAGGCGCCGAGCGTCCACGAAAGGAGGTCTGCGACGGTCACAAGCTCGCTAGTGCAGCCGACAGCGACAACGGCCAGCCAAATCAGTGGTCCCACGGCCCAGAGGCCATTGAAGAGAAAGAACCTCCGTTCGGCATGAAAGAAGGAGAGCAGGACTTGGGAGCTCAGGATTCCGATTGGGAGCCAGAACGCGAAGCGGAGGTTACTGGTCCCAAGAAAGACCTCGGCTTGCGAGAGGAGCGACGCGGGAAGGGCTACCGATAGGAAGCAAAGCAAGAGAGAAGCGAAGAGCCACCAGGCCGAGAGAATCGCCGCGGCGACCTCTCGCTCGACCTGACCGGAGCGAATCATGTAGATCGAGCTGTTCCCCAAGCCCAGGTTGGCCAGGAGCGTGACCGACTGGGCGATCACCAAGACAATCGTGAACTGCCCTGTAAGCTCGGTGGACAAGGTCCGCGCAACGAGGAAGAGCACCAAGGCTTGGCTTCCGGAGACGGCCAGGAGCCGAACCACGGTCGCAGTCACTGCTCCGACCTGTGCGCTCCGAAGCCGAGCTCGTAGCGCGGCTAGCACGAGCCCTCGCAAGGAGTCCAGTGCCCGGGTGTCCCCTGATAGGCCCGTCCTGAGCGACTTCGAGGACTCAGCGGACTGACCCCTCGACGAGGTCGATCATGACCCGCGTGACTTCGAACAGCTCCTCAGGCGGAATCGGAGGCGGTCCCCCTGCCCGAATGGCTGAGAGGAAGGCCTCGATCTCGGCCTGGTGCCCCTTGTCCTGATGCCGCAACTTGTGGCTGAGAGCCTTTCGGCCCCAGCCCTCTCCGCTGAGGGATCGAAAGTTGTCAATGGCGAGTACGCGGCCCTCGCCGAAGACCTCAAGCCGCTCCTTTGGGAAGGCCTTGTGCCCGTTGGCAAAGTAGTGGACGGATCCGATCGATCCGTCTTCGAATTCGAGGCTCAAAGTCGCGACGTCGCGAGTCCCCGTCGCGGCTTCGGTCAGAGTCGCGCCGGTGATCGGCTTGTCTACGAAGAAGCGAAGCAAGTCCACGAAATGGCAAGCTTCTCCTAGGAGGCGCCCCCCGCCGATTTCTCGATCCTGAGTCCAGTGGTTGGCGGGGATCGCTCCCGCGTTGACCGTGTAGATCAACGCCAAAGGACCGGCCCTGCCTGCAAGAAGGGCCTTGGCACGCTTGACGAGGGGAGAGAAGCGGCGATTGAACCCGACCATCAGCAGGGGCCCTGATCCCCCTTCGTGCGCGGCCTGATACGCCGCCTGGACCCTCTCAAAGGACGGAAGATCGAGGGCGAGGGGCTTCTCGACGAACACGTGCTTGCCGGCCCTGAGCGCCGCGACGGCGTGCTCGGCGTGGTCTGCATGGCGCGTCGTGATCACAACGGTGTTGACGGAAGGAGACCCGATCAGACTCTCGCTCTCGCTCGTCACGAAGCCGAAGTCGAACTTGTCTCCTAAGTAGCGCGCTGAGTGTCCTCCTGCGCTCGCGATCGCGTCGAGCCTGGCTCCCGCCTTGGCCAAGGCGGGAATCAAGACTCCACCCGCGAAGTTTCCTGCCCCCAAGACCCCCACGCAGGGGACGCGGTCTTGACGCGTCTCCGAAGGCCGCAAGATGATCGTCCGCGAAGGACGCGCAGAGCGCTCCGGGTAGGAGAACACGAGGCCCAGCAGGCTCTGCTCTCTCGCCAGGCCGGCGTAGACCTCCTCGGCCTCGGCAAACGCGACCTCTCGCGTAATCAGCGGGGTCACGTCGATCTGGCCAGCAGCCATTAGCTCCAAAACGGCGTTGAAGTTTCGCTGCTCAGTCCAGCGAACGAAGCCGATCGGATAGTCCAGCCCCTTCTGCTCGTAGGGAGTCTCGTAGCGACCGGGGCCGTAGGAGCAGGAGACCTGGAAGCTGAGCTCCTTCTCATAGAAGTCGGCTCGCGAGAGTTCGAGACCTACGACCCCGACCAAGACGATTCGAGCCCGCTTGCGGCACATGTCTGCCGCCTGGTGAACGGGCTCGCTGCTCTTGGTCGACGCCGCGATGATCACCCCGTCTAGCCCTGCCCCTCCGGTGGCTTGAAGGGCATGCGCTGTAGGGTCTGCGCCTTCGCCGAGGCAATACGCGTCGGCTCCCAATGAGCGAGCGATCTCCACCTTCCCGGGGTCTGGGTCGAAGCCGAGCACTCGACAGCCATTGGCCTTCAAGAGCTGAAGAGCGAGCAGGCCAATCAAGCCGAGCCCCTGAACAGCGAAGGTCTCGCCAAGCGTTGGAGCCGCTAGGCGAATCCCTTGGAGCGCGATCGCTGCCACGACCGTGAAGCTGGCGACCTCGTCTGCCACCCCCAGCGGGACCTTGGCGCAGAGGTTCTCTGGGACGCACACGACCTCCGCGTGGGGTCCGTTGCAGACGACCCGATCTCCAGGCGAGAGCCCCTCCACTCCCGAACCCACTTCGAGGACCTGACCGACGGCCGAATAGCCGAGCGGGATCGGGCGATCGAGCTTGTTCTTAACCGTCTCAAGGGTCGGCTTGAGACCGTCGGTCTTGACCTTGCGGAGAACCTGGCGGACCTTCTCAGGCTGTTGGCGGGCCTTGTTTAGCCAGCTTGCTTGCCCGAAGGACAGGAGCATTCGCTCCGTTCCGAGGGAGACGAGGCTCCGTGTCACGGCGACAACCACATGACCGGGCCTGACCAAGGGCGCGGGCACCTCGACCAGCTTGACCTCGCCTGTTCTAAGGCTCTGGGAGATCTGGAGCATGACGCCTCAGGGGTTTTCGTCGTCGTTGCCACAGCACTCTAAACGAAACGAATTCTCCTTAAGGATTCGAGAGTGAGGCTCAGCAAGTTCAGGCCAAGAAGGCATGGGAGAGGAGAGGAGAGGAGAGGAGAGGAGAGGAGAGGAGAGGAGAGGAGAGGA
>Ga0316202_10000325_pt1 | contig 59094 bp, 50 predicted proteins | sample 3monrhotite_MG_FD_204934 | JGI IMG/M metagenome (GOLD analysis project Ga0316202, IMG submission 204934) | Microbial mat bacterial communities from mineral coupon in-situ incubated in ocean water Damariscotta River, Maine, United States -... | ecosystem: Environmental > Aquatic > Marine >...
CCACGCTACAGGGCTTGATGGCAGCGCATCATTTTGCCAAATGGCACAAACACATAGTGGCTGCACTACGCTGCATCAACAGTTTCTCAAGCTTGATCTTGATGACGCAAGCTTTGATGGTATTTTTGCCAATGCATCGTTATTTCATGTACCAAGCTTGGAATTGCTGCGAATATTAAAGCAGTTGCACAATGCGCTGCGGCCGAGCGGTATTCTCTTTTCATCAAATCCAAGGGGAGATTCAGAGGGTTGGCAGGGGGCGCGTTATGGTCATTATATGCAGCTTGAAACCACGCAAGGCTTTCTTGAGCAAGCAGGATTTAAAATGATACATCACTATTATCGCCCTGAAGGTTTGCCACGCGAGCAGCAACCTTGGCTGGCGATGGTCAGTCGTAGATCATGAAACAATGATACTTTAGAGCAGAGGTGACCTTTTGATTTTAGATTTTTCAACATTAGCTGCTGGTCAGCGTTATTTTCAAATGATTCAAACATTGATGCCTCGCCCGATTGCTTGGGTACTCACCGAACACGAAAATGGCAGCTACAACCTTGCACCGTTCTCTTTTTTTACTGCCGTATGCTCTGAGCCGCCCATTCTCATGCTCTCTCTTGGCTTAAAACCGACAGGAGAATTTAAAGATACGCGTATCAACCTTGAGCGCAGTCAACGTTGCGTGATCCATATCCCTGACCGCTCTATGTTAGCGCTGATGAATGCCAGCAGTGCCAGCTTGGCTGAAGATGTTTCCGAGGTGGAGCAACTTGGTTTGCTACTCTCACCTTTTGAGGGTTTTGATATGCCACGTTTGGCAGGTGCCAAGGTTGCTTACGGCTGCAAGCTGCATGAAATCAAAGAGCTGGGTGCGGGGCCTCAAAGCCTGTTATTTGTAGAAGTTGAGCAGATGTTTATTGCCGATGATATTGTGGAAGTGAGCGATGCAGGACGCATCAAAGTGGATGCACTCAAACTTGATCCAATCGCACGCTTGGGCGCCAATGAATATGCTTTTTTAACTGATGTCACCCATCTAAAACGCCCTGATTGAGAGGATAAAAACAATGAGTTCAGGCTTACTGCTGCCCCTTTTTCGTTAATTTGCGATTTTTCTATTCACGATTCATTTGTTTTTTGGTTTTGCTGGTTGCCTGTGCGGTGAATGGGTCGTCTGGCCAGTAGTGCCGTTTGTATTTTCCGCGCAGCTCTTTTTTGACATCGTGATAGGTGGTTTTCCAGAAGCTGTTTAAATCTTGCGTGACCTGCATGGGCTTACGGGCCGGTGATAATAAATGCATCATCAGTTTGCACTGGCCATTGAATAGGGTGGGCGTGTCATACAGGCCAAACACTTCTTGAAGCCTGACGGCAAGTACGGGTTGCTCCTGATCGCTGTAATCAATGTTCACGGCAGAACCGCTGGGTACGCTGATTCTCTCTGGCGCTAATTGCTTGATCAGTTGCTGTTGCTCCCAGCTGAGCTGATTTAAAAGCAGGCTATATAAATCCAGTTTGAGACATTGTTTGAGGCTATTCTCATGGCTTAAGTGCGGTTGTAACCATGCATCAATAGTGTCGCTTAGTCGCTGTTCTGAAAAGTCTGGTAGGGGAGCATCTCCAAATTGTTTTTTTAATGCTGCGCTGTTATCAAGGTGATGATTTATAAACTGCACGCGTTGTTTGAGGCTGAGAGCTTTAGCACTCCAGTTTAGACATTCTAGTTTCGTATCTCTGACTGCCTGCATCAAACACTGTTGTATCGCTTCTTGCGTTTTTGTGTTTTTTACATCGTTTTGGATGGATTCCTCAAGCATGATTTTACCCATGCGGTTGGTCTGTTTCACTTCGACGCGTTGTGTATTTTCATTCCATTGAACACGTTCTTCGTACTGAATATTCTCGCTAAAATATTCCTGCAATTGGTCAGCGCTAATATCTGCTGCCAGATAAATACAGGCTTCACCCCGATTGGCGGAAAAATTGGCATCAAGGTTGGCCACCACAAGATACTCATGCAGATGATGCTGTAAAAAGGGAGGAATCACCGCACCTTTGCCGTTACTGAGTAGATAACGTGCTTCGTTGGCGTTGCGTCGTTTGGCGATTCTGTCGGGGTAGGCATAGGCCAGAAGCACGCCGCTGTAATTCGCGTCGGGGCGATCTTTGTTGAGCGCCCCCTTATGTGAGATCGATTCGCGACATTGTTTTAGGCGCCTAAAAAAATCATCGGCGGTTTGTATGATACGTTTGCATTGCTGGCTATCAATGCCTTGATGATTAAACCTACCATGAGCAAGAATATTAATTCTATCATGAATGTCGGCACTTTTTTCGGCGTTTTTATCTGAACGCGCGGCCTGAAAAATATCTTTCTCGGTGAGTAGGCTGGCAATCAGGCAGGCGTGATAAGCCTGATCAAGCTGAAGTGCAGCCAGCATCATGTGCGCTAAGCGTGGGTGTGTACCCAGTTTTAGCATATTGCGGCCGTGCGCATTAATGTTCTCTAGCTCATCAATGGCGCCGAGTTGTTGTAGCAGTGTTTTTGCCTGCTCGGTGGCACCGGCTGGTGGTAAATCCATCCACTGCATGTCATCCATCTGGGTCACGCCCCAGTTGGCCAGCTCCAGCACCAAGGATGATAGGTCGCTGTGTAAAATTTCAGCCGATACATGTTTGGCTAAATGGGGTTGCTGCTCTGCCGTCCACATGCGGTAACAGACACCAGCGGATAACCTTCCGGCGCGTCCACTGCGTTGCACGGCTGAGTCTTGTGAAATGGAGCGGGTGTTGAGTCGGTTCATACCCGAGGCAGGGCTGTAATCGAGTATGCGCTCTAACCCTGAATCAATCACACAGCTAATACCTTCAATGGTAATACTGGTTTCTGCAATATTGGTGGCTAGAACAATTTTACGCATGGCCTTATGACTGGATGATGCAGGGGGCGCCGCGATAGCCAAATCCTGCTGCTGTTTGTTTAAACTTCCATGTAGCGGGGCTATCAACAGATTGCTGATGGATTCCTTATCAAGGATTTGTTTTATCTGTCTGGAGAGCTGGTTGATTTCTTTGACACCGGGTAGAAATACTAGGCAGTTGCCCTCGTGTTCATGAATGATTTTTTTAACCGTATTGGTCAAATTGATCATCAGTTGCTGTTGCGGGTTTGTGTTATGCTGACGGATAATGTTACCGAGATATTTGTTCTCAACAGGAAAGCTGCGGCCTTCGCTTTGAATGATCGGTGCGTTATCGAGCAGGGTAGCAACGGCATCAGTATTCAGCGTTGCCGACATCACCAGGATTTTCAGGTCTTCGCGTAAAATTTGCTGACTTTGTAAACACAGTGCCAGTGATAAATCTGCATGCAGGCTGCGTTCATGAAATTCATCAAAAATAACCAGTGCCGTTTTTTTAAGTTCCGGATCAGCCTGTAACTTGCGCGTTAAAATACCTTCGGTAACCACCAGTATTTTTGTTTTATCGCCAAAACAATTGTCCTGACGAATCTGGTAACCCACGGTTTTACCGACTTTTTCACCCAGTAAAAATGCCATGCGCGCCGCCGCATTGCGAGCAGCAAGTCGGCGCGGTTCGAGCATGATGATTTGCTTATTACCTAACCAGCTTTGGTCGAGCAAGGCGATGGGTACGGCGGTGGTTTTCCCTGCACCCGGTGGGGCTTGTAGTACCAGACGGTTGTGCGTGGTTAATGTATCTTTGATATCTGGCAGAACATCATGGATGGGCAGGTTTGGCATGGGGGAGACTATAGCGGAAAGGGGGGGTATTCCGTAGCGTATATAAAGCTTCCCCGTAAAAGTTGTCCGCGGCTGGCGTATTGCACTTCGTTTGTGTCGCATAGCGTGATCGTTATGTTTGATGTTTTAGTTATTAAAAATCAGTTTTTTTGTTAGCTATCTTCACATAAAGCCCGCCATACAACGATTGATGGCGTAAAGTTTGGTGATGCTCAAGTCGAATACCACCAGCTTAATGGTTTAAATATACCTTTTATTGATTTACCTTCCCTTATCCAAAATAAATATTCAACAGCTTGGCGACGTGACCTAGCCGACTGTGAAGAGCTTGAGAAGAGGCTATGAGATATTCAAAATGTGCAAACAAGATACGGCTCCTGAAGGTACATTTATGACTTTCGCCTCTCTGGGTATATCCGCACCCATTCTTGGAACCATCGCGGAATTAAAGTACATAAAACCTACAGCTATTCAGCTCGAATCCATCCCAGCAATTTTAAAAGGCAGGGATGTGATGGCAGCCGCACAAACAGGTACTGGAAAGACAGCTGGGTTTACCCTACCAATGCTGAACATCTTGGCACAAGGATCACGCGTTCAGGCCAATAGGGTGCGCGCGCTTATTCTGGTGCCAACGAGGGAATTGGCTGCGCAGGTCGGGGACAGTGTGGCACGGTATGGCGCACGCCTACCATTGCGCTCTGCTGCGGCCTTTGGCGGTGTTAAAATAAATCCTCAGATGATAAAGCTTCGTAAAGGTGTCGATATTCTGGTGGCAACACCGGGGCGCTTGCTCGATTTACATCAACAAAATGCTGTGAGGTTTAACCAGCTTGAAATTCTGGTGTTGGATGAAGCAGATCGTATGCTGGATATGGGCTTTATTGACGAACTGAAAAAAATCCTAACGCTGTTACCGTCGAAGCGTCAAAACCTGATGTTTTCCGCAACTTTTTCTGATGAAATTCGAGCACTGGCGAAAACCATTGTGAATAACCCTGTTGAAATTTCCGCGAATCCGGCGAATACCACGGCAACAACCATTGAGCACTGGTTATTTTCGGTTGATAGAACTAAAAAGAACGCCTTGCTTGAAAAATTAATCAAGGACAATGATTGGCAGCAGGTATTGGTTTTTTGCAAAACAAAACGGGCGGCTGACAGGCTTGTACGTTTCCTTGAGCAACAAGCTATCAGTGCCGCGGCTATTCATGGCGATAAAAGTCAGGGCGCACGCACGCGAGCATTGCGCGAATTTAAGAGTAAACAGGTTCAGGTTTTAGTCGCGACCGATCTGGCTGCCAGAGGCTTAGATATACCACAGCTACCACAGGTGGTGAATTATGATTTACCGCATGTGGCGCAAGATTATATTCATCGAATAGGGCGTACTGGTCGTGCCGGTGTCAGCGGTCAGGCGGTATCGCTGGTTTGCGCCGATGAGTTTGACGAGCTGGCTGCGGTCGAGCGCGTTATTCAGCAACTCATTACGCGAAAAACCATGAAAGGCTTAGAACCTGCCCATGCTTTGCCTGAATCCCATTTAGATACGCGTCCGATTAAACCTAAAAAACCAAAGAAGCCGAAAAAGCCTAAGGCAGGATGAAAACTTCCCTATAAAAAAATCAAATTATGCAAGCCTGAGAGCGACCCATTTTCATATACTTAGCCAGAGCCATCGCTATGTATTAAGCTGCCGCGATGCACCCTAAACCAGCACCGAATTACCTTTCAGAATATCCCGTAGAAGTGACAGAGAAAATCCATCAGCAGATAGAGCAGGGTCTGCTGGCTAATGAGTTGCTGCAAAAGTATCCGCATAGCCACACGGTACGTACCAACAAGGCGCTTTATAATTATGTCATGGAGCTCAAAAACACCTACCTGCGTAAAGCAGAGCCGCTAGACAAAATAGCCTTCGATACCAAACTGCACATCACCCACAATGCACTGGGCACCCACACCAAAGAGTCCAGACTACGGGGGGCAAACCTCAGGGGTAGACGCGAAGTCATCGTGGCAACAATATTTAAAAATCTACCGCCTGAATTTTTACGCATGATCGCTGTGCATGAGCTAGCACATCTGAAAGAACCCAAACATAACAAGGCATTTTATCAACGGTGCAACAATATGGAGCCGGACTATGACCAGCTGGAGTTTGATCTGCGGACCTACCTTACCTATTTGGAAATCACAGGAAAACCGCTTTGGTCTAGCCTTTCAGAGCAATCAAAATCCTAGGGGTTTGATCGCTCATTTACGAACACCTATTCGCGTTGGCGGCTTCGTAAAACAATTGATTCCTATTTAAAGGATAGCATCCCCTTTAGCTTCAGCCCCCTTTAGCTTTCGCCCATGGATCAACCTTCTTTTTAGAGGGCTGCTTGCCCCACGGATCTCGCGCAGCTGGCTTTTTTGCATGCTTTTCATGCAAGCGCTCAGCATCTTCTAAACTCAGCTCTTTCGGATCACCCGGCACCTCGCCTTCTGGAACAACCCGATCCCTTGGAGGTAATAAGAATTGTTCGTAAGATGCTCTGGGTAAGTTTTTATACTCATACAAATAGAAGCCTTCAACCTTTTTACGAGCCCACTCTACTTTCTTTAAAAATTTAACACTGGAATCAATACTTGGATTAGTCTTAAAACAATTGATATTTAAATAGGCAAAGAGTATCTCAAAACCATAGTGATCGACTATTTCAGTTAATAAGATTTTCAAGCTAAGGCCGTGTAAGGGGTTGTTCTTGTAGTTGATCTCACTGCTCATATGACTGTCATCCCAGTTGAATAAATAACGGTATTGTACCCGTAACAGCATAGATAAAATATAGAGAAATTCTGGCTAAACAATACTGTGTAAGCGTTGGAACGAGAGATAAGTCATATCAACCGAGTTTGACCGACCTTATGGATTCCTTAAAATCATCTATTTTTGTTAGCTGTCTTGGTATAAAGTCCGACATATAACTAGCTTGTTAACTTTCCAGAATATTGAAGTTTAATGAGCGTTACCTCATCCCTTTCTAATATGGTTGTAAAACAAATGAATGATAAAATGATAGCAACGCACAACGGTAATTTTCATGCAGATGATGTTTTTAGTATCGCTGCATTGAAGTGCATATTCCCTTCTTTTGAGCTTATTCGCACACGTGATTTAGAGCTGATTGCCAAGGCTGATATCGTGGTTGATGTAGGCGGTGAGTATGACCCAGATACGGATCGTTTTGATCATCATCAACGTGGTGGGGCAGGTGAGCGCGACAATGGTATTCCTTATTCCTCATTTGGTATCATTTGGAAGAAGTACGGCTTAGAGGTATGCCAAGGTAATCAAGATGTAGCCAATGCTGTGGACGCAGGGCTGGTATCAACGATTGATGCCATTGATTGTGGTCATGTTGAAGGTGTTCAAGAAGGTATTAGCCTTAGCCAAACGATTGGAATGTTTAACCCGACTTGGCAAGAAGATAGGCACGTTGATGTATGCTTTGATGAAGCAGTAGATTTTGCATCGCGTGTTTTAGCACGATTTATTGCAGCAGCTAGCGGCGGCATTAGTGCCAAAGCGATTGTGGCTAAAGCGATTGATGATGCAGAAGATCCAAGGGTGATAGTGTTAGAAAAATATACCCCGTGGAAAAAAACTGTTTTCAACTTAGCTGAAAAGGCTTTGTATGTGGTTTATCCATCTCAGACTGGGCAATGGCGAATTCAAACAGTACCTGCTGAATTAGGCTCATTCGAAGATAGAAAATCGCTGCCTAAAGCATGGGCGGGTTTGTCTGGTAAAGAACTGCAAGACGTCACGGGCATTGATGATGCTATGTTCTGCCATAATGGTTTGTTTATTGCAGGCTCAGAATCATTTGAAAGCACCATGAAAATGGCATCTATCGCAGTTCAAGAATCATAAGTGCTGCTGAAAAAGGGAGAGGATCCTTTTTTAGCCAGAGCGAGTAAAGTCAACTAAAAAATCTTGTATGCTACTTCTTTGGCATGGAAATGGCGCATGTATATAATTGCATTTTTCTTACTTAGATAAGACCAAAATCTGATTTTCTAACGTTTCAAATTCACCATGCATACAAATGCCACTCTCATGACTGTATAAAATGGTTTGTACAGTTTCAATATCTAATTTCATTCACAATGATTAGTTCGAAAGTGGCATGGTAAATGCTTCTTTTATTCTTCAATAATCTATTGGAGGGTGGAATGAACAAACTATGTTTTGCAGCTTTAATCGGTCTACTCACATTCCACCTCCCCGCCATTGCAGAGGAAACCGACTCGGGAAATATTGTTGAAGGCAATATTGGCATGTACAGTCAATATATTTGGCGGGGTAAACAGGAGTCAGTCAATCCGCTTATGATGGGGGAGCTTGAAGCTGAATTGGGCGCTGGTTTTTCTGCAAGTTTGGAGTTTGCCTCACCCCTAGGCAAGAGCCCAGAAGGTGGGGATATTACAGAATTTGACCTTGGGCTTACCTACACCCTTGCACTAGATGAACTTAATATCAAAGTTGGTTATCTGCACAGTGCATATATCAATCATGCGGCTGTGAATACGGGTGAGCTCGTTGCTGGTTTGGATTATGGGCCACTTGCTATTACTTATTATTACGCGGTGGTCGGTGGCAATAATAGCTGGAAAAAAGACCAATATATTGACGCTGAACTGTCAGCTGATGTCAGAGGCGTGCATTTGAAAACTAACCTTGGCTTCTATATTCCAACGACAGGTACTAGTAAGAAAACCGAATTCCCAACACAAAAAAAAGAGCTTGGCCATGTCGACTTCTCAGCCAGTAAAACATTTCAAGCTGGTGAAGTGTCCTTTTCACCATCGGTGATGCTTTCTATTCCTACTTATACAAACAAACCAAAGAACGCAAATCAAGTGGTATTGGGCTTGTCTGCATATTTTTGATGGGCTATTTTTTAAAAAGAGCATATGAAATTTTAACAAAAAAGGAATAACATGAATATTAAATATAAACTTATTCTTAGTTATTTTATCATTGTGGTGCTTATGGGTATTGTTGGTGTCGTGAGCTGGCACACCCTAACGGACATGGATAAAGAGCTTCGCCGCATTACCTCACAAACATTACCTGTGTATAATGGTCTAAGAACCCTTAAAATGGATATGGATCAGATTAGTAAGTCTACAACTGAAGTTATGTTAATGAAATCGTTGAACACGGAAACGGAAACTTTTAATAAACTTGTTGAACGGCGACAAGGGGTTACCAACTTCTTTGATGCTTTGGCTCAGTATACCAAATACGTTGAAGAATTTTTCCCTGATGAAGTAGAAACACTAAATACCGTGACAGACTCAGGGCATAAACTCATCCAAATGAGCAAAGATTTGATCGATGCTACAATGGTAGAAGCGGATAGGGGAAAAATATCCGCCATGATCGCCCAATTATCCATTGAAGAGAAACGTTTTGCATTGACGATTGAACATGCCATAGAAGGTGAAAATGATGAATTAGATGAGCGCTTAGACGATCTGCATCAAGCCAAAGAAGGCATAGTAAGCTCAATGATAGGGACTGTCGTATTTTCAGCATTTTTGGCATTAATCATTGGTATACTGCTGTCCCGTTTGATTGTGTCACGGATTCAGACCTTGATTCAAGCAGCGCAGAAAATTGAGGCTGGTGATTTGGAGTTCACCCTCAAAGAAACCCATCAAGATGAGATCGGTCAGTTATCCAATGCCTTTCAAAACATGCAAAAAGGTTTGTTACGAAGAGACTATTTAGAAGAAATCATCACGTCTGTCAGTGGCATGTTAATTATCACAGATGAAAATTGGCGTATCCGTCGTATCAACCCCCAAGCCACAGAATATTTAGGGTTTACCGAGGATGAATTAATTGGCGAAGATGTAGTTTGTAAGCTATTCCACATGAATATCGATATGAATCATGCTTCCGAACAGCAAGTCGAAGATAAATGTTTCAGGTTACGAGAACAAATTATAGATCCGCATATCGTGGAATTTGAGTGCCAAGTAAAAAATCATAAAAATTTACCTGTTTCTGTGTATTCCTCCGCGTTGGCTGCCAAGGGTGATGAGAATGGTGGTTTCATCCTTCTTCTCCAAGATATGACATTTCAAATTCAACATGCTCTTGATCTTGAACGGGCTAAAAAAGAGGCGGATAAAGCCAATCAAGCAAAATCACAATTCTTGGCAAATATGAGCCATGACATTCGCACCCCCATGAATGGCATTATTGGCATGCTACGTTTACTCAGCACTAGAGGTTATGTGAGTGATGAGGGTTTAAGTTATTTGAATAATGCACGATATGCATCCAACAGTCTGCTTGTATTACTGAATGATATTTTAGACTTTTCTAAAATAGAGAGTCATTCAATCACGATGGAAGAAAAACAAATTCAATTTTTGTCATTTATGGAAACAACATTTGTATCGTTCACACCTTCAGCAGAAGATAAAGACATCGAACTGAAGCTTGAGCTTTGCCACGTGCCCGAAGTAATGACTGGAGACCCTACACGACTACAACAAATCCTCATGAATTTGGTAAGCAATGCTATAAAATTCACATCAAAAGGAAGCGTTAAAATTCGAGTTGAATATAACGTTATAGACAATGAGGGGAGGTTAACTTTCCGTGTGATTGATACAGGCATAGGACTTTCACATGAACAGATGAAACATATTTTCGATAAATTTGCACAAGCTGATGCCTCCACTACACGGAAATATGGTGGTACTGGGCTTGGTTTAAGCATCGCAAAAGAACTCGTTTTTCTTATGGGTGGCAAGTTATCTCTTAAAAGCCAAGAGGGTTTTGGTAGTGAGTTTTATTTCACAATACCTATGCCTGACCAACCAGAAATTAATTTTATCACCAGACATATCGACTTGATCAAGCAACAAGCGCCAGAACTGGTTAGCTTAACAACATACTCTGCAGTACTTAGTGGCTACAAAGTTTTGTTGGCTGAGGACAATGAAATGAACCAAATTGTTGCTGTCGAAGAGTTGAAAGGCTTGGGGTTATCTGTAGAGCTTGCTGAAAATGGTCGAGATGCCGTGAAGTTATGGCAAGAAAAAGACTTTGATCTTATCTTAATGGATATGCATATGCCACAGTTAGACGGCTTAGAGGCAACGAATTGGATAAGACGTTTAGAAAAAGAGAACGATAACAACAGCCCTATTCCCATCATTGCCCTTACAGCAAGTGCAATGATTACCGACTACCATCGTTGCTTAAAAGCGGGCATGGATGATCACATCGTCAAACCTTTTGAAACATCGACATTGGCCGATATGTTGTCAAAATATTTGATAGATAGCGATTTCTCTCAAAGCAGTGAAGAGGAAGATGCACAAATACAAGAAGTTGATGTATTTAGTGAACTTCATGAACAACTTCCTGATCTCAATAAGCCTTTAATCGATGCTGATGTGTTAACGCGTTACCCCAAAAGCGCTTCGTTGCTGCTTAAATCACTGCGAGACGGTATCCCAATAGAGCTGAACTTGCTTGACCAGGCTGTCGCCACGAAGGATTGGCAAGCTTATGCATTGATTGCGCATAAATGTGTTGGCTTTTGCATGTTGATTGAATCACCATCTATCCCCGAGGTTTTTCGTTATATGCAGGCTGTAGGTCAAGCTGAGAATGGTGATATATGCGAAAAAATACTGCTTGTGATTCGTCCTTTTCTTGAAAAGGCGGCGGTTGAGGCGCAGGATCTTTTTGAGGAATTCTATTTATAATCTTGAGATATAAAAATTAGATTTTTTGTAACTAGTTTTAGCTATATGTAATCACAACGCGTTTTTTCCAGTTATTTTTTGAATATAAATTCTGGTCAGAAAGTTTCCGCAAAATTTCATTTAAATCAACCGAGCAAGGCTCGATTGATTTGGTGAATGTTTCAGAGAAGTTGTCAGAAATAGTATTTTACACTATGCTATGGTGGTGGATGGGGAAACTATTAGATATAACAACAAGTTAGGTGTATTTAATTGATTTCCTGACTCTTGCATGGGTTGCTAGGGGTGTGAACTTTGAAAAGTTTTAACCTTTAATATGGTAGCGGCGGGCGTCGGAATTGAACAGGCTGAAGCTGGGCGGTTGGTTGCTAAGGTATGTGGTGATTTAGCCGAAGGAGAAAGCAAGTTAGCAGAATTGGAAGTAGTGCAGAAAAATATTCAGACGCTGTAGCTGGCAATGACATTGACACAAAATTGGACATGTTTTTTGGAATCGATTTATGTGGTGTTAGAGCAAATATAGTCATGAAAAAAGCGAAAAGTTTACTCATGACTATGATTGCTCTTTTGAGCATGCCTGTTTCGGCACACGCCCTAGGTTTCGGTGTGCCTGTATTGAAAAGTCATCTTAATGAAATATTAGATGTACGTATACCGCTATTATTGCTTGAAGGCGAAAGCCTTAACAGTGTATTTATAGATTTTGCAAAGCCCAATGAATATCGTTTGGTCGGTTTAGAGCCTTATACAAATTTATCGGGCATGCGTGTCTCTATAGAACATATGCAGGGTGGTAAAATTTATGTATTGCTAAGTTCCGTAGCTGTAGTGCAGGCACCGATCGTATCAGTATTATTGAAAGCGCGTATTGGTCATAATACATATTATAAACAGGTTCAGTTGCTCCTTGATACCATGGAACTAGGGGCACGAACGCATGCAGTTGCGCAGAGTCAGAAGAGCCAAGAGGTTCTGTCAAATGGAACTACTGCAAAGCCCACATCTGATGCAGGGCAGGGCTGGGCAAGGACGTGGCGTTACGGACCTGTACGTTCAGGCGATAGCCTGAGCACGATTGCTTATCGTCTTCGCAAAGATAAGCAGTGGTCGAACCATGATGTGATGTTGGCTTTGTATAGGTTTAACCCTGATGCATTTATTCAGCATGACATCAATAGATTGAAATCAGGCGTTTGGTTAGAAATTCCACGTGAAAAGATGTTAAAAGCGTTACTTAAACAAGCACCAAAACCTTATGAAACCCTTAAACGGAAGATAGAGCATGGATCTAAGAAATTGGTGAAGCCAGTGCGTAAGGTAGAATCAATATTGCCTAAAGTGAAGCAAGGTGATGCAAGTTCTCAGCTACGTTATGTTGGGCGTATTGCTTTGGGAGAAGATACGCATGCCACGCCGCCTTCAGAGCCCGTTAGCAAGGGTTCAGAGGAGTTGCAGAAACAGTTGAATCAACTGTATCAGCAAGCCATGGATGATCATTTACAGATGGCTAGTCTGGATCAGAACCTTATGGCGATCCGTGATGATATTGGTCAGTTGGGTGCTGATATTATCAGCTTAACAGAACAGCAGAAAATGATGCAACAACAGATGGCTGATTCCCCAACCACGCAGTACTGGATGCAAGGTTTTTTATTATTGTGCATACTTAATATCATCCTGATAGTGGCGTTTTTATACCGTAGGCATCAGGCAGAAAAGAAAGAAAAATATGATATTGAAGAAGTATATTTCAAGAAAAGAAATAAAGAAATAGCATCGATTAAAGAACCTGTACCCCCCCCCGCTAAGAAGGAAGAACATAAAAAATACCTGCTTGAGAATAAAATATATGATATTGAAAATTACTTAAATCTGAGAGATTATGGAACTGTAGAAAGTATTTTTAAACAATTTAGCCAGGCTGAGCTTGATCATTTTGGCGTGTGTGCTTTAAAGGCACGTTTGCATCATGAAACGGGAAATTTGGATGAGCGAGATGCTTTAATTCGGAACAAACAGGCATCACTAGATGGCCGAGAGTGGAATTTATTATGTGATCGTCTGCCTATTAATTTATGGCATGCATTACATGAGGCAGGTGTTATTAAAGACAATGGCACGCTAGTGAGTACTGAAGAGCTTTCCAAAACAGATGCGGCAGCATCTGAACAAGTAAGTGTCAATAATTTACGATCTGATGTAGTGGATATGGATGCATTACAATTGCCTGATGTTGAAGAAAATAGGGACGATACGCAGCCAACGATGCCTCTTTTAGAGCCTGGTGATCTATCAGAGCTGAATGCAGAAACTGTGGATATAAGTAATGATTTTTTAGATTTGGATGAGAATGAGTTTAAAGGTGTGAATGATCAGTTATCATCTACGCCAGAGGATGATGTTTCAGAAGAAGAGTTTATCAGCACAGTCTTTGTAACGACACTGGATGGTAAGAAAAAACTATTATAACTCACTCATGTGAAGTTGTGGATAGAGAGAGCAAGCTATGCGGGTTGATACGAGCATGGTTAAAGCGCATGCCCCAGTGCAGATGCGCCCCTGTTGATCTTCCAGTACTGCCAACCTCTGCAATAACTTCACCTGCTTGAACTTCCTCCCCAACTTTGACATGGGCTTTGCTTAAGTGGGCATATACCGTAACCAAGCCTTTACCATGACCAATAGCGATAAGTGTCCCGTTTAAAAACATATCCTCGACCAATAAAACCTTTCCAGCCAAGGGGGCTTTAACGGGTGTACCTTTTGGAGCTGCAATATCAATGCCTAAGTGAGGGGATTTTGCTTGTCCATTCACATAACGCTGTGCGCCGAAGGGGGTAGATTCAATACCATCGACAGGCATCAAAGATTTTGTAAATAAAGGGAATATGTCGACATTTATATCATAGGTTTTTTTGATGGCCTGCTGATCCGCACGAATGCGTTTGATGGCGGCAGCATCGAAAATGGACATTTTCTTTTCAACAGTGATACGAGAAATACGAAATGTACCTTTGTTGATATGTAAGTGATCAGTGATAGTGGTTTTGCCAAACCATTGAATGGGGTAGTCACCTATTTTTTGCTTTAAATCGACGCCTATCCAACCATGCACAGTGCCATTTTCATATGTGCGAAAAGGCCATTCCTTTCCCATGCATGTAAGTTTATGGATGGGTGCACCTGTGGGGTCACTTGAGCTTAAGGTTACCTCAATGATATCACCCTGCGTGGCAGTCCAACTCTCGGCGGCTGCCGGCATGGAAAGAGTTAAAGATAAAAAGAGTATGATAAAATAAGGCATTATGTTTTCTCGGTTGTTGGATGTAGTTGAATTTTTTCGACACGGCTATCAATGCTTCCATCTTGAAAATGAATATGCATTGCATCGGCCTGTTGCATGGATTTGGCATGGGTAATGAGTTTGCCTGTTGCATCATAATTCAGGCTATAACCCCGTTGCAGTACATGCGTGGGATCGAGTGCATGTAAAGTTTCACAGTGTAGCTGAAGCTTATAATGCAACCCTTGTAACGAAGACTTCCAGCTTTGTGTGAGTTGATGGCGATAGGTTGCAAGACGATGTTGTTTTTCGGGAAGAATTTGTAAATGGCATGTGGATAGACGCTCTTGTAGGTGATGCAGTTGTTGTTGTTTTTGTCGCAACTGGCGCCCTGGTTCGAGCGTTATAAGCTGATTGTGTTTTTCATGGCTGCGTTGCTGCCATTGCCCGAGTAATGCTTGAAATGACAATACAAGCCGCTGTTGTAGCATGGCACTTTGCTGCAAGTCCTGATCTAGCTTGCGTTGCTGATGATGTTTTAAGCTTTGTTGTTGAATATGTAGCTTTTGCTGCAGGTGCCCAAACATCGATCTGAGGCTATATTTCAAACGCTGTGGTTGTGGCATGTTTTGACGTAAGTGTTGACGCGAAGCACAGCATAACTCGGCAGCATTGGACGGTGTGGCCGCACGTAAATCCGCCGCATAGTCTGCGAGAGTGGTATCAATTTCATGCCCAACACCCGTGATAATGGGGATTTGAGAGGTGGCGATAGCCTTGATAACCGTTTCATCGTTAAAGCACCATAAATCTTCCATACTTCCACCACCGCGGACCAATAGGATGATGTCAGGGAGATCCTTTAGTTGTTGTAATGATTGAATAGCATTGGCAATGGACTGAGGTGCTCGTTCACCTTGTACGATAGCTGGAGATAATGTCTTTTTTAGCCATGCGGGGCGTGTGACGAGTACTTTTTTTACATCTTCAAAAGCTGCGGCAGTCGCCGATGTTACGATACCGATATGTTGCGGTAAGATTGGGATGGTTTTTTTATGCTCGTTGGAAAACCACCCGCGTTCTGCAAACAAAGATTTACGACGCTCAAATTCTACAGCCAATTGTCCAGCTCCGACGGGGCTGATTTGTGTGACAATGATTTGATATGTACCACGTGGTTCATAGAGGCTTAGGTGGCCACTAAAAATAAATTCTTGGCCCTCTTTGGGCAGTGTTTTTAAGCGCAATGCGGCGGATCGCCAAACCACGGCGGAAATATTGGCATGGCTATCTTTGATGGTGAAGTAAATATGACCCGATGATGGTTTGGTTAAACGAGATGTTTCACCTTTAACCTCAATATGCGCAAAGCCTTGTTCGAGTGTTTGCTTGATACGTGCGGTTAACTCGGTAACGGTGAGGGGGGCTTCATTCATAGCCTTAGAATCCATGGCAGCAGACTACGTGAATAGCATGCAATGACAAAGTGGTATATAAAGATATTGTAGGTTTTATTTTATGAGAAATACGTCATGCTATGCCTATGGAAATAACAAGTTTGATTGCTGAAGATGAATGGTTGAATCGTGGAGCATTGATTGCAGCGATTGATGTTGGCTCCAATGCGATGCGTTTAGGGCTCGCCGCATTTGATGGGGGAACTGGCGTACCACAGCTTATTCAGCGCTATCGTGAACCTGTTCGTTTAGGACATGATGCATTTACCAGTGGTATATTGAGTGAAAAAACCATGGATGATGCAGTGAAAGCATTTCGTTATTTTCGTAATATTCTTGATCAGCATCATGTTGAAAACTATCGAGCAACAGCGACCAGTGCGATGCGCGACTCCAAAAATGGGGACGTATTGCGAAAGCGTATTTTTGATGAGACGGGCATCAAATTATCACTTATTTCGGGTGAGGAAGAGGCGCGCCTTGTGCAACTTTCGATTAGTCGGCGTATTGATTTGCGCAATCAGTTTGCGTTATTGGTGGATATGGGTGGTGGCAGTGTTGAAGTGACGCTTTGTGATGATGGTAAGGTGATTTCGGCACAAAGCTTTAAGATTGGTACGGTACGTTTGTTAGAAATGCTGGGGAAGAGTGGTGATTTTAATACTTTATTATCCGAATACCTTAAAGGAACACGGAAAAAATTAAAGCAACAGCTCGGCAAAAGAAAACCTGCTTTGTGCGTGGCGACAGGTGGCAATGCTGGTGCGATTGGGAACTTAGCATTTCAAATGCTTGGTACAGAATCGGCAGACCAAGTGAGTCGAAAAGAATTGGATAATTTGATTGAAAAATTAGCAGCCATGAGCTTTGAAGAGAGGGTACAAGATTTAGGGCTAAGGCCTGACCGTGCAGATGTTATTTTGCCTGCGTCAATGGTTTTTCGTGAAATTATGGAGCTATCGCGTGTCCAAAGCATGGTGATGCCAGAAGCAAGTCTTCTGGATGGTATTCTTATTGGTATGATGGAGTCGGAAGATGTTACCATGCATTCACGACGTAGGAACTTATTAGCATGGGCGCGGAGCCTTAAGAAAAAATATCATGTAGATCAACATTATGCCAAGTCTGTAGCACGTTTAGCGTTGAAGCTGTTTGATCAAATGCAAGAGCTACATGGACTTGGTTCGGGCGAGCGGCTATTGCTTGAGGTGGCATGCCGAGCTCACGAAATTGGTATGTACATTCGGGTGGGTGGGCATCATCACCATGCGGCTTACCTTATATCTGCTTCACCATTGCTTGGACTGTCGAGAGAAGAAAAGGCTGTGTTAGCACAGACAGTTCGCTATCAGCGGAAAGCTTTTCCAAATGATGAGCACGAAGGCTTTATGGCTCTGGGGGACACTGATAAGCAGAAGGTTTGGTTTTTAAGCAGTATTCTTCGGCTAGCGATTGCTCTAAATAAGGATCGCCGTGATCGGATTAGTGATGTGAATGTGGTCGTAAATGATGAAAATATGACTTTGCATTTAAAGGGTGATGGTGACTTGTTGTTGGAGCGTTGGGCAGTATTACAGTTGCATGATTACATTTGCTGCGCCTTTGATCTAAATCTAGAAATTGGCTTGGATATTTAGTGATTCTAAATGGTTATCGTCGGAATGACGACGGTTGACTACAATGCTATTGCCAAGCTTGTTTTTAGCTAAATGCTTAACTTCGCTGGCTGTTTCAGCCACAGTGACATGTGAAGTGAAACTTTGTGGTGGGCAAGGGACTACGGCTAAAGATAAACTCATTAGCGCAAAGTTTTTTTCTATACCTTGCCTATCTTCAGCGACAATATAACCACGTAGTCGATCCTCTGGCTTGTACATCGTGGCGGTGTCAGCAGTGAATATAGTGAGAATACGTTCTAGTTTTTCTCTCCAGCCATCGGGCTGTAGGATTAAAACAAAATCATCGCCACCGACATGGCCAAGAAAATTCTGTTCATTAATTTCTTTGTTTAAAATTTTTGCTACCATTTGAATGACACGATCGCCACGTTCATAACCATAACAATCATTGTAGGCTTTGAATGAGTCTAGGTCTGCGTAGACAAGCATGAAATCCACCTCGTTGTGTAAACGAAAGTCAATTTCACGGTTGATACTATTATTGCCAGGTAAGCGTGATAATGGGTTACAATCATAGGCTTGCTGAAGCCGAGCATCGGTGATGCTCTTTAGCAGGGTGATGATAGATAATAGACCGTCGTAAATGCCATTACGCGTAATGATTGCTGGATCAAAATGGCAGGCGTCATCACGTTCGGTCATGTTGCGGCTGATAATATTAATATCAGTGCTAATATCAAAACTAGCAGGGTTTGAAACCATGAGTATTTCAACAGTTTTTCCTCTGTTAAGGTCATGTGAGAACTTATGCCCAAAAACGGAGAGTGTTTTACGTCGAGTAACCAGGCCCATCACTTGCATGTCATCATCGATGACAGCTAAAGCTGCTATATCTTCATGATCACTAAAACGTTTTAATACTTCTGTAGCCATGCAATCGATATGAATAGGCTCAGGATGGCCCAGGTTCATGGTCATATGATGGCTATCATTATTTGAAGAAATCATCATTGCAGTGAAGTAATATGTGTTTTAGAAATTAGCATTGGCATATATTAATGAGCTAATATGACAAGCAGATGGCATGACCCCTATGGTGTTTGTAGTTTTCCAAATAATTGCATCAGTTCTTTTTGAGCATTGCGTTCTTTGGGGCTTGATTTTACGCGATAATACTGACCATCTTTACGCAAAATCCACGCACCAACATTATCCGAAAGGTAGGGGCGTAGAGCTGTTTTGAGAATCTCTCTGGCCTGCTTTTTATCACGGATAGGAAAGCAGGTTTCCACGCGCCGGAGTAGATTGCGATTCATCCAGTCAGCACTGGAGCAAAGAACTTCGAATTCTCCCCCATTATGAAAGTAAAAGACACGGGTATGCTCTAAAAAACGGCCGAGCACAGAGCGCACACGAATATTTTCCGAAACCCCTTTGATACCAGGGCGCAGACAGCAGATGCCGCGTACAATCAAATCAATTTTTACACCTGCTTGTGATGCTTTATACAGCGCTTGAATCACTTCGGGCTCTTCTAGCCCGTTCATTTTGGCAATAATACGAGCTGTGCTACCTGTACGGGCATTAGCAGCTTCAAAATTGATGCGTTCAATGATGCCGCTGTGTAAGGAGAACGGTGCTTGTAGCATGGTTTTAAGCTTGGAAAGCCTCCCCATGCCTGTCAGTTGCTGGAATACACGATGCACATCTTCAGTAAGTGCAGGTTCACAACTAAGTAAACCAAAGTCGGTATAGAAGCGGGTGGTAACTGTGTGATAATTACCTGTTCCTAAATGCACATAACGACGCATAGAGCGTCCTTCACGGCGGACAATGAGCATCATCTTGCAGTGTGTTTTATAGCCAACTACGCCATAGACTACCTGTACACCGGCAGCTGAAAGGCGGTTTGCCAGTGTGATATTGTCTTCTTCATTAAAACGAGCGCGTAATTCAATAACTGCTACAACTTCTTTATTAGCACGCGCAGCTTTCATTAATGCATCGACAATCGGTGAGTCGGGGACAGCGCGGTAAAGGGTCTGTTTAATAGCTAGGACATTGGGATCGGATGCGGCTTGGTTGAGCAGTTCAATAACTGGCTGAAAACTTTGGAACGGATGGTGAAGTAAGACATCACCATCACGAATAGTTTTGAATATATCGCTGTCATCTTTTTTGAATGCAGGAGAAATACCAGCTTCAAAAGCAGGGAATTTAAGGTCAGGTCGATCTATTTCATCGCATATTTGTGCCATGCGATATAAATTTACAGGCCCATGAACCCTGTATAAATCAATGCCTTGGATACCAAATTGTTGCAATAAATAATCGGTAAGCTCTTCGGGACAGTGATTGGAGACTTCCAAGCGCACAGCCTGACCAAAACGACGCTCGAGCAACTCACCAGCGATGGCCTGTTTCAAGTCACCTAGTTCTTCGTCAACATCCATCTCACTGTTACGGGTGATACGGAATTGATGGCAGTACTTAATTTTCATACCTGGAAATAAGTCATCGACATGGGCATGGATAATGGATGATAGGAATACATAACTGTGTTCTGAGGTAGCAATATTATCGGGTAGGCGGATCATACGTGGTAATGAGCGTGGCGCTTGTACAATGGCAAAACTTGATTCGCGCCCAAAGGCGTCTTTGCCTTCAAGAGCAATCATAAAGTTAAGAATTTTACTTAACAAACGTGGGAAAGGGTGAGCGGGGTCAAGTCCAATAGGTGTGAGTAATGGTAATAATTCGCGTTTGAAAAATTTATGAACCCAATTCTGCTGTTCTTCATTCCATTCATCGCGATGTAAAAAATGGATGCCTTCTTCACGCATACTGGGAAGTAACTCATTGTTAAGAACTTGATACTGTTGCTCAACCAAATCACTAACCTGATCGCGGACATTGTGTAATATGTCACTGGAAGTCAGTCCATCAGCGCCAACGCGCACGGATCCCATAGCAACTTTTTGTTTTTGAATGGCAACACGAACTTCAAAAAATTCATCCATATTGGATGTGCAAATGCAAAGAAAGCGTAAACGTTCAAGCAGGGGGACATTTGGGTCTGCGGCTATAGCAAGTACACGGCGATTAAACGCCAGCATACTTAAATCTCTATTGATATAAAGGTCAGGGTGATCAAGTGAAATATTATCCATGAGTGAATTTAGTCTTCTTTTCCTTCAAGGATTTTGGTAGCAGCCTCATGGTCAACATGGCGAATATCATGCCCATATTCCATGTAAATAACCATTTCTGCAATATTCGTGGCATGGGCGGAAATACGCTCAAGATGCTTTGCTGCATCAGATAGAATAATGGAGCTGGTAATGTTGCGCGCATCTTCCATCATATAGGTAAGAAGTTCGCGATACATGCGTTTGTACAATTTATCGATTTTCACATCCTTTTGAATAACGGACATGGCTAAATCAGCATCACTGCGAGAAAATGCATCTAAGGCGCGCTGTACCTGCTTTTGAACTTTCTCGCCCATGGTATCAAGGTTTGAAAAATTTCTAGGTGGGGATTCTTCAGATTGAATCATACCTTTGGCAATACTGGCTGCCAAATCGCCTATGCGTTCAAGATCTGTTACAACCTTCATAATAGCTAAAAGAAAACGTAAATCCCCAGCTGCAGGCTGGCGGCGCACTAAAATATCACGGGTCATTTCATCACATTGAACTTCCAATGCATTAATGGCACGATCCCGCTCAATGGTCTTTAGCGCAAGTTTTTCATCTTGATTAAGCATAGCCTTTACAGCATGTCCAATAGCTCGTTCAACAAGCCCACCCATTGAAAGTACATGTTCCTTAAGCTCGATCATTTCTTCATCAAATCGTTTCATAGTATGTTGCATGAAGTTCTCCTTAACACTTAACGTAATATAGCCTAAAACTAAGCGTTAGTGTTATTATTTTAATTATCCGAAACGACCAGTGATATAATCTTCAGTTTGTTTCTGTGATGGTTTGGTGAAAATATCTCTTGTTTCACCAAACTCAATGAGTTTTCCCATATAGAAGAAGGCTGTATTATCTGAAACACGAGCAGCTTGCTGCATGCTGTGTGTGACGATAATAATGGTAAATTCTTTCTTAAGCTCATCAATGAGTTCTTCAATTTTAGCTGTGGCAATAGGGTCAAGGGCTGAGCAAGGCTCATCCATTAGAATGATTTCAGGCTTTACAGCAATCGTGCGTGCAATACACAGACGTTGTTGCTGACCACCAGAAAGAGCTGTGCCAGGCTCTTGAAGTTTATCTTTTACTTCATTCCATAGTCCTGCACGGGTTAAAGAATATTCAACCAACTCATCCATTTTAGCACCATCGCTTACTAAGCCATGGATACGTGGGGCATAAGCAATGTTTTCATAGATTGTCTTAGGAAATGGGTTGGGTTTTTGAAAAACCATACCAACACGGGTACGCAGTTGTACCACATCAATATCAGTATCATAAATGTTTTTACCATCTAGCAAAATATCGCCTTCAATGCGGCAGTTTGGAATACGGTCATTCATGCGATTTAGGCAGCGTAACAACGTTGATTTACCGCAGCCAGAGGGTCCGATGAATGCTGTAACCTTATTGTGGCTAATCTCTAGGTCTACACCATGCAATGCTTGGCTATCTTTATACCAAAGCTTGAGGTCGCGAATGGAAATGTTTTTAGAAGTCATCGTGTTATCCTTACCAAGTTTTTTGCGTACGGTTACGTAGCCAAACTGCCAAAGCATTGAGCGAAAGTAATACAGTCAGCAAAACAATAATGCCTGCTGCAGTACGCTCTTCAAAGGCGCGAATAGACTCTGATGACCATGTGTAAATTTGAGCCGGAAGCACGGTTGTTGCATCAAATATACCACTTGGAGCCTCTGGAATATAAGCCATCATACCGACAATCAATAATGGAGCCGTTTCGCCCATGGCTTGTGCAAGCCCAATGATACTACCGGTTAATATACCTGGAAATGCTAGAGGTAAGACATGGTGCCAGACGGTTTGTAAGTTAGAAGCACCCAAACCATAAGCAGCATCACGAATGCTATCTGGTATGGAGCGCAATGCTGCACGGGTCGTAATAATAATAACGGGTAAGGTCATGAGGGCGAGTGTTAAGCCACCTGCCAAGGCTGATGAGCGTGGGACGCCAACAATATTGATGAAAATTGCCAGCCCTAACAAGCCGTAAAGAATGGATGGAATGGCGGCAAGGTTGTTAATATTTACTTCAATAGCCTGGGTAAAGCGATTATCACCAGCAAACTCTTCAAGATAAATTGCAGTCATCACACCAATAGGAACAGAAACCGCCATTGTAATGAGCAGGGTGAGTATGGAGCCAATTGCAGCAGCTAAGACGCCTGCCGTTTCAGCCATTTTTGAGTCACCATGTGTGAAAAATTGCTTGTTAAAACGTAGTTCAATTTTCTTGTTTTGTAGCATTTCTTCAACATGCGGGCGGTATTTACTTTTCAGACCATGGCCTTTATGCCCTTTGATATACTGATCCACACGGTAGCTAGCAAGCACCCATGTCTGCTCAGTGGTTCCAAGTAGTTCAGGGTATTTTTCAAGTTTTTGTGGTAATGAGCGAAGATAAGAGCGGCTAACCAAATAACGGTAACTACGTGGAATGGCCTTATTATAATTATCTTTGACCTCGCCATTATAGTTTATAGGCACCTGGATATAGGCTTGTTCAAATGCGGGTAGTGCTTTGCCAATAATATCAACAAAGAAAAAAGCCAAGAATGACAATGCAAAAGCAATTGCAGCCATGCCATAGTATTTGAAGCGACGATCAGCACGATGACGGCGCTGTAGACGTTTGTTCTGCTGCATGCTACTGCGGTTCATTTATTCATACCTCTGGCGAAATTTTCGTATCACAATGGTTGAAACAATATTTAAAATGAGTGTGACTGTGAGTAGGACCAAGCCAAGTGCAAAGGCTGCTAAGGTAAAGGCTGAGTCAAACTCTTGGTCACCAGTTAGTGCTTCAACAATTTTTACAGTAACGGTGGTCATGCCCTCGAGAGGATTCGCCGTTAAGTTCGGACGCAACCCAGCCGCCATTACCACAATCATGGTTTCACCAATGGCGCGTGATGCACCCAATAAAAATGCAGCCACAATACCAGGTAGTGCGGCGGGTAAGACAATATGCCGAATGGTTTCAGAGTGAGTAGTTCCCAGTGCCAGCGAGCCATCACGCATAGGCTGAGGAACGGCACGAATCACATCATCGGAGAGTGATGATATGAATGGAATGATCATAACGCCCATGATAAGACCTGGGGTTAATGCATTGGTGTAATCAGCCTGTAAACCTACGGCATTTGCAATTTCTACTACCAATGGACTAATCGTGATGGCAGCAAAAAAACCATATACAACTGTGGGGATGCCAGCGAGAATTTCCAACAATGGCTTGAGACGGTTGCGCATTTTATGACTGGCATATTCGGACATATAAATAGCAGCAAACAAGCCAACAGGGACGGCAACAAGCATGGCAATGGCTGTAATCATAAATGTGCCAGCAAAAATAGGCAGAGAACCAAATTGAGGTACTGCTGCATCCTCTCCGCGTCCTGCACCAATCAAAAATGCGGTGTCAGGGTTCCAAACTGTGCCAGTAATAAAGTCCCAAAAGGATATAATGTGAAAAAATCGAATAGATTCAAAAATAACCGAGAAAACGATACCAAGAGTGGTTAAAATTGAAATCATAGCAGCAATGAAGAACAGAACCGTCATAGCTTTTTCAACGGGCTGACGCGCACGGAAATCATGTTTGATATGTTTTAAACCAAACCACAAACTGATGCCGCCAAGTGCAAAGGCTGTGCTTAAAACCATAATGCCAGGGATGTTTACTAGACCGAGCATGGATAAAAATGAACAAATAAAGCCCACAATCAAGGCAGGGCTGGCGAACTTAATAACCGCATACCAGCCATAGAAGCCTGGGCGCGAGTGAAGGAACCCATGTTCTTTCTCAAGGCTATTAGCCTTTTGTTGAGCAAACAGAAAAGCCATCAATGACAATGGAAGCAAGCCTGTAGCGAACCAGAAAAAAATGTCAGCAGTTGTCATAAAAGCCTAAACTCCACGAATGTTTAAATATTTGATTTTGCAGAACCCTAAGTTATGGCTCTTGTCATGAAAAGTGTTGCTATGATGTACGTTGATCTTTTGTATCTAAAGTCTTTTTATACAGTGTTTTAGTCAAAGCAGTGTATAGAAAAAATTCACATTAAGAGTAGTAAAAAAAGACCGAGGCTTGATTACCCCGGTCTTTTTGTGTGTAGCTATACGATCTAGTGTTTCTTTTTGAAATCGCCAGCAGTTAAGTTTTTCAAAGATTTCAAGTTAGCACGGTAGCGATTACGTTCTGATTTAGGCAATGCAATCAAGCCAATTTCAGTACATTCACCTTGATCACCAACCATCTTCTCAGACATGAACAAGTTAGCATATTCCATCATGCCCTTCACCTTGCTAATATGTGATTTCTTGATGTAGAAATACAATGAGCGGGCTAATGGGTAAGTATGACCAGAGATAGTTTCAGGAGTTGGTGAAATACCATCGATTGTTGCAGCAGCAATGCTATCGCTGTTTTCTTCTAGATAAGAGAAACCGAAGATACCCAAAGCTTCTGTGTCACGTGCAAGCTTTTGAACAATTAGATTGTCATTTTCACCAGATGGAATATATACGCCATCGGTACGAATGTTGTGGAATTTCTTGTATTTTTTGTTTTTCTTTTTATCAGCTTTATACAGTTTTGTGTAAGCATCGATATGCTTAGTCAAATGCTTAAGAATCATGTCTTCAAATGCATCACGGGTACCAGAAGATGCTGGTGGACCATAAACACGGATTGTGCGATGTGGCAATTTAGGGTTGATTTCATCCCAGAAGTGATATGGGTTAGCCATTAAAGCAGAACCATCTTTTGTAGGAACTTCGGCAGCAACAGCTAGCATCATGTCATGACGAGAAAGGTTGAAAGCAGCAGTTTTCTTTGATTGTGCGATAGCGATACCATCATATCCAACAACCATTTCAGTCACTTCAGTTACACCGTTCTTTTTACATTTTTCAAACTCTTTTGCTTTCATGCGACGAGATGCATTGGTGAAATCAGGGGTATCCATGCCTGCGCCCGCACAAAATAACTTCATGCCGCCACCAGAACCAGTTGATTCTACAACAGGTGCTTTGAATTTACCTGTATTTCCCAAAGCTTCCGCAGTATAGCTAGAAAATGGATATACAGTAGATGAGCCTACAATTTGTATTTGGTCGCGAGCTTCTGCTGCGCCAATGTTGATGCAAGACGCTGCAATTGCAGCAAGCATGATCATATTCTTTTTCATATATTGAACTCCTTTGTTCAGATTGGAATGCAGCATAAATATACTATGTGACATGAGCATGACACGTGAGGCGATAAAATGTTTTTATATTCGTTGTATGAAGGGTAAAAAAAAAGCCCGCGACATGCGCGAGCTTTTTTTATTTCAACGAGGAGTAATACACTTTTCAACAATGTTGCAGGTATTATATCTGATGATTGTGACAAGCTTATGTCATGTGATTGTGTTTTCCGAACAAGCAAAAAAAAAAGGCCCGCCAGAGGCGAGCCTTTTCATAGGAAGTATATTCTATTAAGTTCGACTTAGAACTTGAATTGAGAGTATAAACCAACACGAGTTACTTTTTCAGACTTGTTAGCAACGCTGCCCAAGTTTGATACCTTAAGGCTATCAATAGCCAAAGATAGGTTTACGTGCTTGCGTGGAGTATATTCAAAACCAGCAACATAGCGTTTAGATTTTTGCGCGTTAGTAACAGCGATTTTATCTGTCTTTTGCTCATAACGGGCAAATGCACCCATGTTATCAGTAAAGTTTGCCCAACCCCAAAGGCCAAAGGCATTGGTTTTAACTTTTACTTTTGTTGAGTTAGCGTCAGGAGTACCTTTGTCAGTCATGTAGTTTGCGCCAACGCGGAAATCATGACCCATGCCGTAAGTTACCATGAATTGAGTGAATGTTTGCTTAACAGCAACTGTAGAATTCAAGAACTTAGAGCCATTATAACCAGTGATATACTGTGCATCGATGGTCAAGCCTTCAACAGGCGTAACGCCTACACGAGCATTAAGGTCAATAACGGTTGAGCCAGTGTTGCTCTTAAAGTTTTTAGCTTTGCTGTAAGAGTTTCCGTCAGTAGCAGTTACAAAGTAATGGAACATATCTACTTTACCTTTCAAGCCGATACCCAATTCAGATGAAGAGTCATATTTATATTCATCAGAGGTTACTTTAGACACATAGCGATGCTTCCACAAGCCTTGTTCATAATCGATCCAAGGTGTATGTGATTGACCCAAACGTAATACAGCAGCCTTACCAGCCAGCTTGCCTTCTAAATATGCATACTTCAAGAATACCTGTTGTGATTTGCCCAAACCTGTTTCATTGTTTACATCATAGGTGATGCGCATCATCCAGTCGTCATCAAAGTAGTACTTGATGCCTAAGTATGCACGATCTAAGGAAACACTGCGTGATTTGTTATTTACAACTGTAGTGCCAGCAGTAGTGGTTTCTTTTTTATAAGATGTTGCAGCAGCGAATACTTTAGCTTCAAGCTTAAGTTTGCTGTCGCCATCTTTAGCAATTGTTACGCCACCAGCGAATGCAGGTGTTGCAACAGCAGCTGCAGCTAGTAGTGCAGCAGTGCGAATTATTGATTTCATTTTCATTATATTTTTCCTCCTCAGGAAGTTGGGAGGCACGGTATATTTTAAATATGACAACAATGTGACAGCAATGCGGCAGCAGCGATTTGTCATGTTGTTGTCATAGTTGTTTTATATTTTATAGCCATACCTTAATAAGAGATGGAGAAATTAAAATGATAGCAGAAAGAGTGGAATGTTCTGTAGAGAAGGAAGTATTGTTGGAAGCATTGATGTCATCGATGACATCGAATGCTTCGTTTGAAGCATTTAAAAATATAGTGTTGATTAAAGAGATGTCAGATGAGCATGCGATGTTGTTATTTGCTTGTATGAAAGAAAAACACTTTGGAGCTGGGGAAGTCATTTATCATGCTGGTACTGCTGCGGAAGGCGAGATGTACCTCATATTAGATGGTAAAGTAGGTGTGGAAGATGAAAGTGGTTATCGCTATGATAATTTGCGTGCGGGTGGCGTGTTTGGGTTGTTTTCATTTTTAGATGATAAACGAAATCATTCCGCGACCATTCAGGCTGAAAAGGATACAGTTGTGCTAAGCTTGGAACGCAGCTACTTTAATTTAATTGCCTTGGAAGAGCCAAAATTAGGTCAGCAGTTGATGTACTTTATGTTCCGCCTGTTGAGTGAAAAGGCATTGAAAGTAGAAGTGGAGTATGCTCATATGCATCAATTTGCATTGGGTAGGAAGGTGTAAGTGAGCATTGGAATAATGGAATGCGCCTATATGTATCACAAGCATTGGGTAGGAAGGTGTAAGTGAGCATTGGAATAATGGAATGCGCCTATATGTATCACAAGCATTGGGTAGGAAGGTGTAAATGGTAGCTGAAACAAAAAAAGCAGATATTCTTATAGTTGAGGATGAAGTTGCGATTGCGCGCTTGATGGAAATTCATTTGCAACGTGCTGGATATAGCGTGGTAAGTTGTGGCGATGGGCATAAGGCCATTGAACTGCTTGAATCCAACGAGTACAAACTCATGCTTTTGGATCGTATGATTCCAGGTGTGCGAGGTTTGGACTTGTTGCGCTGGCTACGGAAACAAAAAAAACTGCAAACTTTGCCTGTGGTGATGGTCACGGCATTGGCACAAACTGAAGAGCGTATTCGTGGTTTGAATGAGGGTGCGGACGATTATTTGCCCAAACCTTTTGAGCCTGGTGAATTGATAGCACGCGTTCAGGCTTTATTACGACGTTCCCTACATGGGCGCTCTGTGAATACTTCAGATATAGTCATTGAGCTAGATCATGATGCTATGGAAGCCTTTATAGCTGGCGAACGGGTAGATTTGCGACCTTTGGAATTTCGTTTATTGCAACGGTTGATGAAGAAGCCTGGTAAGGTACGTAGTCGAGATTACTTATTGGATCGAGTTTGGGGTGTTAATAATTTCGTTGAAGAACGAACCGTCGATGTGACCGTTAAACGTTTGCGTAAGGCTTTGGCGGAACATGGCTTGGGTGAATCTATTGTAACGGTGAGAGGCTCAGGCTATCGCTTTGTAAAAAGCGACTCGTGATGGACGGCTCTACTGGGTTTATCGTGCCATTGATCATGGTGTTGTTATGGTGGTGGCATGTCAGGCTATTAAAGCGCGTATTGGCAAGCCATGAACGTATGTTATCGACGACACGGGTGAGCCAGAATGATTTAGAGCAGCAGCTTGAGCAGCGTAGACATCGTTTAGATGATTTATTATCAGCTATTCATGAGCCTGTCTTGGGTGTGGATCGTTTGGGACATGTGATGTCTGCCAATGTTGAAGCGATACGTTTATTCGCTATTCGGGATGTAAGCTTGCTGCCAGAGCCAATGGTTATTTTTTATCGTAATCCAGACTGGTTAAAAGCATTTTCTAAAGCAGTTCAGGCATTGCCTGAAGTTGTTGCGCTACCAGAGATATTTATCAATGAACATGTTTATTTGCCACGTTTGGCGAGTTTGGGTGAGGACGAAGGTTTGTTACTGTGTTTGGATGTAACCGATCAATATCGTTTACAAGAGCAGCGCAAGACCTTTGTTGCTGATTTAATGCATGATTTAAAAACACCGTTAACTTCCTTACTCGGTTATGCACGAAGTATTGAAGCGTTTGCTGATGATGTAGCGTTGCGTCAAGAGGCTGTATCGGTGATTGCGCAAGAGGCGATTCATGTAAATAGTTTGTTGGATGCGCTATTATCAGTTGAGCAGATTGAGTACAGTGGTACGGAGCAAGCAACATGCGATGTTGTGGCTGTATGTAAGCAGGTTTGGCAGGCATTACAGCCAGAGATGGGAGAAAAGGAGGTGACGTTATCCTTGCAGCTCCCCGAATCATTTGAAATTGCCATGCATGAATCGGACTGTTTTCGTGTGTTGATGAATGTGGCATCGAACGCAGTGCATTATACGGCTGAAAACTCAGAGTTAGACTGTAGGCTTGGAGCAGGAATTTTATCTATTCTTGATGAGGGTGATGGTATTCCTGAAAAAGACTTATCGCGTGTAACTGAACGCTTTTATCGTGTGGATGCGGTACGTACGCGCGGCGGACATGGCTTGGGCTTGGCCATTGTTAAAGAAACGCTGGATCGTGATGGCGGATCATTACAATTAGAGAATCGCGAACCAAATGGCTTGTGTGCCATGATTACATTGCCAGCTTTATGATTCGCGAAGGGAAAAGTACAGTCACTTTGCATTCTCTTTGTTGAAGCCAATAGAGTTTTTTGAAAAAAATAACATGCTCATACGTATAAATTTAAAAAGTAAGTTGTTTGTTGGTGGGACGATGTTTTACAGCCGCTAAGCTTTAAAGTCTTGCATGTTCACCCCACGCTTAAGAAAGAACCAAAGAAGCGTGACTTGGATATCTGTTTAGTTTCTTCACTTGCAGCTATTAAAAGGACACGTATGACTGTGCGAACTTTTTGAAGGGTGGTCAGGTAGTTAGAATAAGTTTTTTCCACACTCTTCTCTGTGGTGCCTGCGGAAGAAAGGCTTTCTTTTGAAATAGGCGTAAAAAAAGCCGCCCTCTCATTCATAGCGAGGGCAGCTTTGATATAGCGGGTTAGAGATTAATTAATTTTAGATAAAAGCGCTGGGTTTTTCACAAGGTTGCGAACACCGTGACCATGATTTTCTTTAAAATCATTGCCTTTACACCATTTTCCAACCGTTGTGATAGCTACTTTGGCAACGTGTGGGCGAACACTCCAAGAAACTTGGTATGGTGAGGCCTTTTCATTGTAACCAGGTCCAGTAGTCGAGCCTTCATATTGAACAGGTGTGCCAGTATTGCTTGGAATACCTGTCGCTTGGTATAGACCTGATTTTGTTTTACCATATGCTGTTAACTTTTTGAAATCGAGCGCATGCTTATCATTCACCACTACATAAACCTGTGTTTCTACACGCAGTTGCGGGTTTTGCGCTGGAATAGCAGCATTAAAACAAGAGCCAAGCCCTTGGCCCGGTTTAATTTGTGCTGTTGTATACACATAATGAACCTCAATGGTATCCCCTGAATGCAAAGCGCCATCACCATGGTGGCTGTTGCACACCTTATTGTTTAGTGGTGTAAGTTCAGATGTGCTTAAATGGGATGTATCGGCTTTATAACCACTTAAGTAACCAAAACCATTACCATTACCCGCATAGATTGAGAAATCATGTGCTTTATGCTCGGCATTTTTATGGAAATGGATGTTGCATAGATTCATGGCGGTTGATGCTGGAGCCTCACCAAAGATACGTTGATTGCTGCCAGAAACTGCATCAATATCTCTAGGGGATTGTGGTCCAAAACCGTTGGCGTTTTCGCTAAGTAGTTGTCGTTCTTTGGCAATCACCGAGTCTGCAACAGACTGAGTAGCAGATTTGCTTTGTTTTTCAGCATGTCCGTGTTCACTGGCAAAAGCTGGTGCTGTCAATAAAGCTGATGCTGCCAATGTAATAAAAATCTTTTTCATAAGTTAAAATATCCTCCCGAAGTATATACACACCCCTTAATGTGTGTGTGCATAGATTGCTTGGAGTAGATGTCTTGTCAAGTGTCAAACGCGATGTTTGTAGCCCAGTGGAATAATTAGTAAATTTGGTTTATGATTTAGTTTAATAACGGTGTCTGGAGGGTATTATGGAAGTGTTAGTTATTGTGCTTGCAGTGATTTTGTCTTTAATTATTTGGGTTGTAGCGATTTATAACCGTCTAGTAAAACTGAAAAATCGGTTTCAGAATGCTTTTTCACAAATTGATGTGCAATTGCGTCGGCGTTACGATTTAATTCCCAATTTGGTGGAAACAGCCAAGGGTTACCTCAAGCATGAGCAGGATACCCTGCAAAAGGTTATTGAAGCACGTAACCATGCGTTAAGTGCGATGAAAAAAGCTAGCCAGAACCCTGGTGATGGTAAACTTATGCAAGCCTTGTCAGGTGCTGAGGGTGTATTGGGCGGGGCGATGATCAATTTAAATGCCTTAACTGAAGCCTACCCTGATTTAAAGGCTGATCAGACCATGCAACAATTAACCGAAGAGCTAACCTCTACGGAGAACCGCGTGTCGTTTGCGCGTCAGGCATATAATGATGAGGTGATGTTTTACAACACCCAACGCGAGACTTTTCCCGATATATTGTTCTCTGCCATGTTTGGCTTTCATCTAGCTGAGCTATTTGAAGTCACAAATCCTGAAGTGAAAGAGGCTGTGCGCGTTAATTTTTAAATAATCATTCCAAGTGGATTTTTTTGGACATCAAGAACAAGCGCAGCGGCGGACATATGCGCTGTTTGCATGGTTCGCTTGTGCGGTTGTGGTTGTGGTTTTTGCGGTGTACGCAGCTGTCACAATAGGCTTGTTTGTGGGGCAGGTGTTTCAAGGTGATTCTTTTCAATCCCAAACGGAATGGTTTCAGGTACACGCCTTTTGGGATAAAATGCGCTTTTTGTGGGTTAGTTCGATTGCAGTAGCTCTTATTCTTGCTGGTAGTGCTTACAAAATATATCAACTAAAGCAAGGTGGTGGTGCCGCTGTGGCTGAAATGCTTGGTGGTAAACGTTTGCCGAGCAATGTTCGCGATGTGCTGGCTAAGCGGCTTTTGAATGTGGTTGAAGAAATGGCAATTGCTTCAGGCCTACCTGTGCCACCTGTATACATATTGAATCAATCGGGTATCAATGCTTTTGCGGCAGGTTTCTCACCGTCAGATACGGTGATTGGCGTGACACGTGGCGCGATTGAAATGCTGAACCGTGATGAGTTGCAAGGTGTGATTGCCCACGAATTTAGTCATATATTGCATGGTGATACACGTATCAATATGCGCATGATGGGATTATTGCATGGCATGACATTAATTTCAGATGCAGGCATGCTTTTACTTACTGCACGGCATTCCGCACGCTATAGCAGCCGTCAGCGCGGCACGGCCCCAGCCATATTTGTATTGGGTTTTTTACTGTTTTTGGTTGGTCTTGTTGGCATGGTGGTTGCGGATTTAATCAAACGCGCCGTTTCGCGGCAACGTGAATTTTTGGCAGATGCTTCGGCAGTACAATTCACACGTAATCCAGAGGGTATTGCCAATGCATTAAAAGTGATTGGTGGTTACAAAGAGGGTTCACAGGTGCGCCATAGCGATGCTTTACCAATGGGGCACTTCTTTTTTGGTAATGCTTTGAAACGAGCCGCAGTTGGTGTTGGTGCAACACGCTGGTGGGCAAGTCATCCGCCATTGTCGGAACGTATTCAGCGAATTGATCCACGTTTTCATGGGAAATTAACATCTGTCAAAGGTGAAGATAAGCAACAGCGGGTATTGGCAGAGGCAGTTCATGCTGGAAAAGGGGTGGGCTTTGCTCAGGTGATGGGCTCTGATGTCCAACCTATTGATGCGACCATCAATGACTATCAACTATGGCTGGCGAGCGTTGGTGAGCCGGAACAGGTGACACTTGCACGCGCTGCCGAGCAATTGCAGAAAATACCTGAGCGTTTACGTGATTTTGCACATGATTCTTATACTGCCCGTGCCGTGTGTTATGCTTTATTATTGAGTGCGGATGATGAGCAACGGCGTGTTCAGATGTCTTTATTGGAAAAATCCGCTGATAAAAATGTGTTGCGTGAAATGCTTGATATACAGCGTGAGGTGATGGATTTATCGACAGAGTTACGGCTACCATTGATTGATATTATGTTGCCAGCATTAAAGGCTATGTCAAAGCCACAATACCAAACATTTGTGAAGAATATTCGTGTGTTAATAAAGGCAAACCACCGTATTAGTTTATTTGAATATATGTTGCAGCGTTTACTGCTGCGACACCTGAAACCAAGCTTTTCTAGCATAGAGATTAAGCAAGTAAAATATCACAATGCACGAGATTTGAGCGCTGAGTGTGGCTGCGTGTTAGGTATATTGATTGGTTATGGCGCACATGAGGAGCCAGAAGCTCTGCTTGAGACTTTGACGACTGAACTTTTAGGCACACCGATGCCTTGGCCACCAGCGCGGCTCTTACAATTGACGCGCCTAGACGAGGCACTTACCAAACTTGAATGTGCTGCGCCAAGCGTAAAAAAAGCATTGTTAGCGGCCTGCATACAAGCGGTTTTGGCGGATGGGTTGTTGCATGTGAAAGAATCGGAGGCATTGCGCGCTATCGCCGATGGTATGGATTGCCCTGTTCCGATTATTTAAGATTTTTTAAATGATCATTTATACAATTATCTTTTTATTGTTTGTTGTGTCGCGAATGACTTCTTTCGGTCAAAAGCGGACATTCACATTCTAAAGTCTTTTGACTATAGTAACTCTAGAGAAAGTGAGGTTCATGTATGTTAGCCCCTTGTTGCTATCGTTTAGTAGGGCACGCTACTGAATCCATATTTTAGCCTTAATATACAATATGGGGGGAATATGTCCGTATATATGAATAAAATACATGGAATTTTTTCCGCGTATCAACACTGTTAGAGAGCATAAGAAATGAGTTACCCAAATAGAAACATTCAAGTGAAAAATCATTTCCTACTCTGCTTAGGTTTTTTGTTCGCGGCAATGACGATTCTGATGCTTTTTCTTCCTGATTCAATCATTCAGGGAATCAAGAATTTTGGTCAGCCCTTTGGTGTTTGGTGGCTCTATTTGGTCGATCTCTCAAGTATCTTGTTCCTTGCTTTGGGGAGCTTTTTTGTGGATAAAGCTACTGGCGGAACATGGTGGGTTAAACATGACGGTGGCTGAATATGCTCCCTAACAATGCGCTCGTGTAAGGCGCTGCGCCGCGTTGCGGCTCGCGCCCCACAGCTTAGGCGTTAACTGTGGACTACCCTCGAAACAGTAGACAGTATTTAGTCATCTGTGGCTTAATCTGAGTGTCCGGGTTTGGCCGTTTTCAGACATCCGATTCATGAGTTTAGTGCAGACTGTTTTTGCTAATGCGCCATTCTCGTCTACAATCAATTTTAATGACCGCTTTCGACCCAAAGAAGACATTGGAATATTAGGCTATAGTTGCTCTGGAGAGGGAAGGGTGTGATCAAAGCACTAGCAATATTATTGGCAGGAATAATCGTAGGATTAATTTTTTCAACCTATCAATTTGGAATTGTTAGGACACTGATTGTTTTGTTTCCTATTTTAACTGTTACAGGCATTTTTTACTGGCTGGTTTAGCATGTGTAGTACAACTATATTTGAATGATCGTTTTTGGCCGTTTGTCGCCACTAGGCACTATAATTTAACATCATACCATTGGTAAGGATGTAGCCATCATAAATGGTCGCTTTGAATCATAATAGGAGGCTAACTTCACCATAATATATCGTCTGGCCGCGGTGTTGGTATGGGGGTAGTGCGTACCGAACTCCCGATACAATAACTTGAAGTGGGAATGCGTGGTGTTTAAGGGGAAACGTCTCTGGTTATTTTTCTGCGCGGAATACGCTGGTTCCTGATAAAATATCATGCAGGGCTTGGCGTTGCGGAGTTAAAATCATAATCAACATGCTTAAAGCGGGCATCAATGAGGCAACGGCAAAGAGAGGGCGGTTAATTTGACCTGTTGCAATGTATACGTTCATTTGGAAAAAAGTTGCTCCCAAAGCAATCCATGTCAGTGCCAATGCAGTAAAACGAATGCCAGCCGCAGCAATACTAGGGCGATCACCTGTATCAATCATGGCAACGTGCAACCGCCAAGGGCGCATGCCTGTGGTCATGCCTGCCTTGCTCCAAAAACCGACAAAATAAGCAAATGCAATAGAGCAAGAAAGTAAATATTGCAACCATTTTGGGATGCTTTGCATGCTTGGATCCGCAAGTGTTAATATTGCAAATGCTATAAATAAAAGACCAAATAAAATGGTTAAATCATAACCGCTTGCTAAAAAGCGAATGAAAATGCCTGCTTTAACTGCTTTGGGCCTTACTTGTTGCGTTGTGTTAGCCATGCTGCTCCCCAACTCATGATAAACATGATGCATAATGTTAATACGATTGTTGCACCGGACGGCCAGTCATAATTGTATGAAATGAGCAATCCGATGAAGGTGCCGATCATGGCGAAGCCCATGCTTAATAGCCATAAGCTAATCAGAGAGCGTCCCCACAACCATGCACAAGTAGCAGGTAAAACCATCAAACCTGTGGTGAGTACAATGCCTGCAAGTTTCACACACATCACCACTGAAAGGCCGACAGTGCCGTATAGCAATAAGCGTAAGGCTGACACAGGCAAGCCGCTCGCTGCGGCAGTAACGGCATCAAAAGCAATGCTCCACCAAGCACGTGCCATCGTGATAAAAGCGAAAAGAATAATGCAACCAATCAGTAATAACCAATACCATTCTTGTGCGGAAACGGTGAGAATATTACCAAATAATAAACCGAATAAATCCACCTGATTGCGGCTAACCTGTGAAATAAGCACGATGCCCAGTGCCATGCTGCCCGCAAACAAAAGCCCTGTGCCTGTATCTTCGCTGATGCCGCGTTGTTTGGGTAATGCGGCAAGAAGCAAGGCTATACCAACACAAAAAGCTGTTGCAGTGGGTAATAATGGCAGTGAAAAGGCAATGGCTAATCCTAAACCTGCTAAGGAAGCATGAGAGATACCCACGGTTAAAAATGATAAGCGATGTGCTAAAATCATCACCGACATCGACGATGCAACAATTGCAATAAAAAGTGCAGGAGGTAAGGCATCTTGCATGACAGGGCTGGCGAAAAACTGTTGTAGAAGCTCAATCATGATGGCACCCGATACAGCTGGTGTCATGCGCAATCACATGCATATGCTGACCATACATTTGATGCCAAACATCTTCAGGTATTTGTTCGCCCTTCATGGCATGGTGATGAATACTACGATTTAGACAGGCTACCGAATCGACATGCCCTGTGATGGCAGCAATGTCATGCTCTACCATCATAATGGCAATATCTTGGGTATCACAGAGTTGGCGTAATAGGGTATATAATTTCTGCTGTTGCTTGCTATCCAGAGCCGCAGCAGGTTCATCCAAAAGTAATAATTTAGGCTTGCGAACCAGGGCGCGAGCCAAGCGTACCCGTTGCTGTTGACCCCCTGAGAGCTGCCTGAAATCACGATCAATGAGATGGTCCATTTCGACATATTGCAGAGCCTGAAGGATGTCCGTGTGTTGGTGGGATGCAGAGCCAAACCATCGCCATAATGGCTTGGCATAATCCTGTAGCCCCATGGCAACAATATCGCGTACTTTTAACGGTAAATTGGGGGTGTAATCATGCAATTGATGTAAATAACCGATATTTTTCAATAAGCGGTAGCGATTAAAGCGTTTGAGGCATTCGCCGAACAAGTCAATATGCCCTGAATCTGGCAGTATGCGCCCTGTGACGATGGAGAGAATCGTACTCTTCCCCGCGCCATTGGGGCCGACAATTCCCATAAAGTGACCAGCCTCAAGTTCGAGTGAAACATCATCTAAAATTGGCGTGTGAGACGGCCCGAAGTTGATATGGGATAGGCTGATGACTGGACTATTCATGGCTGAAAGTCGTCCAAGTTGCGTCGCATAAGGTGCGTCCATGACTCATCACATGAACCGAGTGCATCAAGGGTTGTTATGATGCTAGATTGATGATGGTTTTTCAGCCATTGCAGGCTGCGATTGCTATGGTTGCTATCGGCAATAAGTCGGATGTCTGGGTGTTGCTGTAATTGTTCTAATGCAGATTCCAATTTACGAGGGCCGTGCTCATGCCCATGCTGTTCAGATTCAAGGCTATTAAAAATAGGTATATTTAAAGCTTGAAAAAGGTTCGTCCAAGCAGGGTGTTGCATAATAACACCATGATCATTTAGCCCAGCGGCTTGACTTGTTTGTAACCATGCTTGCCACAATTGTTCGGCTTTGGTGAGGGCAAGCGTGAGGTTTTTTTGAATCGCCTGCTTGTCTTCGGGGTATAATGTTTGCAATTGTGCCGCTAGTTTTGGTAATACAGCTTGGACTGCATGTGGGTTTAGCCACGCATGGTTAGTGATGGGATCGTCATGGTGAGTGGTGGGTTCGTCATGGTGAGTGTGTTTTGTGCGCGGCCATAGATCGAACACATGTGATTGACTATGCAGGCTTGTCCAATGTCCATCATCTTGTGATGAACGCACCAAAAGTTTGGTTTGTTGCAGCTCTTCAACTTGATGAGGGGAAAGCTGAAAGTGATGTGGGTCAGCATTGGCTGGTAGCAGGCACGCAACATTGGCATCAGGTTTTAGCAGGTGAATTAGCCCAGCTAGGGGTGGTAAGGTGGTGGTAATATCGGCTGCTTTTGCAAATGCAGGCATATTAAAACTAAATAAGATCAGCAGTAGGCTATGAAATAAAGGGGTTGTTTTTTGCTTTTTTGACACAATCATTCGTTTGGTATTGTCCTATGGGAGTTTTTTTACTACATTTATGACATTGGGCGAATGCCAAAACCTAAGGCTTTGCTTTATGTCTGGCAATTTTGAATAAATGTAACATCATAAGATTGCTTGTGTTGAGAGTTTAATAGAATGCTTGTGGGCGACAGAGTGCTAGTCATGTGATGGTGGAAAAAGCAGGAGGTTACACATGTTATCCCCAGGATACTTTGATTTTCGCTGGAGTTGGTATCAGCCTATTTTTAATCGAGGTGAGGAGACTGCTGGGCGCTGCCGTGTGGATGTGCGTCGTTTGCCAGTACGGTTTTCTGGTGAGGATGGTAAGGAGTATATCCCTTATGCTGTGAGTGCCAACATGTCAGATGTTATTTATACATCGATGCGGCGGCTGCAAGACTATTCAGTACGTTATATTATTTCAGGCGATAAAGTTTCAGCGCATCAATTACCAAGCATGACAGAAGTATCTCGTAAAATGATATTGCATCTACATAAACGCTACCCACATTTACCTCAGGCATTATTGCACCACTGGTGTGCGGATGAAAAAGGCGGCTTAGCATTATTAGCGATGTGGCAGGGGATGTGGAAACAATCGTGGAAGCAAGACCAAGCGGATAATGCACCCTGGGTAGCCAGTGTGAATATCTTGATGCTAAAGCTTATTAGAGAAGCGATAGCTAAGTTACCACACGAACATGAAGCACATACTGACCATATATTGGTATGTGCTGCTGGTGGTTTGTATGAATGGGCTTTGCGTGGCTTCCTCAAAAAGCACCTTGAGGGAGCAGTAGAAGTCACACGTATTGCAACCTATGAAGCCATGATGATCCCTGCAACACCGATTACTTTTTTATACCGTCAACCAGCTGATTCACTACTGGGTGATGATCGTTTTGTTATTATGGCCTATGGATTGGAGCCTGATATTGTACCGCGTTTGCGTAAACTCCGTGCCAAAGTGGGTGCCAAGCATGAGGCTGGTATTTTAGCATTATTGGCTCAAGATCACATGGGCGAACATTTATTGAAACGTACTTGGGCGCGTTTGGCTTTGTGGGAGTTGGCTGAAAAGACAGGGCAGGGCATCTGGATGCAGTGGGTGCTTGACGCTAAGAAACTGGATCAATTTTTAGCCAAGCCCGAGCTGTTGCCTGCAAGTGCTGTGAAATTACTTGAGACTCATACGGGGTATCCTTTGGTGAGCTGGGTCTTGGCACTGCGAGATTCTAAAAAATCGAAACTTGCATCATCATCCCCATGGTTGAAAGATGATCGTGTTTTAAACGCATTCCGTGTTTTTGAAGAAGATGTCGCGGTTGAACGTACCCGTCGTCAGGCTGAAACGGTGTGGCTGGATCGCCGTGAATCGTTGGCTGGCAAAGGGCGCAGTGTGGAGTCGGATAAAACTTTATCTGACGCATGGGCAGAAGGAAAATTGGTTTACTTTCAGGGTGCTGAAAAGTCACTGCATAGTGGTACTTCGTTAACGTCAAACCAGGCATGCTTAAGAGTTGAATGGTCGGACTATTTAGCGAGGATGTATGCGGCGCATGTGGATTATGAGAGATTTTTAGAAACTATATTTCTGCCTGCATTATTGGCAGAAATTGAGGCTGCTGACAATGTATTTTTGGATGCTCTGCAAGCATCTGGATGCTCTCTTCGTGGCAGTAGCCAAGCATTGGTAGAAGTTGGAACTGCTATTCAGAATTTATTGCGTCAATTGTATATGGATGCGATTGAAGGTGATGGGCGAGGGCGAATACCCGCAGCATCCATGTGTATGACGATGATGGGTGAATGGACAGTTGTTGATTACCAACACAAAGCATTGGGAAAATTTCGTTTGGCAAGTGGTTTGGCTGTGGCACAGGCAGATGCTGGTATTGCGCATGATGCTGGTATTGCACAGATTATTGCGTGGCGTGATCATCAAGCTGGGTTAAAGCCTTTGGGCGGTGTGCGTGTTGAAAACTTGGATTCAGGCGTAGGGAAATCAGCCAGTGTGCTGTATAATCAAGGCTTTGCGCTTAGTGAGGCTGTGGTTGCTGAATACTTGTCAGTGATGCGTGCAAAGGCGGGAGTGAAGAAATTTTACTTGGACCGTCATAAAGCGTCCTCGGTTTTCTCAACGTACCGTTTGCCTAGTGATGTGTTTGAGTTTGTAGCGATTACTCCTCATGATGAGGGTAGGAATATGCTGTTGTTCGTGAAAGTGGGCTCGCCTCCCTTGAATGGAGGTTCGGTGAACTTGTACGAACTGTTGGATCCAGCAACAGAGGCTGCGCAAATGATACAATCGGAAGTGCTAACAAGTTGGGTTGGAGGTTAGCGATTCGCACGCCGCATTTATCACAAGCGGAAGAGTGGTTGAAGACATCGCGTTTGGCCCATGATTTACCGCGATCAATTGCTGTGGGCTGGTCAGGAGGCGTGGACTCAACAGCCTTGCTGCTGGCATTGCATAATGCAGGATTTCAAGTGCATGCTTGGCATGTTGACCATGCTTGGCATCAGCAATCTTCATATGATTCCGAACAATTGTCGCGGCTGGCCGAATCTTGGAATATTCCTTTCTTATCGCAACGGTTGGCTGAAGCGCCGACATGTAATCGTGAAGCGCATGCGCGGCAAGGGCGCTATCAAGCTTTTCAATCAATGGCCGAAGATACCGGTGTATCTGCGATTGCTTTGGGACACCATGCTGATGATCAAGCAGAAACTGTATGTATGCGGATGCTACAGGGGGCGGGTGTGATGGGCTGTCGAGGTATAAGTTCCCACAGTTGCCGCAACGGATTAGATATTTATCGACCTTTTTTACATGTGCGAAGGCACTCTTTAAAGCTTGCCCTGCAGGAAGCAGGTATTGTATGGCTGCAAGATGCTAGTAATGATGATGTGAGCCTGTGGAGAAATCGCATTCGTTTAGAATTTTTTCCTGAAATATTGTCGATGGGCAGTGATCCTTATGTATTGTTTATGCGTTGGCAAAAACAGGCAGTAGTGTTGGCGAGTAAGGTGGATGTTGCTGCTGACAGCATCGTTTTACATACTACAGGTTCGGGTTGTTCTGTTTTGTGGCATGATTGGCGAAATGTATCACAGGCAGTGCGAGCTCAAATTTTGCAACGGATGGCAGCAGCAGTGCTAGGTGAAGGTGCAGTATTTGGGCGCAGACATATTGAGTTGATTGAATTTTGGCAGGAAAAAAGTGGGCGAGGTGGTCTGGATCTATCGGCTTGCCGCCTATCTCATCGTGCTGGCTGCTTGCATCTTGAGAGTAGGAAGGCAATCTCCCGCGTCTAATGCGGTGATGTTATTGTATTAGAATTAATGTTGGCTTCATCTTGTATGGGGCATAGTTGTTTTTGAATGAGAATTGGAGTTTAGTGATATGGGTAAGAATTTATTGTTGTGGGTTGTCATTGGTCTGACCATGATGAGTGTGTTTAATATGTTTACAGTACCAGGCGGTAAGCCTGATCCTATGACATATTCCGGATTTATTGATCATGTTGAGCAGGGTATGGTTGAGAAAGTTACCATCAGTGACAAGCAAGTTTCAGGGCAACTCCGTGATTTATCAGGTGAAATGAAAAATTTCACGTTGCAAGTTCCCAATGATCCAAACTTGATGCAGCGCTTGTTGGATAATCAGGTCGAAGTGGATGTAAAAGCACCTACAGAAGTGCCATTTTTATTATCTATTTTGATTTCATGGTTCCCAATGTTGCTGTTGATTGGTGTATGGATTTTCTTTATGCGTCAGATGCAAGGTGGTGGTAAAGGTGGGGCGATGGGTTTTGGCAAGAGTAAGGCGAAACTGCTTACTGAAAACACCAACCGTGTAACCTTTGCAGATGTAGCAGGTTGTGATGAAGCCAAGCAAGAAGTCACCGAAGTGATTGAGTTTTTGCGTGACCCTTCAAAATTCACGCGTTTGGGTGGTAAGATTCCAAAGGGCGTATTATTGGTGGGCCCTCCTGGTACGGGTAAAACGCTTCTAGGCCGTGCGATTGCGGGTGAAGCAGAAGTTCCGTTCTTCTCAATTTCAGGTTCAGACTTTGTAGAAATGTTTGTTGGTGTGGGGGCATCACGCGTGCGTGATATGTTTGAACAAGCCAAAAAACATGCGCCTTGTATTGTATTTGTGGATGAGATTGATGCCATGGGTCGTCACCGTGGTGCTGGTGTGGGTGGCGGTAATGATGAGCGTGAGCAGACACTGAACCAAATGTTGGTTGAGATGGATGGTTTTGAGGCCAATGAAAGTGTGATTATTGTGGCTGCAACCAACCGACCGGATGTATTAGATCCTGCATTGTTGCGTCCGGGTCGTTTTGACCGTCAGGTTGTGGTGGGCAATGCCGATTTGAATGGGCGTGTTCAAATTCTTAAAGTACATATGAAAAATGTTCCTTTGGCATCGGATGTTGATGTAAAAGTGATTGCGCGTGGGACGCCTGGTTTTTCAGGTGCGGAACTTGCAAACCTAGTCAATGAAGCAGCGCTTAATGCGGCGCGTTTTGATAGAGATAAGGTGTTTGCGGCTGATTTTGATGAAGCCAAAGATAAGGTGATGATGGGTACTGAGCGTCGTTCTATGGCGATGACGGAAGATGAGAAAAAGCTGACAGCATACCATGAAGGTGGGCATGCTTTGGTGGCAATTCATTGCCCTGCATCAGATCCAATTCATAAGATGACGATTATTCCACGTGGTCGGGCATTGGGCATGGTGATGCGCTTGCCTGAAAAAGATGAATATTCGCAGTCACGTGAAAAAATGCATGATAGTTTGGCTATTGCCATGGGTGGGCGTGTCGCTGAGGAGCTAATCTTCGGTTACGATAATGTAACTTCGGGTGCCTCCAGTGATATTCAAATGGCAACGGGTCTAGCCAAGAATATGGTTACCAAGTGGGGCTTGTCGGATAAATTAGGTCCTCTTCTTTATGGGGAAAATGAGCAGGAAGTCTTTCTTGGCCGTTCGATTACGCAGCATCAGGTAAGTTCGAATGAAACAGCGCAGCTTATTGATGGTGAAGTGAGGCGGTTTGTTGAGGAGGCTTATGAACGGGCGAAAAAAATCCTTACAGATAATATTGATGACCTGCACAAATTGGCGCAAGCAGCCCTAGAGTATGAAACGCTATCAGGTGATGAAATCAATCAGATTTTGGCAGGCAAGGCTATACGCACTCAAAATGATGAATCTTCATCGGATGATTCAGAGACAGGCGATAGCGATGCGGTTGAAGATGAGCCAATTGTGTTAGAAGAAGAAAAACATTCGGGTGATGAGGCTGGCCAGCCTCACTAATGCATGACCGAAATGGTCAAAAGCCATGTGAATGGCTACGTCAGGCTGGGCAACCAGCATGGATTATGGGGGTGCTAAATTGCACTCCCGATTCATTTTCGGATGGTGGGCAATTTGTAGATGTTGATGCGGCTGTTCAACATGGCTTGGCTATGTGGAATGCTGGTGCAGAGCTTATTGATGTGGGGGGGGAATCCACACGGCCAGGAGCGAAAGCTGTTGGGGAAGATGAAGAGTTGCGGCGTGTACTTCCGGTGATTAAAAGTTTGGTGGCGCAGGGATGTAAGGTTTCGATTGATACACGCCATGCGATGGTTATGAGGCAAGCGGTTCAAGCAGGAGCCTGTATGATCAATGACGTAAGCGCACTGTTATTTGATGATAAAAGCCTGGATATCGCTGCTCAAGCAGGTGTGGATGTGTGTTTGATGCATATGCAGGGCACACCAGAGACGATGCAACAGGCACCAAAATATCATGATGTTCTATCTGAGGTGATGACTTTTTTTGATGACTGCATCGAACGTTGTGTGCGAGCTGGCCTGAAAAAATCAGCACTACTACTTGACCCAGGTATTGGTTTCGGAAAATCTCTCGAAGATAATTTAGTTTTAATTGCTAATATAGGGGTGCTAAAAGAGCGTTTTGGTTTACCTGTATTGTTGGGTGTATCACGAAAATCATTCATAGGCTCTTTGACTGGATCACCTGTGAATGCACGTGAACTGGAAACAGCAGTGGCTGGTAGTATTGGTGTTTTTCAAGGTGTTGATGGTGTGCGTCTGCATGATGTAGCATCCCAGTATCGAGCCTGTCAGATGGCTTCCGCACTGTCTGGTGCTAAAAGAAAAAAGGGGAACTGTGTGTGAGTATGTTTGGCATTGATATGAATTGGGCTATTTGGCAGATAGGTGTGTTAGATGTCATTGATATCCTTGTGGTGGCGGTAGTTGTCTACTTTGCATTGCGTTTAATGCGTGGCACGCGGGCTGAACAAATGTTGATTGGCTTGGCTGTATTGTTTTTAATTTATGAGTTGGCACGGATATTTAAATTATTAACGGTTGAATGGATATTTTCCCAATTCTTCTCGGCATTTATCATTATTTTAGTGGTATTATTCCAGCATGAAATACGACGTGGATTGATGCGTGTAGCGGTCAACCCTTTAGCACCAGCCGCTAGACCTATGGAAGATATGGTTGAACACTTAGTGGAGTCCACCAGTGCATTGGTACATCGAGGTTGGGGTGGCCTCATTGTAATTGAACGTGACACAGGCTTAAAGCACTTGATGGAGTCAGGTGTTGAAATGAAGATATCACTCCGCTCGGATGTTATTCAAACCTTATTTTGCCCCAAGGCTCCGATGCATGATGGTGCTGTTATTGTGCGTCATGGTGTCAATGGAGCATGTATTGTTGCTGCGAGAGTTTTACTGCCTTTGGTTGAGGTGAACACCTTGCCAGGTGGGTTTGGCACACGTCATCGGGCTGGGGTAGGGATTAGCGAAGAAAGTGATGCCCTAGTGGTGATTGTATCCGAGGAGCGCGGTGAGGTTCATCTGGCAGAAGAAGGTAATCTAAGCTCCGCTATGGATTCAGAGATGCTGAGGAAAGAATTGAAACAGCGTTTGCAGGTACAGAGTTTTCAATGGGGTTCCAAGCATGGGTAAGGTGTTAGCGGCATTAAAAGCATTGGCTTTGTATGCTTGGGCAATATTGATAGCGGTTATTTTATGGGTACAAGTGCATGGTGAGGGGGAAGGTTCGCTAAGCATGGACGTTGCGCTGCAAGTGCAGGGTTTGCCAGAGAATATGGTGATTGTGAATAACCTTCCGAATCAGGTTCGGTTAAGCGTAAAGGGTTTGCAAGCACGTTTGAAGGTATTGCAAGCGAGGGATATTTTTGTGCCGTTAAATGCGCGTGATTTATCGAATCCTGGTGTGATTAAACGCCAACTCAACCCTGAAGATATTCATCTGCCTGCTGGGCTTGTGGTTGAGAGTATTCAGCCTGATCGCATACAATTACAGATAGATCGTATTGTGACACGTACAGTCGCAGTACATCCACAGTTTGATTTGCCGCAAGGTTGGCATGTTGAAGCTATATCGGTTGAACCTGTTTTGGCACGTTTGCAAGGGCCCGAAGTCTGGCTGGAGGCACTCAATACTGTTGAAACAGTCCCGTTAAGGTTGGAGTTAAAAGTGGGTGCATTTGAATTAAAAGCTAATATTGCAACGCCAGCAGGAAAAGCGGTACATTTAGAAAAAAATAAAGGTGGTTTTGTGGTTCGTGGCGCTTTATTTCAGGACGCTATTGAGCCAAGCCCAGTTGATGATTTGGGGATACAAGGAGCCGATCAATAATGCGTAAATATTTTGGTACGGATGGGGTGCGAGGCACGGTTAATCAGGATCCAATGACAGCGGAATTTGCGCTACGTTTAGGGCGAGCTGCGGGCTATGTGTTAACCAAACATTTGCCACATAAGCCGCATATCCTTATTGGTAAGGATACTCGTTTATCGGGTTATATGATTGAATCGGCACTGTGCGCTGGTTTGACTGCACAAGGTATGAATGTTCAGCTGGTAGGACCTGTACCTACGCCAGCGGTGGCTTATTTAACCCGTAGTTTACGTGCCGATGCGGGTGTGATGTTGTCTGCTTCACATAATCCTGCAGGTGACAATGGCATTAAATTTTTTGCAGCAGATGGTTTTAAGTTGCCTGATGTAGTGGAATTGGAAATTGAACGGTGTTTGGATGATTTACCTGAGTTACCGCCAGCGCTTGAAGTTGGTAAAGCGGTACGTGTGGATGATGCACGTGGCCGTTATATTGAATTCTTAAAAGCTTCGTTACCACGTGGCTTGCGTCTGGATGGGGTGAAGGTCGTGGTTGATAGCGCTAATGGTGCTGCTTATGACGTAGCGCCACGGATGTTGCAAGAGTTGGGCTGTGATGTGGTAAGCATGTTTGATGAACCGAATGGTTATAATATTAATCGTGATTGTGGCTCAACTTATCCCGAGAGCATGTGCGCAAAGGTAGTTGAGGTGAAGGCTGATTTGGGTCTGGCACTGGATGGCGATGCAGATCGGTTGATTGCTTGTGATGCCAATGGTGTGATTGTTGATGGTGATCGTGTGATTGCTATTTTGGCAGAGCATGCCAATGGGCATGGTAAGCTTCGTGGTGGCGGTGTTGTTACAACGTTGATGAGTAATATGGGCTTGGAGCGTTATCTAAATGATATAGGCTTGGATATGCATCGTGCTGCTGTGGGTGATCGCTATGTGCTCGAGATGATGCGTGAGAAAAATTGTAATCTTGGTGGCGAGCAGTCAGGGCATGTAATTATGCTTGATAGCAATACCACAGGTGATGGTTTGATGAGCGCGTTGCAATTACTTTGTGCGATGAAAGAGCAAAAAAAACCGATTCAAGACATGGCAAGTTCGATGTGCTTATTCCCTCAAAAATTATGGAATATTATTCTTCCAGAACGTAAAGATATTATGTCAGATAAAGTGATACAGGGTCTATTGCAAGATGCTGAGTCGGAATTAGGTGAGTCAGGTCGTGTGAGTGTACGTATGTCAGGAACTGAGCCGAAATTGCGTGTGATGGTAGAGGCGGAAAGTGAGTCGCTTATGCTGGGGGTTGGCGAAAGATTGACGAAGGCGATTTCTCAGCACGTTTTATAGTTGTCATTGAGATAGAGAAAAAAAGGGGTTCCTGATTATTTCAATCAGGAACCCCTTTTGTTGACTGACTAGAATGAGCCGCTTATTGGCGAATGTAAGCCAATAAGTCTTTCAGTTCATCAGATGATAGTTTGGTAACTGCTTTACCTGCACGTTTGACATGGCGACCATGACGAATACGTAAATCAAGTAGTTGATCACTCAAATCGGAAATGCTGCGTTTTTGTGCTGCGTTACCGATTAGCTTGATATCACTTGGTGTTGCATGACATGATTTGCAATTTTTGGCATAAAATTTCTTACCCTTTTTCAAGTTTGCTTTGTAGCGCAATGATAAGGCATAATGGGCAACATCATTGATATCAGCGTTGCTTAGTTGATGTTCATTGGCTTTCATCAATGTGCCAGGACGACCATGACGCATGGTGTGAACAATATCATTCAAATTCAACTTTGAATAAACAAGGTTGGCTGCACCCAAACCAGTCTGCGACCGACCATCCATACCGTGACAGCTGATGCAGACTTGCTCAAAACGTTTTTTACCATTGGCGAGGTTAGGTTTGTAATCAAAAGTTTTAATATAATCGATCACAGCTTCAATTTCGAGCGGATTTAAAGCATATTTTTTTGCTCTCATACCAGTACCGCGCACACCATAAGTGATAATGCGGCGCATTTCATCACGGCTTACCACCTGTGCCACTGCACGATGGTTACGCGCCGGGAATGGTTTTAAATCTTTACCAAATTTACTAACAGTACCATCAACACCATGGCAGCTAGCACAGTGATTGGCATAAATGCTTTTGCCATCAGGTATATCGTTTGATGCTTGTGCAGCACCAAAAGGCAGCGCAATAAGCACTGCCGTGGCTAAGATTTTTTTCAACATATCATTCCTCCCCAGAAACTATTTTGCGCAAGGGTTGGCAACCTGTTGCGCTTGAATAAAGCTGACCATAGCAGTAATTTCATCGCTGGAAAGTTTTTTGTTAAACTTTGGCATCATTTTACGACCGTTAGTGATTGCTTCTAGAAGTACTACAGAATCGCTGCTCATGTCTTTAAAAGCTGGGCCCATTTTCTTCTTTTCTAGGCTGTGGCACATTTTGCATTTTTTGCTAAACACTTTTTTAATATCGATATGATCGCTTGCCATGGCTGTTTGTGATGCCATCGCGAACAATGCTAATGTGATAGATGCTAAGATTGTTTTTTTCATTTCCGTTCTCCTTGATGGGTCTATTTAAGACCTTGTTTATATCTTGTACAATGTGGGAATTTTATGTGATATGGGTATTTATTTACATATCATCAGTTGTCTTAGGCTTGTAGATCCACATTTGATAAATGCTAATCATCAGCTGCATGCCAAATGTGATGCCGACTACCGCGCCTGCACCAATGACAACATAGGCAAAATCAGGGATGACTTTGGTAATAAACCATGAACTAATATCTAAGAGAAGGAAGATGAATGGTGCTGCAACGATAATACGTTTAAACATAACGGGTAGCTCACAAAGAATGAAAATACGGCCGCAGAGGAATAAAATAAAAGCAATGCCGAATAGGTGAATGTGCGAAACACGGACTAGGGCGGGAATGGTAGCACCTGTATCGGTTGCTGTGACTTCAAGTAACTGTTCATAGGATTCAAAGTGAGGAATACTCATGCCACTCTCGCTAGAGTGACACATCACACAGTTGTTTTGAATGATAGGTTTAACCTTTGAGTTATACTCTTCTTCGCTAGAGCCATGCTGAATCCAGTCCAAAATAGTGGTTTTAGCAGCCTTGTTTGGAAGGTTGGATGCCATGGGGCCATTGATAGCTGCGCCTAAGCGAGTTTGGTTATGACTACCGTAATAAGCCAATGTTACATCTTGGACAGATAGGCCTTCTACACCATCGCGCCCTTGATGGGTGTAATATAAATTTGTGATAGCAAATAGATAACCGATACCAATGGTAATTAAAAACATCGTATCGAGCAGTTTTTCGCTGATGGAAGCGTCTGAGAAACGTCTGAAATTGAACATGAGTACTCCGTAATAATTTAATGGAACGACATGTTACGCTTATCTATTATTTGAGCAATATTAATAAATAGCCGAGTTTTTTTGTAAGGTATTTAAGTTTGATGTGTGTTCTTTGTGTGGCTGTGTGTAGTGTCATGGTATGGAGGGCTTGCATTGCTAACACCAAAATTTTTTTCACAGTTATTATTGCCGCCAGGTGGGTTGATCTTGCTGGCATTGGTAGGCGTGATGTTTTGGAAACGAGGTTGGGGGCGGGGTCTAGTACTTATCGCTTTGTTGATGTTTTGGGGCTTATCAACCGAGCCTGTTAGGGATGCTTTAAGTAAACCTTTGGAGTTTTCTTATCCCGCATTGAATTTGAGTGATGTAAAATACAAGAATCGAGCCATTGTTTTATTGGGAGGTGGAATTTATGCCAATGCACCTGAATATAATGGCTCGGATGAATTAAGAAGCTATGCCATGATGCGTACATTGTATGCGGCACATGTGGCTAAGCGGACTGGTTTGAATGTTTATGCCACAGGAGGATCGCCGCTTTCACAAGGAGATAGCGCTGAGGGTGATGTGATGCGGCGTTGGTTGATACGCTTGGGTGTTGCTGAAGAGAAGGTGTTTGCAGAGTCACATGCGGATAACACCTGGCAAAATGCTATCTATATAAAAGAACTGCTAGCTAAAAAAGGTGTTGAGAATATTATTTTGGTGACCTCTGCATGGCATATGCCACGTTCAGTGTGGTGTTTTGAATCACAAGGTTTTAATGTTATGCCAGCTCCCACAGATTACCTAACATCGCAGCAGGATTACGACATACGTAGTTTTGTGCCACGTTGGACAGTGTTTTCTGATTCAGGGCAAGCGCTGCATGAATATTTGGGGTTGTTTTGGTATCATGTGAAGTATGGGTAATGGGTATGTCTGTAAGCTTCATTGCTTGAGGCAGAGGGTTAAAGATTGGCATCACGTTGCTTTTCTGGTGATGTTGTCTATATAATGAGTGGTAGTATATCTGTTTACGTAACATCAGGGAGGATGTGTGAGCAAAAAGCCTGAAGTATTGTTGGATGATTCGGAAACACTTTTTGCCGCGGGTGGGGCTTGGTTAGAAGCCTTATATGAGCAATGGTTGGATTCGCCCAACCAAGTTTCACAGCATTGGCAGGCTGTTTTTGAAGAGCATGGTTCTGCTAATAGCGATACTGCTAGCCATGGCGGCATGTTGGAAAAAATGGCATCTACTACTCGTTTAAGTAGTTCGTCGAAGACGCCTGCACATACGGCATGCGATAGCTATCCTATTGAATACCCTTCGCGTGCGATATATTTGATTCATGCTTGGCGTGTTTACGGACATACACAAGCGAATCTTGATCCCTTACATTTGAATCCCGCACAATCCCGACCAGAATTAGAACTGAGTTATTATGGTTTATCCGATGCAGATTTGAATTATGAATTTCCAACAGGTGATATGCCTGGTGCAGATCGTTTACCCTTGCGTGATATTGTATCACGTTTACAACGCACCTATGCGGGAAGCATTGGGCCTGAATTGATGCATATTTCTAATTCAGCGAAGAAACATTGGTTATTTGAACGTCTAGAAAGCATGCAGGGCATGCAAGATCAAGATGTTGACGTTCGTCAGCGTACCTTTGAGCATGTGATGCACGCTGATGCTTTTGAACACTTTTTACATACCCGCTACATGGGGCAAAAACGTTTTTCTTTGGAGGGTGGTGAAAGCCTAATTCCAATGTTGGATCGGTTGATTCAAAAAAGTGGTGTGACTGGTGTGAAAGAGATTATTCTTGGTATGGCGCATCGTGGCCGCTTGAATGTGTTGGCCAATGTTTTAGGTAAATCGTTAACAGAAATTTTTGCTGAGTTTGAAGGAGCACAGTTGCAAGATGAAGTGCCGACTGGCTCTGGAGATGTGAAATATCACTTGGGTTTTTCATCAGACATTGAGACACCTGGTGGTGTCGTGCATTTATCTTTGGGTTTTAATCCATCGCATTTGGAAATTATAACACCTGTTGTATTGGGCAGTGTGCGCGCAAGACAATGCCGGCGTAAAGATAAAGCTCGTCGTGAGGTGTTGGGTGTTTTGGTGCATGGTGACGCGGCATTTGCAGGGCAAGGCGTGGTAGCGGAATCGCTGAATCTCGGTGAATTGAATGGCTTCCGTACAGGTGGAACGATTCACATTGTGGTGAATAATCAGATTGGTTTTACGACCAATACCTATGATTCAAGATCAACCCTATATTGCACAGATATTGCCAAGATGGTGCAGGCACCGATTTTACATGTGAATGGTGATGACCCTGATGCTTGCTGTTTGGTGATGGATTTAGCCATGGAATATCGCAATCAGTTTCGTAGCGATGTGGTGATTGATTTGGTCTGTTATCGTCGCCATGGTCATAATGAGGCTGACTCCCCTGAAGTGACTCAACCTGTGATGTACCGTGAAATTGCTAAACATTCGACAGTTGAGCAACTTTATCGTCAGCAATTAATCGATGAGAGCGTAATGACTGCGGATGCTGCGGAAGAAATGAAACAATCTTACATTGCATGTTTGGATAAATTTCGCAAAGAAGGGGTTACGCAACCGCAAGGTGTGAATAGCTTGGGAGGTCGTTGGCAAGGCTATGTGCGTGATGGTGCAAGCGAGCCTGAAACAGCCGTTGTAGCAGATGTTTTAGAAGATTTAGCACGCCGTGCCCATGCAGTTCCAGATGCCTTTAGTTTGAGTTCAAGGGTAGAAAAGATTTTTGATGCTCGGCTGCAAATGATGCAGGGGCAAAGCTTTGCAGATTGGGGCTGTGGCGAAGTAATGGCCTATGCAACCTTGCTTGCTGAAGGCGGCTGGATTCGCTTATCGGGAGAAGATTCTGGACGTGGCACATTTTTTCATCGTCATGCAACCGTGTATGATGAGAAAACAGGCAAGAGTTTTGTTCCCTTAAAACAAGTGGAACATGGTGATATGAGCCATTTTATTGTTATTGATAGTATGTTGTCTGAATTGGCAGTGATGGCATTTGAATATGGTTATTCGGTTGCAGAACCACGTGCTTTGGTGATTTGGGAAGCCCAATATGGTGACTTTGCCAATGGTGCACAGGTTGTGATGGATCAATTTATTGCGGCGGGTGAATCCAAATGGAGCCGTATGTCGGGTTTGGTGCTTTGGTTACCGCATGGTTATGAGGGGCAGGGCGCAGAGCATTCCTCGGCACGACTTGAACGTTTCTTGCAACTTTGTGCAGAAGATAATATGCAAGTGGTTTGTCCAACCACACCAGCACAGGTGTTTCATTTGCTGCGTCGTCAATCCATGATTGCCACACGTAAACCACTGGTGGTGATGAGTCCAAAGAGCATGCTGCGCTTGAAAGCATCTTTTTCACCTGTAGAAGATTTTACATCGGGGCATTTCCAAACTGTAATTTCTGAAAGTGACCGCAGCATCAAAGAGGCTTCTTGTCACCGCTTGTTGCTGTGTTCGGGCAAAGTGTATTATGATTTACTCGCAGAGCGTGAGGCCTTGGGTATGAAGAATATAGGGATTGTTCGTATTGAGCGTTTATACCCATTCCCAGCTGATTTATTGCAGGAAACTGTGCATGCTTATGGTGCTGCAAAGGAAGTGTTTTGGGTGCAAGAAGAGCCTGCGAATCAAGGGGCATGGGTGCAGATCAATAGTGAAATACGCCGCGTTCTTTTGGATTCGCAGAAAATTTATCGTGTGAGCCGGCCAGCATTGGCTGCACCAGCAGTGGGTTCTATGGCTCGGCATAAAGCTGAGTTGCGTGATTTGTTGGATAAGGCATTTGCAGAAGGTGTTCCTGCCGAATAGTGGTATGTTTAGATACTGAATAGAATTGAGGTGAGGGAAAACATGGATATTGAAATCAAAGTACCAAGTTTGGGCGAATCTGAAAATGAAGCGACATTGGTTTCATGGTTAAAATCAGAGGGTGATGAAGTGCTAGTGGATGATGTGCTGGCTGAAATTGAGAGTGATAAAATAACCATGGAAATTACAGCTATTGAGGCTGGGGTCTTAAAATCTATTTTGAGAGAAGCCGATAGTATGGTGGAGCCAGGTGAAGTGATTGGCGTGCTAGATACATCGGTACAAGTCAGTGCGAAGCCTGCAGCAAAAACGGTTGCAAAAAATGCTGACAAAACACCCGCGAAACAAAATAAATCTACAGCAAAACCAGTAACGAAAAAAGAGGCGCAACAAAAAGCAGAAGCAGTCGTGGAAAATGTGAAAGCTCAGACAGCTATTGCAGCTGAAAGCGATGCGATGCATGAGCGTAGTATGGAACGTGTGCCTATGTCGCGCTTGCGTAAACGTATTGCAACACGTTTGAAAGAAGCTCAAAACACGGCGGCAATGCTAACAACCTTCAATGAAGTGAATATGCAATATGTGATGGATATGCGAGCTCAGCATAAAGATGCTTTTATGGATAAATATGCTGTCAAACTTGGTTTTATGTCGTTCTTTGTTAAAGCATGTGTGTATGCAGCTTCAAAATACCCTGCGATTAATGCTTATATTGATGGTGAAGACGTTGTTTATCATAATTATATGGATGTGGGTGTGGCAGTTGCGACAGAGAAAGGATTGGTTGTGCCTGTGTTGAAGGATGCAGGCCTGATGAGCTTTGCAGAGATTGAGCAGGGCATTGTAAGCTTGGCAACAAAAGCCCGTGAGGGTGGGTTAATGCCTGATGATCTAAAGGGTGGAACATTCTCTATTACCAACGGTGGCGTATTTGGCTCCATGCTTTCCACCCCTATCTTGAATACACCGCAATCCGCTATTTTGGGCATGCATACGATTCAAAAACGTGTGATGGTGGAAAATGATCAAATGGTCATTCGCCCCATGATGTATTTGGCATTATCTTACGACCATCGTTTGATTGATGGTAAAGAAGCTGTTGGGTTTTTGGTGGCTATAAAAGAAGCTCTAGAAGGCTTTGGTGGCACGCTTCTGGATGTGTAAATATTGTATTGATGCTCTGCGAGTTTCAACTTAAATAACGAATATTTCATAGGTATGGAATAAAGTGATCTAGAAGTGTAATTGAAAACCAAACACGGCGACCACCTACAAAATAGAAAAGGAGTTGCCGATGCGTATGTGGTTTTTCGGAGTGATGGGTCTGTGGTTGTTGGGGAGTGAGCCGCTACTGGCTGCACCTGCTCCTATCATGATTCAACTAACTCAAACAGCTTGTCAGTTTGTGGAAGCAGAGCCTCAAGATTATGGATTTAAATCAAAAGAATCAGCGGATTGTATTAGCATAAATCAACGGACACAGGATAAGCGTTTGGTTTCGAGTGAAACCTTACATTTGAAACCAGGAGCCTACGTCTTTCGTGTTCAAAATCGAGATGTGCCCTATGTTTTGGGTTTCTGGTTGCGCGGTCAGGGCTTAGGGCGCATTACATTGCCTTCTGTATCGGGAGGAAATATTCAGACTGGTGGGTTTAAAGATTATCCCATTACCTTAAAAGAGGGAGAATATCTCTATTCTTGCCCTTTGAACCCAACACCTGATTATCGCTTGGTGGTAAAATAATATGGATATATTGAAACGTTTTACCCCGATATTGGTCATTGTGGCGGCTTTTATGATGTTTTTTGCTTTAGATTTAGGACAATATTTAAGCTTTGATGCCTTGGCGAAACATCGGCACGCATTATTAGAGCAGGTTGCTATGCATGCGCTGATGGCATCCTTGGTGTATATCAGCATTTATATCCTTGTGGTCGCATTCTCCTTACCCGGTGCCTCAGTGATGACTTTAGGTGGCGGTTTTTTATTTGGTGCTGTTTGGGGAGCAAGCATGGCTGTCATGGGGGCAACTTTGGGAGCAACGATTCTATTTCTTATTGCCAAAACATCTTTGGGCGACTTCTTGTTAGCAAAGGCAGGTAACACAGTGAAAAAGTTACAGGCGGGGTTTGAAGAAGATGTGTGGAGTTATATGTTTATCCTGCGTGTGGTTCCCATTTTCCCATTTTTCTTAGTGAACCTTGCGCCGGCTTTTTTGGGTGTTCCCTTGCGTGTTTATTTTATAGCCACCTTTTTTGGTATTATTCCTGGAACCTTTGTTTATGCGTTGGCTGGCAGTGGTTTGGGGCAGGTCTTTGATCAGGGCGCCACATTTTCAGCCACAAGCATTATGACCCCCACCATGGTGGCAGCCTTTGCCGGTTTGGGTTTGTTGGCCTTGGTGCCTGTTGTTTATAAACGTTTGCTAAAGACCAAAAACAGAGCAAAAGAATCGTCAGGAGAAGGGTTATGAACATCATTCATACGGATATTTGCGTGATTGGAGCTGGCTCGGGTGGCTTATCTGTAGCCGCTGGCGCATCGCAAATGGGGGCGAATGTTGTACTGATTGAGAAGGCAGCTATGGGTGGGGATTGTCTAAATACAGGCTGTGTACCATCCAAAGCAATGCTTGCCTCAGGGCATGTGGCGCAGTCTATGCGTGAGGCCAAGCCCTTTGGTGTACTATCTAATGCACCAACCATTGACTGGGCTGCTGTACATAAGCACGTCCATGATGTGATTGCTGCGATCGCTCCTAATGATTCTGTGGAGCGTTTTGAAGGCTTAGGCGTGAAGGTGATTCAAGCTGCTGCCGAATTTACTGATGAAAAAACAGTACAAGCAGGTGATGTGCAGGTAAAAGCGAAATATTTTGTCTTGGCGACCGGTTCTTCGGCATTTGTACCACCGATTGAGGGTTTGGATGGGATAGATTATTTTACCAACGAAAATATTTTTGATAACAAAGAGCAGATTGATCATTTGATTGTGATTGGTGGTGGCCCGATTGGTATTGAAATGGCACAGGCGCACCGTCGCTTGGGTGCTAAAGTGACAGTGATGGAATTGACGCGTTTATTGATGAAAGATGATCGTGAATTGGCACAGATTGTCATTGATCGTTTGAGTGATGAAGGCATGACTTTTTATGAGGGTGGTCGTAATTTACAGCTTGAGAAAACTGATACTGGCATTACTGCCTATTGTGAAATAGGTATTGAAGAAAAACCTGAGAAGGCGTGCGTTAAGGGTTCACATGTATTAATTGCAACTGGGCGACGCGCCAATGTAAATGGTTTGAACCTGGAAGCTGCTGGGGTGAAATATAGCCCGCGCGGTGTGGAAGTAGATGCGCGTTTACGCAGCAGCAACAAACGTATTTTTGCCATTGGTGATGTGGCAGGACCATATCAATTTACCCATATGGCAGCGTATCAGGCTGGTATTGTGATTCGCAATATGCTGTTTAAATTGCCTGCCAAAGTGGATTATTCGGCTGTGCCTTGGGTGACTTATACCGACCCTGAATTATCGCATGTTGGCATGACGGAAGCCGATGCTGAAGCAGCAGGAAAATCTATAAGAGTTTTGCGTTGGCGCTTTGATGAAAATGATCGTGCTCAAGCTGAGAAGCGTACCGAAGGCATGGTGAAGGTGGTAACGGAACAAAATGGGCGCATTTTGGGGGCGAGCATAGTTGGTTTGCATGCCGGTGAGTTGATTCAACCATGGATTTTGGCAATCAGTCAAAAAATGAAAATTGGGGCAATGGCATCGATAATTGCGCCGTACCCGACATTATCGGAAGTGAATAAACGTATTGCGGGCAGCTTTTACACTGAAAAATTATTTTCTAAAGGTACCAAAAAGCTTGTGCGATTTTTAATGTGCTGGTTTTCATAAGATATAATGCCACGGATTGATAAATATAATTTTCAAAATGATTAGGGAGAAATATCGTCCGTTCAGTGAGCATATTCGGTGTATTTTCAAGTATTGTGTGGCGGGAAAGCCCCTCGACGAGTGAAAGCAGGCTTGATAGATATTGAATTTTGTATTATAACTAGCAGGTGGGTTTAATCTTTGAGGGAGGATTTATGCGGCGTTTATTGATAGCGGTGATGGTTTTATTATTTGGTTCGACAGCCTTTGCATCGGGTTTTGCGGTGAAGGATCAAGGTACGAAAGCGATGAGCTTGGCGAATGCATTTACGGGTGTTGCCGATGATACAACAGCAGCATGGTACAATCCTGCGGCTTTGGTATTTCAGGATGGTATTTCGATTACAGGTGGTGGGCAATTTGTTATGCCAACGGTTGATTATACTGCACCGAATGGCACAGGGTATTCCATGGATAAAAAAAATCACCTGATTCCGTTTGCTTATGTGAATTATAAGATGGAAGATGCACCGATTGCTTTTGGTCTTGCCGTGAATGCACCCTTTGGGCTTTCAACTGATTGGACGCAGTCAGGAGCACCTTTCTCAAAATTATTAAACCCAGGGGTGGTTGAGAGTTCGTTAACCTTCGCCGAAATTAAAATGGTCAATGTAAACCCAAGTGTGGCTTACCAAATCAATGATAACCTTTCGGTAGCGGCAGGTGTGATGTATTTTGATGTAACAAAAGTGGCCTTTGATAATGCTGCAGTATCACAACGTGGTAGTGGTAATGGCTGGGGGGGTAATGCGGCGATATTTTATAAGAGCGACAGTTTTAATGCTGGCCTGACTTACCGTAGTCGTGTGAAAGTAGATGTTTCAGGAACGGCAACAGGGATCTCTGGTTTGACTTCAATTGGTGCCGGAGCACTGATTGGTTCAACAACAACGGTAAACACATCGTTTACGACACCAGATATGGTATCGGGTGGCATATCTTTTCACCCAATAGAAAGTGTCTTGGTGAGTGCTCAGGTGGACTGGGTGAACTGGAAAACATTTGATAAGCTTGTGTTTAATTATGGTGCATCAGCCTTAACGACAAATGTTATTAGAGCATCTACAAAGACTGTGCAAGAAAATTGGAAATCAACAACGTCCTTTTCTTTGGGTACCGAATGGTCGTTTCAAAAGGATATGCATTTACGAGCAGGCTATGCTTTCGATCCGAGTCCTGTAAGTGATGTAGAGTTCTCACCTCGGATTACCGATAATGACAGACACTTCTTTACTGTTGGTTACGGGCAAGATTTTTCGGCAGGAACTTTAAACCTGGCGTACGGCTATATTTTGGTGAACACCGTCAATCAAACTGCGTCAGTAGCAGCAAGGCAACGTAACGGTACATACAAAAGCAATCTTCATATCGTGTCGGCTGATTATACATTACGTTTTTAATTTGATGTAAGTATTTTATAAAGAAGGGGCCTTGGCTCGAATGGCACTAACTTAAGCGTTTTTTAGCAAAAAAATAGGTGAATATTCACTGCTAAGATGAGATAATAATGCATGACAAGCAAGGTTTTATTTCTCCCATTCCAACTCCCACGAGCACATCGAAA
>Ga0316202_10000326_pt1 | contig 59076 bp, 66 predicted proteins | sample 3monrhotite_MG_FD_204934 | JGI IMG/M metagenome (GOLD analysis project Ga0316202, IMG submission 204934) | Microbial mat bacterial communities from mineral coupon in-situ incubated in ocean water Damariscotta River, Maine, United States -... | ecosystem: Environmental > Aquatic > Marine >...
ACTCCCATTCCCAACCAAGCATCCGAAGTCAGCGGCATCTTCTGCGTAGGCAATGTCTCTTCCAGCCAAGCCAGTGCCAGCTTTTCTTTCTCGTGCCACAGTGCTTCACCGAATCCTTTTTTCATCATCTGTATTGGCGCGCTGCCTTTGACCATGTCTTCCCAGAATTTACTAATGTTGCCGATGGGGAAGGGTTTGGTGACGTTGCGTATCTCGACGTTGCGGAATCCGGCTTCTTGCATTTCTTGTTTGAAGCGTTCGGGGTTTTCTAGTGTGGTGACGGCACGTTGTGGTTGCGGCAGGTCGGGCTTGATTGCGCGCAGTGCGCCGAACATCAGTTGCATGGCGGGCGATTGGTCTATGGGCGCCCAACTGGTGATGACGATGCTGCCGCTCGGTTTGAGGGTACGGTAGATCTCATTGAAGCCTTTTTGCCTGTCGGGGAAGAACATTAGGCCGAATAGCGAGAAGGCGGCATCGAAGCTTGCGTCGGCGTAGGGCAGTGTCTGCGCGTCTTCGCAGTGTAGGTCGATGTTGCGGTGTCCGGCTTGTTCGATCTTGTTGCGGAATACGGCGAGCATAGATTCGGAAAAGTCGATGCCGTGTATTTTCTCAGCATGGTGTGCAAGCCGCAGCGCCAATGTGCCGGGGCCGCAGGCGACATCGAGCACGGTTGAATTGGGTTTGAGTTTGCTGGCGGCAATGGCTTCGTCGGCGAATTGCTCGAATACCAGCATGGTGGTTTCGGCATAGCCGTCGGCGACGAGGTTCCAGGGTTCGCTGACGGAGAGTGGGTTCTGCTTCGCGGCGGGTTTGAGCGCAGCTTGTTTGCTTGATTCGTGAGGCAAGTCTTCCCCTTCTTTTTGTATGCTGTCTGGTTTTTTTCTTGCGCCAGCGCTGGAACTGGGGAATTTTCCTTGAGCTACGCGTGTGGCGCGATGTGCGTAGTGAAATCCTGCAATTGAGCTGCACTTTAGGTGAGCGGCTGGGACGTGTCAATATCACTAACAGGCTGTTCTGAAATTACATATTTTATTTTGCCTATCAGTTCTGATAGGTTTTTACTGGGATCAAAAGGGCAGCTTGTTGGGTTACGCTATGCTAACTCGACCTACAAAGACTGTGTATTACGATGTTGCGGAATCCGGCTGGCATGGCTTCGGAGAAGTTGGCATTAATGCTGAGATTGGCCGATTCCTTTGGGCTGCTTGGTGCCTGTTCATGTTTTATTTGCTTTGTATCATCCGAATAACCGCATTTCTTGCCTGTTGCAGCGCAGCCTTGTTGATTGTGCCAACGGTATTGACCGGAAGTGATTCGTGGCAGGTGAATAGTTTGCCGGGGCGCAGGTAGCTCACACGTTGCAATCCGCCTTCGGCAAATTCGCCGTCTGCCAGAGTGATTGCTCGTGAGTCCGCATAAGGATTACTCGTAATTTGGCAGGCGATCCAGTCGCCGCGCCCTGCGTCCGCCAGCAATAAAGCGGGGCGCAGCTTTTTCCGACTGAGGTCAGAGAATGGGAATGGCAGTACGACTACTTGCCCGGCTGCAAGTGCGCCCATGCTGCATCCTCTTCTGGGTTGAACCAGTCTTGCGCTAGGGCGGACTCAGCCATCAGGGCGGCTTCGTGTGTGGCATCTGGCTCCAGCCATGTCAGCAAAGCGCGCCCCGGCTTGATAGTTTGGTCGGATTCGACAGAGTGTAAATGCCCTGTTTTATCAATCGTCACTTCTATTGTGGTTAGCATGATGCGTTCTCCTGAAAGACTGTCCGCAGTCTAGCAAAATTCAACCATGGCAACCAGATTAAACAGGGTTGTTTTATTTTGCATCCAATAAAAAACGAGGTCTAAAAACGGGAATGGCAGGGTGCGTAATCTGAATTTAGTGGTTTTATCGCACCACCCTACAAAACTTAATGTTGTAGCCCGTAGGTTGGGTATCGCTACGCTCGACCCATTCTACAAAGACTTAGGCCGCCAGTGGAAACGGCTGGATACGTGGTCGTTTGGTTTGGGCGGCGAGCCAGAGTTCGTAGTCGTTTTGAAGTCCCGTCCACATTTCTGAGCTGGTGCCGAGTGCGGCTTGCAGGCGTAATGCCATGTCTGCCGATATGCCAGAGGAGCCGTTCAACACGCGCGAAAGTGTGGCCCGGGCAACACCGAGGCGTTGCGCGGCATCGGCTACGCTCATGTCGCCCAGCCATTCGCGCAGTATTTCGCCGGGGTGTGGTGGGCTGTGCATAGTTGTCATTGCTTGCCTTGTAGTGATAGTCCTGATAATCCACCAGCAGTGCATTGGCTAAGCCTACAGGGCGGAAACAGGTTTAAAGCCCTCGCATGTAAAACGGCCTCAGCGTTCGTTGCCCAGTCATGGCATCGCTTAGTTGCACCAGCAGTTTGTCTTTGTCCTTGGGTAGATTTCCAGCGAGTGCCAGCGCATTGCTCGCATGGTTGCTGCGGAAGATAACGGGCTGTGGTGGGTTTAGGCCGCTGATGAATCTTTCTTGTTCTTTCAATATTGCGAGGTCGTCTGGCATTTGGAAGGGTTCGCCGTATTTGTGCTGGAATTCTTCTGTGATGCTGTCGTCTAGATATAGTTGTAGTGTGGAGAGGTAGGTGACGGGGGCCTGGTTGAGTAGGGCGAGGGTGCCGTCTATATGTTCTTTGCTGTGCTGCGTGCCGCCCAGTCCGAGGATGACGGTGGCGGAGACTTTCATGCCGCTATCTTTCGCTTTTTGCAGCACTTCGATCATGCGTTTTTGTGTCGCGCCCTTGGTGATTTTTTTCAGGATGAGGTCGGAGCCGGATTCGATGCCGAAGTAGAGTAGCTTGAGTTTGTGTTCACGTAACAGGGTTAGTTCTGCGATGCTTTTGCGTGCGAGGTTGCCGGGTGTGGCATAGCAGGAGACGCGCGTTAGGCGCGGTAGCGCAGTCGTCAGTTCATGCAGGATGGCGAGTAGTTGTTCGGTGGGGAGCGATAGTGCGTCGCCATCGGCCAGGAATACGCGCTGGGCATCTGGCCAGTTGGCGGCGGCTTGGTGGATGTCGGCGAAGACTTCAGCTAGCGGGCGTTCGAGATAGTGTTTGCTGCGATACATGGCGCAGAAGCTGCACTGGTTGAAGCTACACCCTAGTGTGGCTTGGATGATGAGGTTGTCGCCTTCGGAGGGCGGACGGAATAGCGGCATGTCGTAAAGTAAGCTCATGCTGAATTATAACGGTGTTGTGGTATTAGGTTCGCAGGGGTGATCTGAAGTTAGGAATTGGCAATCAATATGTTGCAGGATTTCGTATTGGTTCAATTAAAAAAGCTCGGCATGCCGAGCTTTTTTATGATGAGGCTAAATGAAATTAATCATCTTCTTCGTAGCGCACTCCTTTTGGCATGCGAATGCCGTGTTCTGACCAGTCGCCGCGTTCAGCATTGACATGGCAGGCGGTGCAGTTAGACGGGCTATTGACAGCTGGGTTGCTCCAAGAAGCTTTAGATATTTCGCGGTGTTCGCGTTTAAACCAAGAAGTGTCGCTGATGCGTAGGCTTCTAGCTTGATGACGGCTGCCACTGCCAGCGTGACGCGTGAGGAAGTCGGTGATGGTTTTTCTGTCGGTAGCATTGATTTCGGCATTGCTGCCAAAGTGCTTGTTTAGTGTTTGCATCATGCTTTGCCAGTTAGCCGCAGTTAAAAACTTAGCTGGGTAGGCGATATGGCAGCTGCTGCACTCGGCTTTCCATTTCGCATTGCTTGGGCCTTGAAGTCTAGTGTCTTTGGCATAGGCCGCAGAGCTTAGTAATATCAGCAAGAGTGCAGGAATCCATTTCATTTGTTTCTCCTAATAGTTTGAATAATTATGGTGCTGTGCTCCGACCTGATGAGGTTAAATTAGTTCAACCTGATAAAGCTTTAAGTTGGCTTTTGCTGCAAAGCTAACTCATTTGAAGGAGTGCCTCGGATATAATTACGTCTTCGCCATGTAAATAAATGCTGGCAGCAATTTATTGGGGAGAATAAATGCATAGTTTTTCAATTGCGGAGGCTTTGTCCGGTGGAGTATTAATTGGCGTGGCGGCATCATTGTTGCTCTGGCTGACAGGGCATGTGGCGGGGATTAGCGGAATTATCGGACGGGTGATGTTTGCGCTTAAAGATTCGGGCGAATTTGTGTGGCGAGCCTTATTTTTGCTGGGCCTCGTGCTTGGGGCGAAGTTGTGCTACGTCGGCGTTGTTGCGCCACCAGTGGCGCGTGAGCACTTTCCAGTTTGGCTGTTGATCATATCTGGTTTGCTGGTGGGATTTGGTTCTTCGATGGGCAAAGGTTGCACCAGTGGGCATGGAGTGTGCGGTCTTGGGCGTATGTCTATTCGATCACTTGTGGCGACTTTGGTATATTTGGGTGTGGCAGTTGTTACGACGACGTTGGTGCGCCATGTCTTCGGTTTGGGAGGCAGTAATGGCTAAAAATTTAGTGGGTTTGTTGACGGGTTTGATCTTTGGTTTCGGACTGGCTTTGTCGGGCATGACGCAGCCAGAAAAAGTGTTGGGATTTTTGGATGTGGCCGGAGTTTGGGATCCTAGCTTGTTGTTTGTGTTGGGTGGTGCGGTTGGTGTGACGATGATTAGCTTTCGCTTTATCTTGCGCCGCAAAACGCCGCTTATGGATGTGCGCTATTACTTTTCGGAGAAAATGAATATCGATTTTTCTTTGATAATTGGTGCGGCCTTGTTCGGTATCGGTTGGGGTATTGGTGGCTATTGTCCCGGCCCCGCAGTGGCTTTGCTCGCTGCACCTAGTTGGGAGCTGTGGGCTTTCCTTCCTGCGATGTTAGTGGGTATCGCAGCGCAAAAGCTATGGATCGCTAAGCTAGATAAAAAGCCTGTGGTGCTTGAAGTTGCTGAGCAAAACGATTGCTCATGATAGGTGTGCAAAACTATGTTTAATACCATTGACGATTTTGTTGGTAATACGCCCTTAGTCAGACTTAAACGTATTCCCGGTAATACTTCCAATGTGATTTTGGCGAAGTTGGAGGGTAATAATCCAGCGGGTTCGGTGAAAGACCGTCCAGCCTTGTCTATGATTCGTCATGCTGAGGAGCGTGGCGATATTAAGCTGGGTGATACGCTTATTGAGGCGACTAGCGGCAATACGGGTATTGCATTGGCGATGGCGGCGGCAATGCGTGGCTATAAGATGATTTTGGTGATGCCGGAGAATCAAAGCGTTGAGCGCCGTCAGACTATGCGTGCCTTTGGCGCGGAGCTGGTGCTTACGTCTAAAGAGGGCAGCATGGAGTTGGCGCGCGATGCGGCGGAGCAATTACACAATGCGGGGCGAGGTATTATTCTCGATCAGTTTGCTAATCCTGATAATCCGCTCGCCCATTACGAAGGTACTGCGCCGGAAATTTGGCGCGATACGCAGGGCAAGGTTTCGCATTTTGTAAGTAGTATGGGCACGACAGGCACTATCATGGGCTGTTCTCGGTTTTTTAAAGAGATCAATCCAAAAATACAAATCATCGGCGCGCAGCCGGAAGAGGGCGCGCAGATCCCTGGTATTCGCAAATGGCCGGAGGCTTATTTGCCCAAGATTTACAATCCCAAAAATGTGGATCGCATCGAGTATGTCGGCCAGCAAGACGCAGAAGATATGACTCGTCGCTTAGCTAGTGAGGAAGGGATTTTTTGCGGCATTTCATCTGGTGGTGCATTGAGTATCGCTTTGCGTATCTCTGATCAAGTTGAAAATGCGACCATCGTCTTTATCGTCTGTGATCGGGGTGATCGCTATTTGTCGACAGGAGTATTCCCCGCTTGAGGTGACGATTCTATTGGCGTTTCTTTGTTCTGTGCGCCGACTACTGTTGGAATTTGCTCGGGTTTGAGTCGGAGTAGTTCGGCAATCTCTGTGTAGTCATCAGGTAGCGCGGCGTCGTCCCAGCCATGGGCGGAATGGCGTGCTAGATTGACCGCAAGCACAACATTGCGCACGCGCGGCAAATTGCTACACGAATCATCCATCAATGTGAGTAACAGTTCGGGCAGCGCCCATTCTTTGACCAATTTTTTTTGCATGTCTAGCAAGTTAAAGCCGAACACTTGCTCTTGTGCAGTATGTGAGCGCAGTGTTTTGTCGTGCTCTTGCATATTGTGTATCTCGAGCATTTGTTGCGGTGCAAAACACCACATCAGCGTTTCGGCGAGGTCGTGCAGCAAGGTGGCAATGCGCACTTCTTCGTAGTGTAAATCGCTTAAACGCAGAGCCCAATCGAAGGCGAATTCAGAAGCACGGTGTGAGCGATGGATGACATGCAGCAACTGGATGAGGGCTTGCATATGTCCGCTCAACACTTCTTGAGCTAGGGGCTGAGCAGGTATTTTTTCAAAAGATGCTTCTACGCCCATCATGATCAGAGCTTGTTCCACTTGAATGACTTCGTGATTTTGGCGGCTATGTTTGTGTGCTTGCAAATAACGCAAAAGCTTGGCTGTCATCATAGGGTCGGCGGCAATCACTAAAGCTACTGCGCGTGCGCTGAGTCGATCTTGATCCTCACGCAAAGTCGCTATATTTCGGCCAGTTTGTTTCAGCACGGGAATGTCAGCGTGACTAAGAAAGCTGACCCATTCATCTAATCCATTTGTTTTTTGTTGCATAGTACCCTCCCTGATCCACTGCAACGATATAAGGGAAACTCTATAAATTTAAATTCAGTCGCGATGCTGTCTTGCTCGCTTAGGATGTTGAACTTATAGAAGCCTCCATAAAAATTGTGCGTAGTTTATACCTGAATTGCAAACAGTCCACTACGTCCTTTTACGGGGCCCATTTTAACCTCATGTCTGGGCAGTGTTTCGTGCAAGCTTTCCATGTATTCGCGTAAGGAAATTATGTCGTAACCTTGTGCCTTCCAGCCAGTCAGTAATTCTTCAAAGATGGGCAGCCATTTTTCACCTTCTAGCTCGGCTCTTAGCGTAAATACGTGTCCGCTTTGGGATGATTGCATACACAATGCCAATAGATGTTGTGCAACATTTTCAAGGGTGATTCCGTCATGTCCGATCATTTCATCCAGCGTGGGCAGGGTGGTAGGGAGTTGCGGGCAGGCAATAATCTCAGCGTCCCATGTTGGGATAAAGGGATGTGTGCCACGTGTGTCGGAAGCATAATCAAAGCCCAAGCGCTGAGTTAATCGGAATGCATCGCGATTCATTTGCCAAGCTGAGGCGGCATGGGCTTTGGGTGCTTCTCCAAACACCTTGCTAAAACGATCAAGCGTGGATTGCATCTCGCGGCGCGTCCATTTTGCACCTTTGACCTTCGCATGTTCACGCCAGTCGACATTTTCGTAACAGCCGATCTCAAATCCTTCATCTCGCACTTTGCACAGAATATCCGTTAAATTGTTGCCTATATCAGGCGCAGGTAGCAACGTGCTGTATAACAAGGTTTTAAGTCCGTAATGTCTAAGGAGAGATACGCGTGGTGTTTTGCCAAAAATACCACGCCCACTACGATCTGGGCCTAGTGCAAAAAAGAAGCTTGCCTGAGCATTGTGCTTAAGTAGTGATTTGACTAAGTTTGGAACGCCATATCGAGTGCCACGATAAGTTTCAACGTCGATTTTTAAAGCAATTTTCATATCGACTTGTGCCCTACCGTGAATAAACGATATTGTCCTTTTAGCGATAAAAGCAGACAAATGGTGCAGAAAATGAATTGAAAAGCCCAAGTGCCAGCGATGCCATTGTCGTAATAGAACATTGTCCACGTGGCTAGCAGCGTGAAAAGGATCGCTAGTGCTCGTTGAAATTGTACATTCAAACCAGATTTCCAATGTTGCCCTAATGTGACTCCGGCAACAGCAGAGAGCCAGCCGCCGAACATGCCACCTAATACATCCATTGGCCAATGCACACCGCAGGCGATACGCGAAAGTCCAACAACAACGGCCAGTGCTAACATGAGCGATTTAAGTTTGGCACTTAGTTGCTGCATTGCGAGTAGGCCTGCGAGGACAAAGATTGTCGTTGTGTGTCCAGACGGGAAGGAGTTGTGTTCAAGCATCGGGCCAATAAGGTGAAAACTGCCCGCCTGCAAAATTGCGGGGGGGCGAGATGAGGAAAAAATCTCCTTCATTCCATGTGACCAAAGTGATGCAAAAATCGCAGCTAAAACCAACTGCCAAACTAAGTCTGGACGTCGCCCAAGCAAGGGTAAAATTATTAACAATCCAAGAGATGCGTCACCTAAGATGGTGATGTTGCCCCACCAAGTATCTCCTGCGGAGCTCATCGCAAGATTTAAAAAGTTGAATAGTGCTTCATTGCTTCCCGTTGCCAAAATAATGGCTAGGGCCAATATGGAAAACAATGGCACGCCCCAAGTCCAGACTGACTTTGCCTGGGATGAGCCGGGATGGGTCTCGACAAGTTTAGTTTTTAAATCCATTGCAGGCATAAAAAGAGAAGGTGGATATTGGATGGGTGGATGAGCCGATGGCCAGCCTATCACGCAGATTGCATACGGTAAACTGACCCGCGCCGCCGGTGACAGGCGTTGCCTTAGCATCTGGCCAGAGCACTAAGATGCCCGCCGTGTCATTTTTTGGCGAACCAAACCATAGGTCAAATTGGTCGAAGCGATTGTCGGTTACTTGTACTGGCGTCGGGTGTGCATACCAAGCTAAACGGCTGGCATATGTCCAATTGTCTGTAAACAATAGCGGTGTGCTGGCGGGTTGGTCTATTCTCATTTGCATGCGTAATTGCTCGGCATGTTGTGCTGCTTTTTCCCATCCAAACAAATCGCGCAAGGGGTTGTCGTTGAAGGAAATCCACGGGGTGGTAAATTGGCTGAATACCAGCACTAGCGTAGCAAAGGAGTATACGAGGGCTGCACGTATACCGATACGTACCCATGTGAACTGCCAATGGTGATACAGCCAATGTGCAGTGAGAGGGATTAAGCCGGCCCAGGCCAATGAAGTCCAATGCGGTAGTGTTACTTCATAGCCTGAGCCCCAGCCGAACAATAACAGTATCGGCAGAGATAGCGTGAGGCAAAGCCATATGCCATTTTCTTGCCATCTACGCATGCTTGAAATTAAGGCGATTAAGCCGAATAAAAATATGCCAGGCCCGTAGGCCAGTAACTGCACACCTTGTGCGGCGAGGAAACGGCGTATTTCCCAGCTTGGCTTGCTTGTTCCGTGATGTAACTGGTACAAAAACGATATCCAGTCATGCTGATAGTTCCAATACAGGATAGGTAAAATTAATATAAAGCTTAACTGGCTTGCCAGCCAAGGCCAGGGGGTGCGTAATTGTCGCCATTGATTACTTAGCATTAAGGCTAGCGCTATTGTCACTAACAATGTAATAGCGGTGTATTTAGATAATGCGGCCAGCCCGAGTAATACGCCAAGCCATAGCCAATAGCGAACGCGGTCTTCGATAACGATCTCATGCAATACCCATAGCAACATCAGGCCGAGTAATAGTAGCGGCGTGTCCGGCAACATGGCTAAGCCGATCAGTTGGAACATAATGCCGGATTGCAAAAGCGCAACGCTAATGAACCCGATCCAAGGCGTTTCATGTGGGAACAGCGTGATGGTTAAACGGTATAGCACCCAGCTCGTGCAGGCAAATAAGGTGATTGGTATCACCCGTAGGGCTAGATTTGAATCACTTACTTGCAAGGTGAGCGCTTGCAGCCAGCCGATCATGGGGGGATGGTCGAAGTAACTCCAATCTAAGTGCAAACCATATAGCGCATAGTGAGCTTCATCCACACTTAAGCCTATTTGGTTGGCGAATGACAAGCGTAGCAATGCCATCGCCGAGATCAGTAATAGAGTGGCTTGCGAAGGGGTTAGGCGTTTTAAAAAATTAAGCATCGCAGCTTATGTGGCTAATGAGTTCAAAGCAATTTAGGGTCTGTGCAGGGCTGTAAGACGGTGCTGATTCTATCGCAAAATAGCCCTTCAATTAGCCCCCTTTGTTTTTACCTCGGTTCTAGCCCAGCCATGCGCGAAGGTCACGTCTAATTGTGCACCCGTGGTAATTTGGGCGCTATCAACAACAATCTTGCCATGTTCGTCGCGCACCATGCTGTAGCCACGCGCAAACACTTGTTTAGGGTCAAGGAGTTGTAAGCTCTGCTGTAAAGATGTGAGGTGTTGGCTATGGCGCTCCAGCTTATGCGTCATGACTTCATGCAAACGGCGCGCGTAGCTGGCCTGTTCTGTTTCTAATCCAGTAAGGTCGGGGCGAGTAGCTTGGAGTCTTTGCCGCAAACTTTGCCAGTGCCAGTGCTGATGTTGCACATTATGTGTTTGTGCCAGTTGTAAGCGTTGCTGTAATTGTTGCAAGTTTTGGCGCTGCTGTTGCATGCGTTGCGCAGGATGAATCAGGCGGCGCTGTAAATAATCCAGTTGTTGCATGTGTTGTTCAAAGTTGCGCATGGCCGCGTGTGCTAAACGCTGTGCATTTTGCTGCAAGCTTTGCGCTAACTCTAAGCTGTTTGGTGCGGCGGCTTGTGCAGCGGCGGTCGGCGTTGCAGAGCGCAGGTCGGCAACAAAGTCGGCAATCGTAAAGTCTGTTTCGTGACCAATCCCTGTTGCTACCGGTATGCGACTACTGGCTATCGCTTTGGCGACCACTTCTTCATTAAATGCCCATAAGTCTTCTATGCTTCCGCCGCCGCGACACACAATAAGCGTATCACATTCACCGCGTTCGTTTGCTTCGCGGATGGCAGCGGCGATTTTCTGTCCGGCACCTACGCCTTGTACGGGGGTGGCATATAGCACGACCGGAATACTTGGCATGCGATTGTTCAAGGTGCGCAATACATCGCGTAATGCGGCAGCTTGCGGGGAGGTCACTATGCCGATTTGGCGCGGCAAGAAGGGCAGTGCACGCTTGCGCTCTTCTTCAAACAGGCCTTCTTGTTCAAGTTTGCGCTTAAGTAGCTCAAACGCTTCGTACAGCGCCCCTTGCCCAGCGGTGCGCATCTTTTCTAAAGTCAGTTGAAAATCACCGCGTGCCTCGTACAGGGTGGGTAAAGCGAGTACCTCTATCTGCATGCCATTCACGGGTCTGAAATCTAAATACTGACTTTTGTGTCGGAACATTACGCAACGCACTTGCGCTTGCCCGTCTTTTAAAGAGAAATACCAGTGTCCTGAGGCGGCGCCCACGAAGTTGGAAACTTCGCCACGTACCCATAATAAAGGTAATCCTGACTCGATTACCCGTTTAGCGTTTGCGTTGAATTCGCGCACACTCAATACTTGGTTTTTTTCTTTTGAAAATAATTCAAATGGCATATTGACAATCCGAAATAATGCACAATCCCAATGCCCATGCGCCTTGGCGAGGCATTGCCTAGTGATGAATATGGCAACTTAGTGTAACTTCATGTTTATTATATCATAATTTCAAGTGCAAAAATTAAGCAGCAGGGTAAAAACCGTTATCCGCTCAAGGGCTAAGCAGTGCTCTTAAGTTGTTATCCACAAAGTTATCCACAGTTTTTGTGTATAAATATAAAAACGCTTTCATCACCGTAAGTTAGCGAAAAGAGTGAATTAGATTCCTAATGAATCTTGCTCAATTGTGGGCTAGCAGTTACAGTTCCGGCTTCGGAATTTAAGCATGTTTGGAGAAGTTGCGTGTTCACTATCGTCGAAGCAGCAGGTTGGCCTATTTGGTTTTTAATTGCCGCATCTATTATTTCACTCGCGCTGATAGCCGAGCGACTTATGTTTTTGCGTAGCAAAAGCATTGCGCCGCAGGGTTTGTTGGAAGAAACCGTTGCAGAGCTGAAGTTAAGTGGCCCCAATCCGCAGTTGCTGAATAAATTAAGTGAAGGCTCTTTGCTTGGGAGAGTGTTCGCTGCGGGTTTGAAGAATGTTAAGAGTTCTCCCAATATTATGAAGGAATCCATCGAAGAGGCCGGACGTGCCACTACGCATGATATGGAGCGCTTTCTGACTACGCTAGGCACGATTGCTTCCATTAGCCCTCTGCTGGGACTGTTTGGTACGGTGGTGGGGATGATTGAGATATTCGGCGCGCAGAATGCGGGAGGGACGAATCCGGCAGTATTGGCGCACGGTATCTCTGTTGCGTTGTACAACACGGCCTTCGGTCTGATTGTTGCTGTCCCCAGTATGATTTTTTATCGCCATTTTCGATCCAAGGTGGATAGCCTGATCTTTGAAATGGAACAGCAGGCAATTAAACTGGTTGAAATCGTTCACGGCGAGCGAAAGTAGGTTATTGCAAATGAACTTTCAACGTGGGCACGTACGCGAAGAGCCAGAAATCAATCTAATTCCGATGATAGATGTGTTGCTAGTGATTCTCATCTTTTTGATGGTGACCACCAGCTATGCCAAACTTTCCGAGCTACAGATTAATTTGCCACAAGCGACAGGTGATGAGGCGACCGAAACGGCTAACAAGCAAATTGTTGTGGCGGTGGATTCGTCTGAGCACTACGCAATTAATAACGCGAATATTACTTTTTCAGATATAGACAACTTTGCTCAGGCTTTGCGCAAGGCCGCTGGTGACAAATTAGAGCCGACTATTGTTATCAGTGCCGATGCTAAAGCACCGCATCAGTCTGTGATTAATATTATGCAAGCTGCGCAACAAGCTGGATACGGGCGTATTACTTTCACCACGCAAAGTCCGGCTAAGTAAACCATTCGGATATAAATTTTAGGGATACACACCGATGTATACGGAATATCTGCGATTGAATTTGAATGCATCTGATTCCTGTTGCTCATTATTCAAACTTTGCGCGCCGTTCATTCTGCTTCAGGTGAGTAGCCTTTTTGTACGATGAGTTGGCTGGAGCAAAGCTGGTATCGAATTACACTGCTTCACCTCTTACTTTGGCCGGTGAGTTTATTGTTTGGTTTGCTGGTCGCTGTACGTCGTATTCTCTATCGTAGCGGAGTACTTAGTCGTTTTAAACTTCCCGTGCCAGTCATTGTCATCGGTAATATCAGCGTCGGTGGCACAGGCAAGACTCCATTTGCTTTATGGCTGGCGCAGCAACTGCTGGATGAAGGTTGGCACCCTGCCATTATTAGTCGTGGCTATAGCAAAGCAAAGCAACAAGCGGGTCAGTTTCCTCGTGCTGTCGATATGAATGATTCGTCGGATGAGGTTGGCGATGAACCACTGTTGATGGTGCAGCGTAATCTGTGCCCTGTGTGGGTAGGTCGTGACCGAGTGGCCGCAGCACAAGCGCTGCTAAAAGCGCATCCAGATTGTGATGTTATCTTGAGCGATGACGGTTTGCAGCACTACCGTATGCAGCGCGATGTTGAAATCGTGCTGGTGGATGGTAAGCGACGCTTCGGTAATGGCTTGTTGCTTCCCGCTGGGCCATTACGTGAGCCGGTGACACGCTTGGATTCGGTGGACTTTGTGATCGTCAATGGCGGTGAGCTGAAGGGCAATGACTTCGCTATGAATCTTGAAGGTTCTTCGTTTTATAATTTACTCAACCCGAATGTGCGGGTGATTCCCGCTGAGTTTTCTAGGCAAAGCGTTCATGCCATCGCTGGTATTGGGCATCCGCAGCGTTTCTTTGCACATCTTGAGCGTTTGGGTTTGAGCGTACAGCAACACCCTTTTTCTGACCATCATTGTTATAGTGCTGCCGATATCGAATTTAGTGATGCCGATGCGATACTCATGACAGAAAAAGATGCGGTAAAATGCGCTGCATTCGCTACTGAAAAATTCTGGGTATTACGAGTGGATGCACAGATTGATCCGGCTCTCACCCATCTCATCATAGGAAAGATAAAAAAATAATGGATAACAAGCTACTAGAAATTCTGGTTTGCCCGCTGTGCAAATCTCCACTCATCTATCGTAAGGCTGCGCAGGAATTGATTTGTAAGGCAGATCGTCTAGCCTATGCGATTAAGGACGGCATTCCTGTAATGCTGGCCGATGAAGCCCGGAAATTATCCCCGGAAGAAGTCGAGAAGCTTTGATGCTTGCGTTCCAAGTTGTGATTCCCGCACGTTTTGCCTCGACACGGTTGCCCGGTAAGCCGCTCTTGGATATAGGCGGGAGGCCTATGGTGGTACGCGTGGCAGAGCAAGCCACGCAGAGTGGCGCGCAGCAAATTATTATTGCAACCGATCATGCTCCTATTTTGAAGGCGGCCGAAGCACATGGTTACAAAGTCTGTATGACTCGTACTGACCATAATAGCGGCACGGATCGTATTGCCGAAGTGGTAGTTCAACAGGGCTGGGCGGCCGATGCCATTGTGGTGAATGTGCAAGGCGATGAGCCGCTGATGCCTCCCGCATTGATACGCGCTGTTGCGCTGCATTTGCAAGAACATCCCGAGTGCGCTATCGCTACTGCATGTCATCCCATTCATGATGAGGAGGCAATGCGCAATCCGAATATTGTGAAAGCTGTCATTGATAAAAATGGCAATGCACTGTATTTCAGTCGAGCAGCTATACCTTATCCGCGTGATGCTTTTTCACTCGGCTCAGCATTGCCGCCGGAACTGCCAGTGTTCAGACATATCGGCATTTATGCCTATCGAGCCAGTTTTTTACGTGCTTTTGGACAACTTGCTCCTGCTGCAATTGAGCAAGTCGAAGCGCTAGAGCAATTGCGTGCACTCTGGCATGGATACAAAATAGGTGTCACCATTACGCAAGATGCACCACCCAGTGGTATAGATACGCAACAAGATTTACTTGCAGTACGAGCATTGTTTTAAAGTCGGCTTAGAGACCAAGGGGGCGGGAGGAGAGAGAATGGCAGGGTAACTGTGTAGAGACACTGGTTTCCCCTTTCCCCTTCTCCCTTTACCACTCTCTATATAACTAATAATTGGAGGAACAAACATGAGAGTCATTCTTCTCGGCGCACCTGGCGCTGGTAAAGGTACCCAAGCTAATCTCATCAAAGAGAAATTTGGTATTCCGCAAATTTCTACCGGCGATATGCTGCGCGCAGCCGTTAAAGCGGGAAGTCCGCTCGGCGTAGCCGCGAAGAAAATTATGGATGCTGGCGGGCTGGTATCGGATGACATCATCATCAATTTGGTGAAGGAGCGTATTAAAGACGCAGACTGCGCTAATGGCTTTTTGTTTGATGGTTTTCCGCGCACTATTCCTCAAGCTCAGGCAATGAAGGATGTGGATATTCGTATCGACTACGTGGTGGAGATAGACGTTGCCGATAGTGAAATTATCCAGCGTATGAGCGGGCGTCGTGTTCATCCTGCATCGGGACGCACCTATCACATTAGCTTCAACCCGCCAAAACAAGCTGGAAAAGATGACCTCACTGGTGAAGAATTGGTGCAGCGTCCAGATGATACGGAAGAAACTGTTATTAAACGTCTGAATGTTTATCATGAGCAGACCAAGCCACTGGTGGATTACTACACCACATGGGCGGCATCCGGCGAAGTAAATGCACCTAAAGTGGTACATGTTCCCGGCGTGGGTAGTGTGGACTCGATCCGTGAAAAAGTATTTGCGGCGCTAAAGGATTAATACCGATGAATTACGTCTATGGGCGTAATCGGTGTTGATTCCTAGTGTCTGTTCAAGCTAACGATAAAATACATATGAACAAACCTGTCCTGACCCTAGATGATGCCAAGCGTATTGCTAATGCCGCCAATGCTGAGGCACTTGCTAATGATTGGCAAGTAACCATTGCTGTGGTAGATGATGGAGGACATTTGTTGTATCTGCAACGCAGTCATGACACGCGTTTTGGTAGCTTAGAAACCGCGATTACCAAAGCCCATGCTGCGGCCGCATTACATATGGCCACCAAGGTGTCTGAAGATGCGGTAATGAATGGGCGTTTGATACATCTTGCGCTACCTGGTGTTATTCCCGCTGAAGGTGGACTGCCTTTGCTGCGCGATGGCATCGTTATTGGTGCGCTCGGTATCAGCGGTGTGCGCTCGTTTCAGGATGGTCAAATTGCGGAAGCAGGGGCGAGTGCGCTGTAATTACTTGTCTTGAATCCTAACAACCTCAGTTCATCCACAGATTTGCGAGTTGTTGCCTGCGACAACATCTCTGCGAAAAGCTAATTTGCAGATTCACGCAGGTAAAAATGTACCTAAAATCTTCACCACATAAGCCGCCACTTGCCCCATACCTTGGGGCTTAGTGGAATGGCTAGTTGTTTCATCAAAGATGCATAAAGGCTCAATAAATCAATGGCTTATGAGTTCTAAATTGCTTGCCCGATTGGTGGGCTGCCATGGGGTGCTATTGTTTTTACTCTGTGTCTCTGTGGTGCAACTGTTTTTTTAGGTTCAAAGGGCATCTACAGCTTTTCGGAGAGTGTTTTTTCCAGTTTGATTTGATCGTTGGTGAAGCCGCGTATTCCTTCGGCAAGTTTTTCTGTAGCCATGGCATCTTGATTCATTGCCCAGCGAAATTCAGCCTCGGTCATTGACGCGGGGCGAGGTTTGGGTGTGCCGTTATAGCTTAGACGGAGCGGAAGCTCACCATTTAGACTTTGTAATTCTTGTAGTAAAGCAGGGCTGATAGTTAGACGGTCGCAACCGGCTAGTGCCAGAATCTCTCCAGTATTGCGAAACGAGGCACCCATTACGGTCGTTGAGTAGTCGTGTTCTTTGTAATACTGGTAGATGTGACGTACAGATAGCACACCTTGATCTTCTTCAGCAGGAATGTCGCTACGTCCTTCTTTAGCTTTTTGCCAGTCAAAAATACGTCCCACAAACGGTGAAATTAGGGTAACTCCTGCTTCTGCACAGCTGCGTGCCTGAGCAAAACCAAACATCAGGGTGAGATTGCAGTGAATGCCTTCGTGTTCGAGTATTTCACCAGCACGAATGCCCTCCCAAGTGGCGGCTATTTTAATGAGTACGCGTTCGTTACTGATGCCTGCCTCGTTATATAGATGCATCAATTTGCGCGCTTTGGAGAGCGTAGCTTGTGTGTCAAAGGACAGGCGGGCATCCACTTCGGTAGAGATGCGCCCTGGGACGATTTTTAACACTTCTAGCCCAACATCCACCGCGAGCTTGTCCATTGCATCGCGAGCTTGCTGCTCGGGGTCGTCACTTTGTGATTTGGCCCAAGCAATGGAATCAGTTATCAGGGGGGCGTATTCCTGCAATGACGCTGCTTTGAGCAACAGTGAAGGGTTGGTGGTCGCATCTTCTGGAAGATGATGGCGTATCGCTTCAATGTCACCTGTGTCTGCAACGATAGCGGTCATGGTTTTCAATTGCTCTAGCAGATTAGTCATTTTGTCTCCGAATTTGATTGTATGTTATTGCAATGCCCTTGTGTGAGTGCAGTTGAGGTTAACAGGTGTTTGTTTCAGATAAACTATCAGAGTAAAACACGGATGATTAGATTATGCACTTTTTAGAACGCCCTTGGATATCGTATTGTGACAAAATTCAATGCTCAGAGAAATGCCACGCTAAATGTTTTATTTCTGTTGGGGGCGAGGCTAACTTAGTGGAAGTTCTCTGGGGCGAAGAGACTAGCTACTCGTTTTGTGCGATTCTAGGTTTTGAAAGCGCTGGATTTTGAGAGAAATAGCGTTTTATACCGCTTAATATTGCGCTTGCCAACTTGCCCCGGTAGCGATCACTCCTTAAACGTCGTTCTTCTGTCGGATTGCTAATAAATGCTGTTTCTACCAATATTGATGGAATGTCGGGAGACTTTAGAACGGCGAATCCAGCTTGTTCAACGAAGCCGCGATGCAGGGTGTTTATACTCCCCAATTCTTTGAGTACATCTTTGGCGACTTTCATGCTGTCGTTGATGGTTGCTGTTTGCGATAAATCGAGTAATGTGCGCGCGAGATAGGGATCCTTTACCGCTAGATTAATGCCGCCTATCAAGTCTGCCTCATTCTCTTTTTTTGCCAGCCAACGTGCTGAAGCGCTGGATGCGCCGCGTTTCGAAAGCGCAAATACCGATGAGCCGCGAGCTTTGGATTTGACGAAAGAGTCGGCATGAATAGAGACGAATAGGTCTGCATGTGCTTTACGTGCTTTTTCCACCCGTCCTCTTAGTGGAATAAAATAGTCGCCATCTCGTATTAATACCGCGCGCATACCCGATGTTTGGTCAATTTTCTTTTTGAGCTTGCGTGCAATGGCGAGGGTGATATCTTTTTCATGTGTTCCTCTGCGTCCACGTGCCCCGGGATCTTCCCCGCCATGGCCAGCATCTACGGCGATAATTAAAATACGACGGCTTATTTGGGGGTGACGAGTGTTTAAGCTCTTTTTGGTGAATGCTTTATTTGTCTTGGCAGTTTTGTTGGAATTTTTATTCGTGGCTGGAATGGTACGGCGTTCGGCAGGGTTGGAGGAAGGTGCAATTTCGCCTTCGCCTTGTTGGACTAACGCCATTAGCGGATCGGTAACGACGACAGGATAAACGTCTAGTACCAGCCGGTGACCATATTCCGCAACGGGTTTAAGATCGAATATTTGCGGTTTTGCCTTAGTTTTGAGGTCGAGTACCAAACGTACTACACCAGGTTTAAAACGGGCAATGCGAATGGCCTTGATGTAGGGGTCGTTGCTGCCGATTTTGTTGATTAACGCCTTTAAGGCCGGTGTGATTTCTACATCGTAGAGATCGAGCACTAGACGTTCAGGATTTTTGAGCGAGAGGAAGCTATAGTGGATTGTATGTTTGGATTCTATAGTGAGTCGCGTGTAGTCCTGTGCGGGCCAGACGCGTGTAGCACTAATGTTGACGGAGGCAATTGCATCAGACCAACATAGTAGCGTAGCAATAAAAATTAGTGGGATAAAACGTCTAAACATTCTTTTCCTGTGTGGGTGCGGGCATAGATATCCAGTGCTCGACCTTGTGGTTGGATGTTGAAAATAATTTCCAGATCAGCAGGAGGGAGTAGCCCAGCAGCTTGTTCCGGCCATTCAACCAAACAAATATTGACTCCATTGAACTCATCGCGAAATCCAGCGGCTTCCCATTCTTCGGCATCGTGGAAACGATATAAGTCAAAGTGGCGTAAGTTTACCTCATGCAGGTCGTATTGCTCAATCAAGGTGTAACTCGGACTTTTTACTCGTCCGCTATAACCTAATGCGCGCAACAGACTCCGCGCTAATGTTGTTTTTCCTGCTCCTAGATCTCCACGTAGGTAAATTACCATGCCTGGGCGTAAGGTGGGCGCAAGGAGAGAGGCGAAGTCTGTTGTGGCGGCCTCATCGACTAGGTTTATTCGGCTATGATTCGGTTCATGCAAAATGGAACACCTCAAACAGATTACACCTTGCTTGCTGAACATATTAAAGTCATGGGCAAAGCGCTGGGATTTCAGGCAGTGGGTATCAGCGATACACACCTTGATGCTGCCGAAGTGCGTCTGCTGAAATGGTTGGCAGAGGGGCAGCACGGTACAATGGATTATATGGCAAAACATGGTGCAAAACGTGCTCGGCCGTCAGAGCTGGTGCCGGGTACCTTGCGGGTTATCTCGGTGCGCATGAATTACTATCCTGAACAGGCCAAAGATACGCTGGAAGTATTAGGTGATAGCAGTAGAGCTTTTATTTCACGTTATGCGCTGGGGCGTGACTACCATAAGGTATTGCGTAAGCGTCTAGAAAAGCTGGCGCAGCAGATTCGTAATGAAATTGATTGCCAATGTCGCGTGTTTACCGATTCCGCACCCGTATTGGAAGTGGAGTTGGCTCAGAAAGCGTGTTTGGGGTGGAGGGGTAAGCACACTTTGTTGCTGTCACGCGAGCAGGGATCTTGGTTTTTTATCGGTGAGATATATATTGATGTGCCTCTAGCGGTAGACGTTCCGCAGGCGTCACATTGCGGCACATGCAGTGCATGCATAGATGTTTGCCCCACACAGGCGATTACCGGGCCATACCAATTGGATGCAAGACGCTGCATTTCCTACCTCACCATTGAATTCAAGGGCAGCATCCCTTTGGAATTTCGCCCGCTGATAGGTAACCGCATATATGGATGTGATGATTGCCAATTGGCCTGTCCTTGGAATCGCTTTGCGCAAAAGACCGTTGAGGTGGATTTTGCAGTACGCCATGGTTTGGATGATGTTGCACTTGCAGAACTTTTTTTATGGGATGAGGCAATGTTTCAGCACAAGCTGGCTGGCAGCCCGATCTACCGCATAGGTCATGAGCAATGGTTGCGGAATATTGCGGTGGCTTTGGGTAATGCATCAGGGTCTCCTGAGGTGCTGCTCGCTCTGCAAGCTCGAGCGCAACATCCGTCTTCATTGCTGCGCGAACATGTGGCATGGGCATTGCGACAACACAATCAAAAGGCGGAAAATTTGCCTATACACTTTGGGCTATTGACCTAGCCTAACTTGTCCTTTATAAAGGCCCATGAAATCTATTTGGTGGGTGCTGTGGAATCAGTCGAGCTTTTGCGACTAGATTTGGTGATCGAAGCTGATTTGCTAAATTTTGTTGGCTTTCTTATGGAAAGTGCAAGGCGTCTCAAAGGGAACGCCTTCAGAGCATCGCTTGCCTGTCTTGAGCTGAATCGCCGCTTGCGTGATGCGGGAGCATGTAATGGACAACCTTTTTCTGTCAGAGTGCTATTGCAAGAACATCGCCTAAGTGTTCATTGGGCCGATGAGTATGAGTGTGAGATAGTGCAAGCGGGACCAATAGAGGCAAATGTGATTGAACAGTTGCGTGATTATCTGCGCAAATTTACTGAAGCCATTGATCCGGGAATTTTGATGCAGCGCCATGAGTCCATGGTGCGTCATTTACATGAGACACGAGCACAGGCAGAGCATGAGCTTGCCGAATTGCAGGTGAAGCTGCTTAGCCGCCAAGCAGAGTTGCAGGTTTCGATACGCCAAGCTGAAACTGACCCGCTTACTATGTTGCCAAACCGACGTGCTTTCGACGTAAGGCTAGATCAAGCATTTCGCTATGCCATGCGGCAAAGAACTTCACCTTTGACGCTCGTGATGTTGGATTTGGATTTTTTCAAGAATATTAATGACGAGCACGGACATCTGTTTGGCGATGCTTATTTGAATAAGATGGCGCATATTTTGCGTAGCGTAATTCGTGAGGACGTAGATTGTGCATTTCGTTTTGGCGGGGATGAGTTTGCCATGATGATACATGCCGATTTTAATACGGCATGCGAAAAATCTAAACAAGTAATACGGGACATGGATGGCAAGGTCAGTATTGGGATTGCTACTATTGATAAGTGCACACCAGATAATTTAACGCTGGAGGATTTTATTAACAAAGCCGATAGCGCATTGTATGAAGCAAAGCATCGGGGGCGAGGCCGTGTGGTAGTTGCATCATGCAGCGAGGGAGATAGTCATCTCTGCAAAGCTAAGTGCGAGTCAAAGGAGCCTCATGTCTAATGTTTTCGACAGTGCCAAGGATTGCAAGCTGTTATTTAATAACGCGACGCAAACTGAAAGTTCATTAATCCTATTGCGTTCAAAATTAGTAGCCATCACTCAGCGGCTCGGAGTTAGCGCTCTCAAGCAGGAAAGTATGTTGTTAGTCGCTTCCGAATTGGTCAGCAATAATGTAAAGCATGCGGAGGGAAGAGGTATGGTTCAGTTGTGGAAGCAGCCCGGCAATGTGTTGGACTTGTTATCACTGGATTATGGGCCGGGCATCGCAAATTTGGTTAGCGCAGAAGCGGATGGTTTTTCATCAGTCAGCACCTTGGGGAAAGGTTTGGGGGCGATTCGTCGCTTGAGTGATGAATGCTATATCTATACGCAGCAGCAGCGCTTGGAGCAACAGAAAAAATGGACGGGCACCGTGATAATGGCGCGCTTTCATTTAGACAAAGAAAACAAAGAGGCGAAGTCCGGTTTTAAATTTGGGTTGTATTCCCGCTCTTTGTCTGATGAACGTTATAACGGCGATAGGATTTACTTAAAAAGAGTTGGAAAGATGCTGCGCTGGTTGCATTTGGATGGCCTAGGTCACGGTGAGGAAGCGCAGGCGGCTACGGCTGACTTGGCTAATCATTTGCAACGCTATGAGTCGCCTGAGGCAATATTGGCAACGATAGATCAACAACTTGTAAATACACGAGGGGCCGTCGCAATTACCGGAGAGATTGATTTGGCAAAGTACAATTTGCGCGTCTCAGGTGTTGGCGACATGACTGCACACATTTATGATCAGGAGCAAATTCAACATATTACATTTGCGCCAGGGATATTGGGGCGCGAGCACCGTACAATGACTGGGGTGCAAGCCGACTTTGGTAAGAAATATGTCATTATTACGGCGAGCGATGGCATACGAAGAAATTGGGATACGACTAATTTTGCTGGCTTGTTAAATCAACATCCGCAGTTGATAGCCTATACATTGGGTAATATTATGGGACGGATTTCAGATGACCAGTCGGTTTGTGTTTGTTCGATAGGATAAGGGGGGCATGGTGCAAAAAAAGGACACAAGTGAAAAACTGAATGCTTTGTTTGGATTGAAAGTCGGTAATATTTCCACACAGTTAGAAGAAATTGGGCGAGAATTTTTTTGCTCGAGTAACAAGTTGATGGATGAAGAAGAAGTTACTGATCTGAGTAGTGAGTTTCTTCACCTCATGACTGGTTTGCTTAGCTCTGCTGAACCTCAAAGACGGACTTCACCTCAGTTTCATGCGTTGGAAGTGTTTTTTTCAGGCCTCGCGCAGCGCATGCTAATGCGTGGTGGTCATGTTGAAGATGTGGTGCGTTATGCGCAAAATTTGCAGTATAGCTTGATTGCCGCATTGGAAGCAGATAGTGGCATTACGTTTACCCAGTCACGCTCGGTGCTGATGTTCTTTGCGCAGCACTTTGATGAATTGATTATGGCTATCTTTCGAACCTATCTTCTCGAGCGGGAAAACACCTTGCAAGCTCAGGAGGAAGAGTTGCGTGAGACCTCAACTCCGATTGCAGAAATATGGGACGGCGTGTTGACGCTGCCTATTATCGGCACTTTGGATTCCAGTAGAACCATGCTGGTGATGGAGGCATTGCTAAATCGCATCGCGCGTGATCGTGCGCGTGCGGTGGTGATGGATTTGACTGGGGTAAAGAATATTGACTCTCAGGTTTCGCACCACTTGATACAGATGGTGAGGGCGGTGCAGTTAATGGGGGCGGATGCGATTATTACCGGAATTCACCCTGAAATTGCACGCGCCCTTGTTAGTTTGAATATCGACTTGAGCGGCGTGACTACACGAGCAAGCTTGTCTGACGGCCTTAAGGAGGCATTTTCACGCATGGGAATTCATGTCACCCAAACGGCAGGCTAATGACAATCGCAGGCGTACATCTGACGCGTATCGGCAAAGGTAATTTTTTGCTGGAGCCGTTGCGTGGTTTGAATATTCTTGATCAGGATCAGTTGATGTCGCAAATTGCCGCGCATGTGCAGCAGGCGCGCGGGGGGCACTTGTATTATGACCTGAATGATTTGCCGGTGATTGATCCGCTATATTTCAGCTGGTTAGATAAATTGGCGCGTACCTGTCTTACTCTGAATATAAAAATGACCTGTATTAATATGCAGCCAACAGCTGCGTTTACTGTGTCGCAATTCCTTGTTAAAAACCCCTCATTTGAAACGGCGTTGGGAGTTCCAGACTGATTGCCTAAACGTGTTGGTGCTAGATCGTTGTGCAGGCTTTATCGATTAAATTAAGGTCATTTTTTCTGGTTGAAATGGTAGCTTTGAATGAATATCCGCTCTGTTTTGTTCTCCTCAAAATTACTCAATAGGTCGTAGCAAGAATGCTGTAGAAGAGTTACAGTTCGACTTGTCCATGAAAATTATTAAGGGGAAGCTGTAATGGCAATTATCTTGTTCGTGTTGCTCTTCGCCACGTTATTATTACTTTCTTTCTTTCGAGCTTCAATCACGGGCTGGCTGCTGGCAGCGATGGTTTTCGTGCCATTGATTGCGATACAGAGCCGGATTTCAGACCTGGCATTGAAGTCAGTTTATATTTCCCTATTTGTTTTCTTGATGGTGTTCGGCGTGCCGTTTCTAAGGCGCTATTTAGTTAGCCGTCCTATTCTTAAAATCTTTCGCAAAATACTTCCTCAAGTTTCGCAGACGGAACAAGAGGCCTTGGACGCGGGCACCGTGTGGTGGGATGGTGAGTTATTTAGTGGTAATCCTCACTGGGATAAATTGCTGGCATTGCCGACACCTACATTGAGTGTGGAAGAACAAGCGTTTCTGGATAATGAAGTGGAGCAACTATGTGCCATGATCGACGATTGGGATGTCACTCATGTGCGTCAGGATTTGTCACCTCAGGCATGGCAGTTTATTAAGGATAAAGGCTTCTTCGGCATGATTATTCCGAAGGGGTACGGTGGACTGGAGTTCTCAGCGCAAGCCCATTCCGCAGTGGTGACTAAAGTGGCTTCGCGCAGCGGGACGGCTGCGGTTACGGTGATGGTGCCCAATTCGCTCGGCCCTGCCGAATTGCTATTGCACTACGGAACGCAAGAGCAAAAAGACCAATATCTACGCGGACTGGCAAAAGGAGAGGAAGTGCCATGCTTCGCGCTGACAGGGCCGTTTGCTGGCTCCGATGCGGGGGCAATCCCCGATGTGGGTATCGTTTGCTATGGTGAATTTAAGGGCCAATCTAATGTGCTCGGTTTGCGAGTTACTTGGGAAAAACGTTACATCACGCTTGCTCCTGTTGCCACCCTGCTTGGATTGGCTTTTAAGTTATATGACCCTGAGAATTTGCTAGGGCCAGACGTGGTGCGCGGCATTACCATTGCTCTGATTCCCACCGAGACTCCCGGTGTGCAGGTAGGACGTCGCCACTTTCCGCTCAATTCAGCATTTCAGAATGGCCCAACTCAAGGCAATGATGTGTTCATTCCTATGGAATACATCATCGGCGGTACCGAGCGTATCGGGCAAGGTTGGCGCATGTTGATGGAATGTCTGGCTGCAGGACGTTCGATTTCTCTGCCTGCCAGTGCGACAGGTGCATCGAAATTGGCTGCGCTCACCAGCGGCGCTTATGGTCGTGTGCGTAAACAATTTCATTTGCCAGTCGGTAAGTTCGAGGGCGTAGAGGAAGCACTGACGCGTATAGCGGGGAATTTATATGTAATGGATGCGGCGCGAATGTTGACGGCTCAGGCGGTCGATCTGGGAGAAAAGCCTTCGGTTATTTCCGCTATCGTCAAATATCACTGTACCGAGCGTGGCCGCATGATTATCAATGATGCGATGGATGTGCACGGTGGTAAAGGCATTTGTATGGGGCCGGATAACTATTTGGCGCGCTTTTATCAGCAAACGCCGATTGGCATTACGGTGGAAGGCGCAAATATTCTGACGCGCAGTCTCATCATCTTTGGGCAAGGTGCGGTGCGCGCCCATCCTTATGTGCTTAAGGAAATTAAGGCTGCAAATGAGCCGGATAGCAAGCGTGCAGTCCTGGATTTTGATGCCGCTTTATTTGGCCATGTCAGCTTTGCTATGAGTAATGCAGTGCGTTCTTTGTTGTTCGCTTTGAGTGGCGGACGGATTGTTTCTGTTCCGACGGAGGAGCCAACAAAACGACATTATCAACTGTTGACTCGCTATTCCGCTTCTTTTGCGATTGCCGCAGATATGGCGATGCTGGTATTAGGTGGCGGACTTAAGCGTCGCGAAAAACTATCCGCGCGACTCGGTGATGTATTAAGTCAGCTGTATTTATGTTCAGCAGCGCTGAAAAAGTTTGAAGATGACGGACGGCCTGTGGAGGATATTCCTTTGTTGGACTGGGCGATGCAAGACGGAATGTTTCGTATTCAAACCGCATTCGATGCGGTGCTGCAAAACTTTCCTAGCCGTGCTGCCGCGCTGTTGTTGCGTGTGCTCATCTTCCCTGTTGGGCAATGCCGCAAGCCGCCATCTGATGAATTAGGGCATGAAGTTGCGACCTTGTTGGCTAGACAGGGTGGCGCGCGTGAACGTTTGACCTCGGGTAGTTATATTCCTAGTGATGAAAATGAAGCTGTCGGTGCATTGGAAGCTTCACTGTCTAGCACACTGTTGTGTGAGCCTGTGCAAGCGCAATTAGCGAAAGCATTTAAAGCTGGCACCCTAAAGGCTTTGGATGAACTAGCGCAAATTAGCGAGGCGCATGAGCAGGGCCTGATTGACGACGAACAAGTCGTACAGTTGCAGCGTGATTATGCGCTACGTCGTAAAGTTATTATGGTGGACGACTTTGAACCCAATCAATTGGCTGCGGGACATTGAACAAGGCATCAGTTGAGGCTTGCTAAGGATAATTGAGGAGTGCTTAAGCCATGTTGCGTAATAAAACTATTTTCATTAGTGGCGCAAGTCGCGGCATAGGGCGTGAAATTGCGTTGCGTTGTGCACGTGACGGGGCAAATCTGGTGATTACGGGTAAGACCGCTGAAGTGCACCCAAAGCTGTCGGGCACCATCTATTCTGTCGCAGAGGAAGTTGAGCAAGCGGGTGGTCAGGCATTAGCTATTCAGCTTGATGTGCGTGATGAACAAGCTATTGCCGCAGCCGTTGAGCAGGCCGCAGTGCATTTTGGCGGTATCGACATATTGGTCAATAACGCCAGTGCAATTAATCTTTCGCCTACATCTAAAACATTGGCTAAAGCGCTGGATCTGATGTGGGAGGTAAATATGCGAGCAACTTTTTTATGCTCGCAAGCCTGTATTCCGCATCTTAAACATGCCGCCAACCCGCACATCCTTGCCTTATCACCGCCATTGAATATGGATGCAAAATGGTTTGCGCCGCACCTCGCTTACACGATTTCAAAATATGGCATGAGTATGTGTATATTGGGCATGGCGCGCGAGTTTGCAGCAGAGGGAATTGCCTGTAACTGTTTGTGGCCACGCACCACAATTGCGACGGCGGCGATTGTGAATAATTTCCCTGAGGCTGTTTTGCGAGCTTCACGTAAACCGGCCATTGTGGCAGATGCTGCACATGCTATTTTTTTACGTGATAGCGCGACATGCAGCGGAAACTTCTTTATCGACGAGGACGTGTTGCGAGCCAATGGTGTGAATGATTTTGAGCCATATGCATATAGTGTGGGAGAGGCTTTGTATAACGATCTATTTTTGTAATGTTTGCGGGTGAAGTTCTAAATAATAAGAATGGCGGAGGCGGTATGGGTGAAACACAAAACGAGGATGTGATTACGCCGGAGCAGGCGCTAACACTACATGGTTTGTTTCTGGAACGCGTCAAGCGTACGCCAGACAAAGTCGCATATCGCTATTTTGATATTCCGCGTGGCGATTGGCTCTCTTTTACTTGGGCGCAAATGGCTGAACAGGTAACTCTCTGGCGAGCTGCATTGGAGAAACAAGGCTTGGCAAAGGGTGACCACGTCGCTTTGATGTTACGCAACTGTCCGCAATGGGTCATGTTTGATCAAGCGGCGATGTCTCTGGGTTTGGTGACTGTGCCTTTGTATACGGTTGATCGCGCAGAAAATATCGCCTATATTGTTAACGATGCACAGGCGAAAGTGTTACTGTTCGAGACCGCCGCGCAATGGCAGGAATTGAGTGCGGTACGAGAGCAGATGGAATGTGTGCAATGCTTTATCTCATTGGATGATGTGGAGAGCGACGAATCACGTCTGAATTCAGCTCAAAATTTGCTGCCTAGCCACGCCGAAGCAAGAGCCGCAACTCCATGTAAGTCCGATGAACTGGCTACCATCATCTATACCTCGGGCACGACTGGCAAGCCTAAAGGGGTGATGTTGAGCCACGACAATATGTTAAGTAATACTCATGCCGCATTGGGGACGTTTGTTCTATTTGCTAGCGATTTGTTGTTGTCCTTCCTGCCGCTGTCGCATGCTTTTGAGCGTACTTGCGGCTACTATTTGCAAGTGATGGTAGGTGCAACCGTGGCTTATGCACGCTCAATTCCTTTGCTGTCAGAGGATTTGCAAACTATTAGACCGACGGTGTTGATCTCTGTGCCGCGCATCTATGAACGTATTCATTCCGCAATTAGCGCTAAGCTGAGAGAGGGGTCGCCTATCAAGTTGATGTTATTTAATTTGGCGGTGGAAGTGGGCTGGGCGCGATTCCTGCGTGAGCAGGGGCGAGGGGGTTGGCACGCTTCATTTCTCCTCTGGCCTTTGTTGAATAAACTGGTCGCGCAAAAAATATTGGATCGTTTAGGCGGACGTTTACGTAGTACTGTTAGCGGCGGGGCTGCACTTTCTCCTGAGATTTCACGCATGTTCGTGGGGTTGGGCTTGCCGGTTGTGCAAGGATATGGGCTGACGGAAACTAGCCCCATTATTTCGGGCAACCATCTGGATAGTAATTTTCCCGATAGCGTCGGTCAGCCATTGCGCGGTGTGCAGATAAAGTTAGGCGAGCAGAATGCCTTGCTGGTAAAAGGCCCGAATGTGATGATGGGTTATTGGAATAAGTTAGAAGCGACGCACGCCATGATCGACCAAGATGGTTGGCTGAATACTGGCGATATTGTACGTATTAGTGAGTCGGGACATATCTATATTACTGGACGATTGAAAGAGATCATTGTGATGGCAAACGGTGAAAAACTTCCGCCTGCCGATATGGAAGCGGCCATCTTGCATGACCCCTTGATTGAGCAAGTGATGGTGTATGGAGAGGGACGGCCATTTTTAGTCGCGCTGGCGGTGATTAATCCGGCGGTTTGGCTGGAGGTCGCTGCAAAGCTTGGAGTGCGCCCAGATATGCCAGAATCGCTTACGGACAGCACTGTGGAGGCTAAGGTGCTACGACGTATCGCACGTAATCTGAAGAGTTTTCCCGGCTATGCCAAAGTGCATCGCGTACTGCTATTAAACGAAGCTTGGACGATTGAAAGCGGACTACTTACACCAAAATTAAGCCTGAAGCGTGATAAGGTGGTGTCAAAATACCACACCAAGATTGATAATCTATACCAAGGACATTAACATGAATGAAATCGCGACATCTCTGCCAGTTCGTCATGCTACTTTGCGTGTGGTGGCGATGCCCTCCGACTGCAATATTACGGGTGATGTGTTTGGTGGCTGGGTAATGTCTCAGGTCGATATAGCAGGGAGTATCCCCGCTGTCAGTCGGGCGCGAGGCAGAGTTGCGACAGTGGCGGTGAATTCGTTTGTATTCAAACAACCGCTTTTTTTGGGCGATGTGGTGAGTCTTTATGCCGACATTGTTAAAGTAGGCCGTACCTCGATGACCGTTAATGTTGAGGTGTATGCACAACGCGACCCCGTTAAGCCGACTTGCGTTAAAGTGACAGAAGCTACATTGACCTATGTTGCAGTTGACAGTAACCGGAAGCCGCGAGCGTTGCCCTTAGAAGAATAAAGTTTTCTTGAACGAGCCATAATTTACGATAAGGAATAAATCATGGCACTTAATAAAAGCACATTGGAGTGCACGCTGGTGATCGCTTTGACGACATTGTCTGGCAGCGTCGTCGCTGCTGGCTTTGCTTTGAACGAGCAAGGTGTAAGCGGGTTGGGCAATGCCTATGCGGGTAGTGCTGCTACTGCGTCAGATGCCACTACCGTATTTTACAATCCAGCTGGCATGAGCCGTTTGTCAGGCTCGCAATTAACTGTTGGTTTGCATGGTATACAGCCATCATCATCTTTCTCTGATGGTGGATCGAGCGCTGCTGCATTACAGGCACAAGGAGGAAATGGTGGCGACACTGGGCAGTTGGTCGCGATTCCGAATGTCTATGTGGTGGCAGAACTGGATGATAAATTTAAATTGGGCTTGGGTATCAACTCGCCCTTCGGCGCGCAAAAAACTTACGAACCGACTTGGATGGGGCGCTTTCAGGCTGAGAAATCCAGTATCAAGACACTCAATGTCAATCCCTCCATTTCCTATCAGATAAGCGACATGCTGAGTGTAGGCGCCGGACTGAGTTATCAAAGTATCACTGGGGAACTAAGTAGTGCGGTGAACTATAGCGCCTTGGCTGCGACTGCGGGTGGTGTGCCTCTACTGACTGCTGTCGGAGGCGCAGGGCAAGAAGGTGTATCTACTGTCAACGGTAGTGACAGTAGCTATGGATATAACCTCGGCACGCTCATTAGTGTTGGCAGTCAGACTCGCATCGGTTTGGCCTATCGTTCTCAGATGAAGCATACGTTGGGCGGGGCGGTTTCATTTTCTAATGTGCCAGGCGCTTTGGCTGGTGTGAGCAAAGTAGCGAATGGGGATGTCTCGGTGAACCTAACTTTGCCCGAAACATTCTCGAGCAGCATGGTGTATCAGTTTAATCCACAACTTGATTTGCTGGCTGACGTAACTTGGACAGGTTGGAGCGTTTTTAGAAGCTTAGATGTAATGCGTAGTAATGGGACGACCTTAAGTTCTACTCCGGAAAACTGGCGTAATACTTGGCGAGGTTCAGTGGGCGCGACTCAGCGTTATGGGGAGCAATGGACAGCGCGTCTTGGTGTGGCTTACGACCAAACGCCTGTATCTGATACCTATCGTAATGCGCGTATTCCTGATCAGGATCGTACTTGGTTTGCCTTGGGCGGACAGTACAAGCTAGCCAAGGACAGTGCGTTAGACTTTGGATATGCTCACTTGTTTATGAACGGGGCAGCCATTAATCAGAATAAGAGTGCGACTGGGGCTGGAACATTGTTGGGGACTTACTCCAATCACGCAAATATTTACAGTTTGCAGTACGGTCACAAATTCTAAGTTTGGCAATTACAAGGGGAGGCGTTGCCTCCCTTTTTTATTGGGAGAAACGAGTGAATAATAACTTTGTTATCCGCAAAGTTGCGGTATTGGGTGCTGGCGTAATGGGGGCACAAATAGCGGCACATATGGTGAATGCCAATGTCGAAACGCTGTTGTTTGAATTGCCAGCCAAAGAAGGTGATCTTAATGGTAATGTGAACAAAGCACTGCTAGGTTTAAAGAAACTAGAGCCAGCCCCTGTCGCTAGCCCCGCTAAATTGCGCTATATCCAAGCCGCTAACTATCAGCAACATTTGGAACAATTGCGTGACTGCGATTTGGTGATTGAAGCGATTGTCGAACGTGTAGATTGGAAGTCCGATTTATATCGCAAAGTCGCACCCTATCTTGGCCCGCAAACCATTTTTGCCACGAATACTTCTGGTTTATCCATCAATACACTGGCTGAAGCGTTTCCCGAAAATTTACGCCATCGTTTTTGCGGCATTCACTTCTTCAATCCACCGCGCTATATGCATCTCGTAGAATTGATTGCCTGTACAGGCACGGAAGCAACTTTGCTCGACCAACTAGAGACCTTTCTGGTTTCCACGCTGGGCAAAGGTGTGGTGCGTGCGAAAGACACCCCCAACTTTATTGCCAACCGCATCGGTGTGTTTTCCATGCTAGCTAGCGTGCATCATGCACAACGCTTGGGCTTAGGATTTGACACCGTAGATACCCTCACTGGACGATATTTGGGACGACCTAAGAGCGCTACTTTCCGCACCTTAGATGTGGTTGGACTAGACGTGTTCGCCCATGTCGTTAAAACCATGCAGGAAAATCTGAGCGACGATGCTTGGCATAGCTACTTCAACTCACCTGACTGGATGGACAGGCTCATAGAGCAAGGTGCGCTGGGACAAAAGAGCAAACGCGGCGTGTATCAAAAAAAGGGTAAAGAAATACAAGTGCTGAACTTGGCGAGCTACACCTATCGTAGCTCCGATGGCAAAGTTGATGACGTAGTAAAAGACATACTGCGCGAACGCGACTGGGCGGTGAAACTCGCCAAGCTGCGTGAAAGCCAAAATCCACAAGCACAATTTGTGTGGAGCATACTGCGCGATACCTTTCATTATTGCGCCGTGCAACTCGCCAGCATTGCAGACAACGCACGTGACCTAGACTTCGCTGTGCGCTGGGGCTTTGGTTGGGACAGCGGCCCGTTTGAAATCTGGCAAGCCGCAGGTTGGCAACAAGTGGCGGGCTGGATTAGCGCCGACATCGCCGCAGGCAAAGCCATGAGTGAAATGTCGCTGCCCGACTGGGCGATAGACCCTGGCCGCACTGGTGTGCATACTGCCGACGGCAGTTATTCCCCTCGCCCGCAAGCGGGAGAGGAGCTAGGGGAGAGGGTCTATCAACCCCGCTCCGCACTCCCCGTCTACCGCCGCCAACTTTACCCCGATGCGCTACTCGGCGAAACCCGCGACTACGGCGAAACCATCTTCGAAACCGAGGAAGTACGCCTATGGCACACAGGCGATAATATTGCCATTTTGAGCTTTAAAACCAAGATGCACACCGTCAGCAACGAAGTGTTGGACGGCATCTTGCGTGGTGTGGATGAAGCCGAAGCGAATTTTAGTGCGCTGGTGCTATGGCAAACCGAGCCGCCCTTTTCATACGGTGCAAACCTGCTGCAACTCATGCAAGGCGTGCGCGCCCCAGCAGAAGGCAGCGGCATGCTCGATAAAATCAAACAAGCTGCAGGCCGCGTTAAATACACGATTGCAGGTGGTGGCGGGCTGGGTGAAATTGTTAACGCCGCCACCGGTAACGTCCCGCAAGTTGAAGCCGTGGTGGCAAAGTTTCAACAAGTATCGCAAAGACTCAAATATGCGCAGGTGCCCACTATCGCTGCGATTGATGGTTTAGCCTTAGGTGGCGGCTGTGAGTTTTCTATTCACTGCACACGCATCGTCGCAACGCTGGAAAGCTACATCGGCCTTGTTGAAGTTGGGGTTGGCGTGTTGCCCGCAGGCGGCGGCTGCAAAGAAATGGCGCAACGTGCGGCAGCCGAAGCCCGTGGCGGAGACATCTTCCCGCACCTCAAACACTATTTCCAAAATATCGCCATGGGTGAAGTCGCCAAGAGCGCCGAAATGGCCAGAGAAATGGGCTATCTCAGACAGTCTGACCGCATCGTGCTTAACCGCTTCGAGCTATTGCACGTCGCCAAGCAAGAAGCCAATGCCATCAACGCCACCGCCTACCGTCCGCCACTGCACCAGCGCCAAATCCCCGTCGCCGGACGCACCGCAATCGCCACCTTCAAAGCCTCAATGATCAACATGCTAGAAGGCGGCTTCATCTCCGAGCACGACTACAACATCGGCTGCCGAGTAGCAGAAACCATGTGCGGCGGTGATGTAGAAGCGGGGAGTATGGTTGACGAGCAATGGCTGTTGGATCTGGAGCGTAAAAACTTCATGGAACTACTAGCCACTTTTAAAACGCAAGACCGAGTCGAGTACATGCTCAAACATGGCAAAGCGTTGCGGAATTAATCAAAGAAAAATGTAGGTCGGGTTAGCGCAGCGTAACCCGACATTTTGCAAGTTTTGCAGTGCCAGTCTCTATCTATAACAAGGATTAGTAGATTTAAAACAATGTAATGAGATACCGTCGAGCCTTTGTTTCAGGTGCCTCGTTTTTCTTTACGCTGGTAACAGAGAAACGGCGACCCTTGTTTGCCTCGGCGGAGGCGGTAGATGTATTACGCGAGGCATTTCGCACAGTGGGAGTTAAGCGCCCGTTTGAATTGGATGCGATTGTGGTTTTACACGATCACCTGCATTGCATTTGGACCTTGCCTTCGAATGATGCTGATTTCGCAACACGCTGGCGGCTGATTAAAACCTGGTTCAGCAAACATTGCGATCCGACGTTGCGCCCCGTAATAAACGGCATTCAAACAAAGCGGCAGGAGCAGGCGATATGGCAGCATCGTTATTGGGAGCACCTGTTACGTGATGAAATAGATTTTCAACGCCATGTGGAATACATTCATTACAACCCAGTGAAACATGGCTATGTCACTTCCCCGTCGGATTGGCCGCACTCCAGCTTTCGGCGTTATGTTGAGGCAGGAGTTTATGAGGCGGATTGGGGACGGGCAAGGATGGAGTTTGAGGGTGTTGGATGTGAATGAGGTGCGCGTCGGGTTACGCTGCGCTAACCCGACGGTGCGATGGTACTAAAATGTATTTATTAAAAATAATGACTACTCAAGAAAAAATACGTAAGGCTAAAGCTGCCATTCTGCAACGGGATGAATTAGACTCATTTGCCGATATTATCGCTCGGGAGAAAGACGCATTTTTGGGGTTGCGTGTGCTGTTTGCATCTGATGTATCGGGGGGTAAATATTCGATTTGATGATACTTCAAACATTGCAAATGTTTTTACGGGGAAAGGAGTGCTAGCATACTCACGCGAAATTGAAGAGCAAATGGCTAAAGGTAAGGCTAAGCTTGAATTTGATAGATGTGCTTTGTTTGACACAAATCTTCTCTCTGATTTGCCAAAATACTTTTCAGGGGAGCCATTTGATGATCCCGAGCATCCAGTAAGAATAGGAAATGTCCTTAAGTTTATTGATAAAGAGCTGGGTAGATCATTTAGTTTTTCTTTTGCGGCGTTAGAAAATTTATTAGAAGCAAGAAAGGCTGACAATCCACACCCCCTTCGAAAAGTCGCGGCTGTAAAAGCTGATGATAAACATGGGGTTTCAGCGAAATTTGAAGATGTAGAAAAATTTTTTGTAAAGGCTAAAGAATTTTGGTTGAGTATGTTAACTAATGAGGCAGCGTGGAATGAATTGCACCGTAGAGATATAGTTTATTGTGTACTGATCAAAGCTCAACTATTGCGCTGGTCTAATACTCCTCTGAATGAAGGAGTGTTAGAACTGATTAAATTGAGCTTGGGTTGCTTTGGAAAGATTGCGTTCAAAGAAATTTATTTTGGCTGGAAACTGTTACGCGGAAATGCTGATGCTACAAAACAGATGATGATTTTTAAAGAGACTGATCTGAATAATCCAACAAAAAAATCTATTCAAAGAATTTCAGCGCTTGCATGGGATTTGTTCATGTTTCGTCACTTCGAAACGCTTCTTACTCAATATAAAGGCAGTAAATTCTTTATTCCGGTGATCACTACTTTTGATACTCGCTTGTTGCAAGCAATTGAATTATGCCCGTTGCGAGCTTTGATAATAGATGATGAAGCAAGTCAGGTCGTGACTGTATTTGACGATGAACTTGAGTTCCAAGAGTGCTTAAATGACGCCGTTAAGAATCATGCTGAAATAGAGGAAAGAATTCGCAATCCTCAGTTGCAGAGACAAATTGCCCCGAATTTCGTGAAAGTGAGTCAAATGATTGTCGAGTTAGAGGAATTAGTGATGAAAAGAACTCGTGCAATATGACCACACTACTTAACCCTCAATCCGATTGATATGAAATTACGTAGCTGACTTATTACACACGGCGTTTTAGTAGGTCGGGTTAGCGTAGCGTAACCCGACATTTAGTTGAACTGAGTTCCCACGTCGGGTTACGCCCAAAAGCGGGCTAACCCGACCTACATTGGTGATATGGTAGGCATGATAAGCATTCTCGATTCTCGATTCGCGAAATGAGAATTGCCCAGCATATGCTGTAGGCAAACAGCATATGCCGTAGGCCTGATTTTCTGCTACTTGTTGCAATCTTATTGAATAGATAGTATTTTCGCATTTCGCGAATTGCGAAAATACTTAATGGAGCTATTTCATGCGTCGCCCTGTCAATCGTCAACCCGCTCTTAAAGCTCAGGATTTTTACCTGTTGTTGGTGTTGCTTGCTAAGCGTGGAGAGGTGTTGACTTACCCTGAGCTAGCGGCTTTTGCGGGGCTTTCGGTGTCGGAGGTGCACGGTGCATTGAAACGCGCGGAGCAGGCGCGTTTATTGGCATTTGTAGATAAGCAGCCGCACATTATTATTCCTGCATTCAAAGAGTTTTTGTTTTACGGTGCCCGTTATGCGTTTCCTGCGGCAAGGGGTGGAATGGTGGGTGGTGTGCTTACGGCATATGCGGCAGTACCTCTCAATGCTTCCATTGCGCCTTCGTCTGATCCACCGCCAGTGTGGCCGTATGCGGAGGGGGGGGCACGGGGTATTGCGCTGATGCCGCTTTATCCTAGCGCACCAGCAGCAGCGCTGCGCAGTCCTGCCTTGTATGAAAATCTGGCCTTGTTCGATGCTTTGCGTATGGGTAATGCGCACGAACGTAAGCTTGCCGAGAAGTTGTTTGAGGAGCGGCTTTGACTTCCGCGAACCCTAATGTTCAGATGGTCGAAGTTGTGGCTCAGGCGCCAGGGGAGTTGTGCGATGAGTTGGTGCTCGTGGGCGGGTGTGCGGCAGGGTTGTTATGCACCTCACCTAATGCGCCGCCCCCCCGTATTACTTATGATGTGGACGTTGTGGCAGAGGTGGCAGGCCTTGTGGCTTATCATGCGATGGAGAAGCAGTTTTCTATGCGTGGGTTTTCCAGAGATATGTCGCCGGATGCGCCGATTTGTCGCTGGCGATTGGGGGAGGTGGAAGTTGATTTGATGCCGACCGAGGAGTGTATTCTGGGTTTTGCCAATCGTTGGTACCCGTTGGCGATTACGAGTGCATCTCCCGTATCGTTGCCGAGCTTGCGGAATACTTGGTTTCTCGCTTCAATGAGATTACGCGACATCCAAATTTTGAAAATACATTGCCGGGGTTGGTGGTGTACGACGAGTTGTATGAGGACAGAATACGCAGGGTGCGTGAGTGTATCCGTTTGATTGCGTCGCATATGAAGTGAGCGTCATAGTTTTGTAGGTCGGGTTAGCGCAGCGTAACCCGACATGGAAAATATGATAGGCATTCTTAATTCTTGAAATGAGAATATCGAACAACAGTTGATTAGGAGAGCATCATGAGCAAACAAGTCCAAGAAGCCTACATCGTTGCCGCTACGCGCACGCCAGTGGGTAAAGCGCCGCGCGGTATGTTTCGTAATACGCGTCCCGACGATCTGTTGGCGCATGTGTTGAGGAGTGCGTTGGCGCAAGCGCCGTCACTTGATCCCGCTAGCATTGGGGATGTGATTGTGGGGTGTGCGATGCCGGAGGCGGAGCAGGGGATGAATGTGGCGCGCATTGCGTTGTTGTTGGCGGGGCTGCCGGATACGGTGCCGGGGCTGACGGTGAATCGTTTTTGTTCTTCCGGTTTGCAGGCGGTGGCACTGGCGGCGGATCGAATTCGTCTTGGTGAGGCTGATGTGATGATGGCGGCTGGTGTGGAGAGTATGAGTATGGTGCCGATGATGGGCAATAAGATTGCTTTTAATCCAGCCATCTTTGAGCACAACGAACATTACGGTATCGCTTATGGCATGGGACTGACGGCGGAGAAGGTGGCGGAGCGCTGGAAGGTGTCGCGCGAGGCGCAGGATGCATTTGCTTTGCAGAGTCATCAACGTGCGCTGGCAGCAATGAGTAATGGTGATTTTAAGGATGAAATCACGCCGTATAACATTAGCGAACATGTGCCGGATATGCATACGCGTGAGGTGCAGTTAAAAGCGCGTGAGGTGGCTCAGGATGAAGGCCCGCGTGCGGATACTTCGCTGGAAGCCTTGGCTAAGCTCAGGACGGTGTTTGCTCAGGGCGGCTCGGTGACGGCGGGTAATAGTTCGCAAATGTCGGATGGCGCGGGGGCGGTGTTGTTATGCTCGGAGTCGGCCTTGAAGCGTTATAACCTGACACCTATAGGTAAATTTTTGGGTTTTGGTGTGGCGGGTGTGCCGCCAGAGATTATGGGTATAGGCCCGAAAGAGGCGATTCCACGTGTGTTGAAGCAAGTGGGTTTGAATTTGCAGGATATGGGTTGGATTGAGCTTAATGAAGCTTTTGCTGCGCAATCCTTGGCGGTAATTCAGGATGTCGGGCTGAATCCTGAGCTGGTTAATCCCTTGGGCGGGGCGATTGCACTCGGTCATCCGCTCGGTGCGACTGGGGCTATCCGTACGGCGACACTGTTACATGGCTTACGCCGTAGCAAGCAGAAATATGGCATGGTGACGATGTGTATCGGCACAGGTATGGGAGCGGCAGGTATTTTTGAGGCCTTATAAGATAATGGAACTAATTATTGTTTGACGCTATCTGAGGCAGGCTGAAGTATAGTGCGCGGTGTTGTTAGTGAAGTGTTTAAATATAGAGGATGAAATGAAAAAACTGATTGCGATTGCTTTGTTGTGCGCGTCTATGCAGGTGGCAGCGGTAGAATTTGACGGGATTAAGCTTGGAGAGACAACTCAGCTGGAAAGTACGCCGCTGGTGTTGAACGGTGCAGCCTTACGAGAAATTTTCTTTTTCAAGATGTATGCAATTGGTTTGTATTTGACGGAGAAGCAGCATACTGCGGCAGCGGTGTTTGCAGATCGCAAGGCTAAACGTATTGCTTTGCATGTGCTGATTGGTGACGTTGATTCAGAACGTTTTCTGAACGGGTTTCGCAAGGGGGTAAAAAAGAATCACAACGAGGCAGAGCTTAAGGCATTGCATGAGCGTATGGAAATGTTGGATAAGTTGTTTTCATCAGTTCAAAAGGTTAAGCGAGGAGATGTGATTGCATTTGACTGGTTACCCGATCTTGGGACAAGTGTGAAGCTGAATGGTGTTGAATTAGGGCGTATTGCTGGTGAAGATTTTTATCGTGCATTGCTGTCGATTTGGTTAGGTGATAAGCCTGTTAAAAAAGAAATGAAAAAAGCATTGCTGGGTTAATTACCCGCAGTTGAAAGGTTGGGAATGAAACGTATTCTATTGTCGCTAGTGTTGCTGTGCTTAAGTTTGAATGCGGTGGCGCTAGAGATTGCTGGTGTGAAAGTGCCAGAGAAAATACAGCTCGGTGAGCAGTCTTTTGGTTTGAATGGCGCAGGCTCGCGCTATATGGCCGGAATAATCGATGTCTATGTCATCGCTTTGTATTTGCCTGAACAAAAGCATACGGTAGCGGGGGTTCTGGATGCGCAAATAAGCAAGAATGTCACGATTTGGTTTCTCACGCCGCTTGGCGTAAAGGTAACGAGCGAGCAGTTGCTTGATGCTACCCATAAATTGATGTCAGAAAATATGGACGCGGAAGAATTAAAGAAACTGGGTCCTAGCTGGAAGCAATTCGCTGCTTTTTTTGACTCTATCAAAGAGTTTAAGAAAAGTGACCGACTCTCTGTGGACTATCAAGCTGCATCAGGCATGCAGATTAGTATGAATGGCAAGGTGCTTGGGCGTATCGCGGGATCGGAATTCATGCGCGCTTTCTTGCTGGTGTGGCTGGGTGAACAGCCTGCTCAGCTTGATTTAAAAGGTAAACTGCTGGGGATGCAGAACGGTGCAAAATAAGGAACTGGGTAGCAATATGCCTGTGTCTGAGATCAACAGAAGTGCGCTGGAGTTGAGCATACGGCAGCAAAGTAGCAAATTTTACAGCAGTCTCTCGGCGCGTCATGCGCATTTGTTTGCCGATGTGCAGCTGGAAATCTCGGCAAAGCAGCTTGCGCAAATGAAAGCAGTAATTGCGGCGGTGGAGCGGGTGGTGGCTTTGCCTTTGTGGTCATCTGAGCCAAGCTGCGAGAAGAGTAAAGGCGTTTTCTTCGGTTACGATTTTCATTTGAATGACAGCGGTGCGAATTTGATTGAGATCAACACCAATGCGGGCGGTGCGTTTTTGAACGCTTTGCTGCTGAACAGTCAGCAGGGTGAGGAGTTTAGTGCCGCTGTTGTTGTGGATTTCGAATATAGTATTGTTGAGATGTTTCGCAATGAATGGCGTTTAGAGCGTGGTGATGTGCCTCTGACCACTATTGCTATCATTGATGAGCAGCCTGACGAGCAATATCTCTATCCAGAATTTGTGTTAGCGCAGGCCTTGTTTGAGCGCAATGGCATGCGCGCATTCATTGCCGATCCAAGTGAATTGAGTGTGCAAGCGGATGGGCTGTATTTGGCTCAGCACAAGATTGATCTTGTATACAACCGCCTAACCGATTTTTCCTTAGAGAGTCATCCCTCGCTATTAAACGCTTATCGTAGCAATCAGGTGCTAGTAACGCCTAGCCCCCAAGCTTACACACGTTATGCGGACAAGCGAAATTTGGTGCGTTTGAGTGACGCAGACTTATTAGCGACACTAGGGGCTGATGAAGAATCTATCCGTGTGTTACAAAAAGGTGTTCCGCAAACGCGGCTGATTAGCGAGGCTGATGCTGAGCTATGGTGGAATGAGCGCAAGCAATGGTTTTTTAAACCTGTTTCAGGCTATGGTGCGAAAGGCGCTTACCGTGGCGATAAACTAACTAAACGAGTGTTTGCAGAAATATTGTCAGGCGATTATGTGGCGCAGCGATTGGCGGCGCCAGGGGAATGTTCGATGGCGGAGACGAGTGAGCCTGTAACGCTTAAATACGATGTGCGTTGTTATGTTTATGATGGTCAGGTTCAACTTTTCGCAGCGCGTTTATATCAGGGCCAAACTACCAACTTCAGGACATCAGGCGGCGGGTTTGCTTTGCTAAGGGTGAAGGTGTGAGGGATTGCCCTAGGAAAGGCTGTTGTCCGCAGATTCCACAGATTTCTGCCGATTAAACAATCGCTAATGAGGAGCTGTTCAGTTAACCACAGTGAGCGAATGTGAAAATCTGCGTTAACCTGCGAAATCTGTGGATTGAACTTAGGGTTTTTAGGAGTGCTGTTTACCTACTGTCCTACGTTATACATTTGCGAGTGATAGACCATCACGGTATTTCTGCCTTTCTGTTTTGCGTAATACATAGCCAAGTCAGCATTTTTCGATAGCTCAATCTCGGTTGTGCCATGTTGTGGGTACATGGCGATGCCGATACTGGCAGAAATATTGAGTAAATACCCGTTTATTTCGAATGGAGTCTCGACGACATGGCGGATTTTTTCTGCTACAAGCACAGCATCTTGCTCTGCATCAGTGTGTTGCAGCAATGCTACGAACTCATCTCCTCCGATGCGGGCAATTGTGTCGGATTCGCGCATGCAGGTCTGCATACGTAGCGATGCTCGTTTTAGTAACTCGTCGCCAATAGCGTGTCCAAGTGCATCATTGATTGGCTTAAATTTGTCAAAATCCAAGAAAAGTAGTGCGAAGTGGGTTGAGTCGCGCTTCGCTGTTGCGAGCGTTTGTTGAAGTCTATCGCTGAATAATGCACGATTAGGCAAGTCGGTTAACGCGTCGTATTGCGCCATGTGCTGAATACGTTCTTCCGTGTTTTTACGATCAGTAATGTCGGTGATAAATCCGTGCCAGATGATGCTGCCGTCTTCGAGTCTTTCTGGCTGAGCATCTCCTAAGCGCCAGCGCGTACCTTGGCTGGGAAGTGTTATCCGGTATTCGATATGCCAACGACTAAGATTTCGGGCGGAAATTTCAATAGACTTTGCAACTCTGTTCGCATCCTCAGGATGTCTAAATCCGAAAAATGGGGTAGCATCTTTACGTAAGTCATCTGGAGATAGGCCGTACATTTTACGTACTGCTTCACTGATGAATGGGAATGTGTAACGCCCATCTGGGTGTTTACGAAATTGGAAAATGATACCTGGAACCTCCGAGGAAATTTTGGAGAGCAAAAGATCATTGGCTTGTAATTTTTGCTGAGACTGTGTTTTTTCAATAGCAATGCCAGTTAAATGCGCAGCGCGCTCGATCCGTTCAATATCCTTGTCTAAAGGGTGATGAGGTTTTCGATGATAAATTGCAAAGGTGCCAAGTATTTTTTTCCCTGAAGAAAAAATGGGTTCTGACCAACAGGAACCTAGACCGGCTTGTGTCGCTAGTTCTTTGTATGGTGCCCAACTACGATGTGTCAGGATGTTGTCCACGACGGTACGCTTGCCCAGATGGGCCGTAGCTCCGCATGATCCAACATTGTATCCAATTGCTAATCCATTAATAGCTGTATTGTAAAAGTCGGGAAGACTAGGCGCGGCTCCCACATTCAAGTGTTTGCCATCATCGTCCATTAGCAAAATGGAACACAATGAGCTTGGATCCTCAGCCTCAATACTTTTGACGATGGCTTCTAAAATGTCTGTAAGTGGTGCATCTTTGAATAGTAAATCTAGCACATAGTTACGTGCTTGTTCGCGTTTGTGGATATTTTTTAGCTCTTTTAAATTTAAGCCTAGCTTGCTGTTGATGCGGTAGACGAAAATTATTCCGAGACTGATTAGGGTGAGCTGTAATAAGGTGACATCCATGCTACGCTGAATGAATGAATTTTTTTCAGATTGTGGGTTGTAGATAAAACCGTCGATGCTGGTGTTGTGATCTAACAAGCCCGCATCAGCGTAGGTGCGGGCAATGTTTTTCCAATGTTCTGGATTTGAATCGCCGATATCACCCAAATCTGCTTGTAATAGCGGAATGATTGCATTCGCCTCAAATTGTAAATAAGCACGGGGGTGTTGTTCAGTATATTTACTCAGGATTAGGCTGATGATTTCGTCGGGATGTTCTTTTGCGTAGCGCCAGCCGCGCAGGCTGGCTTCTACAAAAGCATGTACACGTTGCGGGTGATGTTGTAGTTCTTGTTCGGAGGTGAACAGATTGTCGCCATAAAAATCTATTCCTTCTGAGAGAGGGGAGAAGGTTTGATAAGCGAAGTGCTCGTGATTAAAATAATACGGCTGGCTTGAAAATCGTCCAGAAATAGCATCGGCCTTCCCTGATGTAAGGTCACTTGGCATCGTGGCCTTGTTTATACGTTGGATGTGATTGGGTAATATTCCTGCTCTTCTGAGCAAAATAAGTAACTCATCAGATTGGGAGCCGAGCAAAATTTTTTTGTCGTATAGATCAGACAGAGTGTTAATACCGATTTCATGGGGGGCATAAATCACGTAAGGCGAGTGTTGAAATATTACCGCTAGAGCGACTACAGATTTTCCCGCAGCGCGTGCTAGTAACAGGCTACTTGTTCCAACACCGAATTGTGCTCGTCCTTTAGTCACTTCTGAGACTGAGTTGGTGTTTTTAGTACCTTTTTCTAGGTTAACTTCAAGTCCAACATCTCTGTAATAGCCCTCTTCTTTGGCTGCATAATATCCTGCAAATTGAAAAGCATGAGTGCCGTTAAGTTGCAAAGTGACGTTTTCGAGAGCATAGGCGGAAGAAACCATGCAGCAAGATAAGAAGATCAATTGGCCTAAATGGAGAAAGAAGCGCATTAAATGATTGCAGTAAATTTTTTTGACGACTGCAATTTTGCACGCTATTTGAGCTGCCAACAACAACCATGAAGGCCTATATATTATTGAAATATATAGGCCTTTTATGCCCGTGTCGGCTCTAATGTATGGACTTTAACTCAGTAAATGCTTCACATGTTCGCGTTCGTCTTGCAACTCTTGAAGACTGTCCTGCATATGTTTTCGTCCTAGTTCGCTGATTGGCAGATCTTTTACAATGTGAAAGTGTCCATTGCGGCAGGTGACAGGGTAGCCGTAGATTACCCCTTCGGGTATGCCATAACTGCCGTCCGAAGGCACGCTCATGGTGACCCAGTCGTTGTGGTGCGAATGCAGTATCCAGTCGTGCATATGTGAGATTGCGGCATTGGCGGCACTAGCGGCACTACTTAAACCACGAGCTTCAATGACAGCCGCGCCACGTTTTTGTACTGTAGGGATGAATTCGCTTTCGATCCAATTATGATCACTTAGTACATCCAATACTTTTCGTCCGCGAATTTCGGCATTAGAAAGATCGGGATATTGTGTGCCGGAGTGATTGCCCCAGATAACCATTTTTTTGATATCACGTATGGGTTGAAAAAGCTTTAAAGCGACTTGAGCAATGGCCCGGTTATGGTCAAGGCGCATCATGGCGCTGAAATTGCGGGGATCTAAGTCTGGCGCATTTTTCATAGCGATGAGAGCATTGGTATTGGCTGGGTTGCCAACTACTAACACTTTTACATGTCGTGCTGCTAATTCATTGAGGATGCGACCTTGTTCAGAGAATATCGCACCGTTGGCTTCCAATAAATCCTTGCGTTCCATGCCTTTGCCACGAGGTCTCGCGCCTACGAGTAATACGACTTCTGCATCGCGGAAGGCGACTCGCGGATTATCAGTGGTGATGACTTGTTGTAAATTAGGGAAGGCACAATCTTCTAGTTCCATCGCAACACCGCGAAGTGCTTGTTGTGCTTGAGGAATGTCCAGCAGTTGCAAAATGATGGGCTGCTCACGTCCGAGCATGTCACCATTGGCGATGCGAAATAATAGGCTATATCCGATCTGACCGGCGGCTCCGGTAATAGCGACGCGAATGGGTGCTTTCATGTTGTACTCCTTCGGGTTGTTATAGGGACATTCTGCCAGTGTTCTAGCTTATGGCAAAGAGAATTACAATTGAGCTAATTTTCAACTTTGAGAAATCATGATGGCTATGTATAATGGCGACGTTTTCCGGAGTGCAAGTCAGTATTTAGTCCTGCTTTTTCAGAATATACCCCAGTTTTACGCCGCTTTAGCTCAGTTGGTAGAGCAACCGCCTTGTAAGCGGTAGGTCGACAGTTCGAGTCCGTCAAGCGGCACCAATAAGAATAAGGCTTCCAGAGATGGGAGCCTTTTTCATTACCCTGTTTCATTTTCATCATGTAACCAGTTTGTAACCACACTTTCTCAACATTAGTAGCGATGTTGCAACTCAATATCATCGATACCCTCATCGCATTTCCGCAAGCAACTCGTTCAAAATGTTCCCCGTGTCCGCCTGTGTGAAGGTGGCAACATCGCGCAAAATGAAAAGTCCGGGCTTGGCTTTTTGAATCCAGCCGGTGGATGACTCACTCATTGTGCGCAGCGTGAGGTATTGGCTTTTCTTGTCCTCGATTGGCATTCGCACCATTCCGGCATAAGGATCTGTCTTGTGGTGTGGTTGCAATCTCGGCACGAGGCCGGATTTAAGCCTTGCCATCGGGTCGCTGTTTCCATTCCCCCATCGATACTGGTTGCGCGGTACCAGCCGTCCGTTGGCATTGGCCCCCATGAAAGAGCCTGTGATTTGGCTCATGTTCAATTTCTGCGCATGGGCATAGATCGCCGACGGCATGGCGGGCGCGTTTACACCGCTGCCGGGTGTGTTGTGTCTAATGGGGATGGTGAGGTACCGTTTCCCTTCCTTGGTCAGTTTCGTGCGCACACTGGTTTGAAGCATTTGCTTCATGTCATAAGCTGGGCGGCCTTCCTCGATCTGGCGGGCGTTCTTGAAAGTTGATTGCACCACCGCGCTCGCATCGCCGTCAAAGTTCCAGTCGATTGAGTCGACATACTCGCTGCGTTCATCCGGCCTGATACCAGGCGCGCGCTTCACTGAGTCTCGCCAGCGTTGTGCCAGCTGCTCAGACACACGCCCAACGGCGGCATTGGCGAACTCGTTGGTTTTGATGCCAGCCTCTTCAAGCGCGGCGGCGAGTGGCGAAAGGTCAATAATGAGGTTCATGCGATGGCTTCCAATCCGGTTCGGAAAATAATGGCGTCTGCATGAGGCTGTGTGGTTTGCGTAGTCTGGCCGCTTCCACCACGGCCTGAATGCTCCCATCTCGAAACATCGTCGCCAAGGTTTGGGTCGGCATCCTTGTGTAGGTGTGCTCGTCGCGCTCTTCGTAACTCATGAATGGATGCGCAACGATCTCAACGCCCGGGAAATTCCGCACCAGCTTTGCTACACGCTGTTGGTACCCTTCTCGGGATTCGCTCTCCCAAGAGTTGACGTGTAGCCGAAGACCGGATGGCTCAGTAGGTGCTTTGAAGGGTTTCACTGCGACTCTCCTTGGGTTGTGTGGCCATGTGAATTTTGTTGCTGTAATTTCTTGAGGCGTCCTCGTCTGCCATAACAACGACGTTGTGCGGACTCTGTGGGGATAGCTCAGGGTTTTGAACGCACTTGAGGAACGATCTCTTGCCGGATGGGAATGTGTGCCCGCAAAAACACATTTTCAGGTGATCGTCGGCGAATAGCTCACAGCTCGGGCACCAAATAACAGTGTCGCCTTCGTCATTGGCGACCTTCAGCAATCGTCCGCTGCCGCAATGCCGACACAAGTGGTGAAGCGGTTTTATGATCTCCATCAATTATCTTTCTGGTGTATTCAGCAAGTCGCTATAACCGCGCAATGTGTGGGTAATATCCGCGCACGCCGCCAAGCTTCAATCCTTGATAAGCCTAGATTGTTGGGCGAGTTGTGCAGTGATAACCGCGCATATCCAAACAATATCCGCGCAGTTTCATTTGCTCGCTGCAACTTTGAAGCCCGCTGGTGTCGCTGGGTCAACGATCAAGCTGAAAGGCTCTGCCACTTGCTTGCCTTTGGAATCGAAGAGCGTGATCCGATGCTCAACTACTGAGTTGCCAGAGCCGCCATTGCCAGCGCCAGCATTACGCCGTGCGCCTATGTGCATCGGGTCGTTTGGAATATCCCCAGTAAAACCTTCACTGACTGCGAACTTGTTGAAGGCAATAACGTCATCCCTGCGACCGCTCTTTGAGCGCACGTCAGCCGCATTGCCAGTGAAGTGATCTGAGTGTTCGGCCACCGGTATATTGATGCCACGGCGTTTGTAATCCGCACGGATTGCATCTTGTTCCTCTTTCGTCCTAGCCCCACTTTCAAGCTCAATTTGCCTATTCGGGTTCGCCAGGTTCCATTTATCCAACAAGGGTGAAAATTCGCCCCTGAATGCCGATGAGAGGCTTGCCATCATTTGCTGCTGTGTTTTTTTCAGCGGGGCAGGACTTGAGGTTGCTTGTGCTTGTTGGGCGGCGCGTCGTTCGGCTTCTTCCTTCTTGCCTTGCTCGATTAACCGCTTTCCTTCTTTGAAGTCACTAGGATCGCCTGTTTTTAGAAGTTCAAAGCCTCTCGCTAGCGATTGATTGATTACCTCGGGCGCGATGGTTGAACCGCCTGCCAGCGGCTGCCGCGCCGCTGCTTGCTGCCGCTCATCTTCGGCGCGCGCGGCTTCCTCCAATGCTTCCCGTCTGGCCTCTTCCTTGGCGTCGTTATAAAACCCACCCTTGCCAAACTTTCCGGCAGCTCTCTCATTTTTTACTTGTTCATCGATCTCTTTGAATTTTTCAGCAAGGCGAACATCTTGCTCGTACTTCGCCCACTCTTTCTCTTTGCCGAACCCCATCAGCATCACATCGCGTAGCGCATCAACCTTGGGCAGCAACATGGTCGCCAGCTTCGTGACTTCGTTTTTTAGGTCGGCAGTGTTCTGACGCACGGCCTTGCCGTCATCGATCAGACTTCTATCCTCGTTCAGCTTAATGATCGCCTGCCGAAGTTGCTCTTCGCTTCCCGATTTCATCAATCCGCCAAGGCTATCTTTCTCCTTATCTGAAAGCGCTTTGTCGTAGCCGTCGCCACTGATTAACTTTGTGGCCTCGGCTTTGAGTTCATTTTTGCTGCTACCAAGCAACGCGCCCATGTGCATGAACTTGCCAGCATCAAGCTTGCCGACATTGACCCCCATCCCGTTTAGTCGATCTTGCAGCGCAGGTGCGCCGCCTTCGCCATTGGCGTAATAGGCCTTGTCGAACTTTCTGAATTCAGTCTGTTCCATGCCGAAAACGCGCGCACCAGACAACTCATATTCACTTGTCCCGCGCTTGAAGCGGCCAAGCTGCTGCATCATTATGTCTTGGTTCGGGCGGTCTGCATTGCCGCTTGCCAACACTCGCCTGGCACTGGCTTTGCGTTCTTCCGTTGCGTTTTGATCGTTAAGAATTTCCTGAGCGGTTTTGCGAGATGTGCCCATTGCCCCGCCAGCAGTGTAGAGCTGCATATCGGCAGCGGTAAATTCATTACCGAAGGCGGACATGTACGCGCCCAGCTTGAATGTGTCCGTACCTGCATCGCCGTGTGATCTGATACTCGAATCTGCCTTGCCCATCAGAGATGCCGATCCTTGCACGTCCAAGCCCGGCACCCTCATGCTCGCAAGGTTCGAGAGGAAATCGGTATAGCCGCCAACGTTTGGCGCTTGCAGTGAGGCGCGCGCCGTGGTTTGGGCAAAATTGGCAATCGCGCTCAATACTTCATCGCCCTTGCTGCTCATCCCGCCCTTGTTGATCCCGTCGGCAATCGTCATCGCCATCTTGCGCGAATCCGCTTCATTCATGGTGGCTTGAGTATTGCGCAGGGTGCTCATCGCCTGCACGCTCTGTGCTGGGTCTATGCCAAGCGAACGAGAGAACCCGGACGCAAGCCGGACTTCAGCGGCAAGAGAGCCGGCGTCCTTGCCTAGCGTGTTGGCATTGTGCGAAAACTGCTTGGCGAGATTTATGGATTCTTTGTACGTGATTCCCATTCCCGCCGCTGCGGCACGGGTCGATTCTCGTAACATGTTGAAGTCAGTTGTCGTAGCCCCGAGGCTATGCCGCAAGTCGGTTACACCTACCGCTTCATCCTTTGCATCGCCCAACCCACCACCGACAACGCCGCCGACCAAGCCACCCAGCGCGCCGCCGATCATCGCACCCGGCAAACCAAACACACCGCCGACCATGCCGCCCAATGCGCTGCCCGCTGTTGCCATGCCATCGCCGCCGGCACCGCCAGTCACCAAGCCGCCGGCCATACCAGCGGCAGCACTGGCGAGATTGCCGCTATATTTTGTTTTTGCCAGAAACGATGCTTCACGGTGTTGTTTCTTGAGCGTCTGTGTGGTCTCTTCAATCGCTTTCTGATTGATTTCCTCTGTTTTCTGGATATGAGTTTTTCCACTACTGCTCAGCAGCAACTTCGATGCGTCTGACCTTTTCTGCGTTAACTCTTTGAGCGTCGCTTCGGCCTCTTCAGTCCCAATCCCGAGCTGTTTCTTCTCTTGGATTTTCTTGTGCAATACATTCAGCGCGGCAGTAGTTTGATTGATCTGCTGATTGAACTTGTCGGTATCTACCTTGAGCACGCCGCCGCTCATGCTTTGGGTCAGTACTTCGGCGCTCTTCGCGGCATCAGCCAGAGCGGCATTCAGTCCGCCTAGGTCGGCATCGGCCTTGACGTTGATTTTGATATTTTCAGTCATTGATGATCTCCCCCCAGTCGCTTTCGTGAATTACTTGACCGGTTGGAGGCGGAATGAGGATTCCTTTGCCGATAGCAGGCTTGCCAGTTCTTGCACCTTGCCAGCGCTGATCTTGTTCAAATCCAGTTGAGCGGCATCCTCCCAACCTTCTGGGCAAGAAACGGCCAATATTTTGTAGGTGGCCGTAAAGCCACAGAAGAATTCAATCTCAGCATCGCCTTCGTTCTCGCCGATGAGCTTGAGGTAAGCGGAACGGATTTTTATCATGTCGCCTAGCGTGCGGCGGGCGAAGGTGAAATCCCCAATTTCTGGGAGGGTGATGGTGAAATCTGTTTCCGATGCTGTTCTCATGTTGTTCTTCCTTTCGATTAAAAAATGATATTTCCAGTCACTTTCAGGCACTGGCTTTTACTGTTGCTGAAACATGCCCATGCGGCATTCCGGTGAAGGCGCAAACACAGTCGCCATTCACAATGCCTTTCAACGGCCCGCCGCCATTCAAGTCAATCGCTGGAGCGTTCACCGTTGCCTTGCCTGTTGCATTGACCTCGACATTTCCGCCCGAGGTTACGGTCGCATTGCCAGTGGCATTGACTGACACGGTGGTGGCCGTGGTGATGGTGATCGCGCCGTCCGGTGCAATGTCCAAGGTAGCTTTGCCCCCAGCCTGCTCAATGTGCAGGTGAACTTGCTTGTCAGTGTTGCGCTTGATCTTCCACTTTTCGCCGTAGCTCTTTGGTGCCAAGTCTTCGTGTGCCGGAGTTGTGCCGATTCGGATGTATGCACCCGACGGGTGAGCAAATTCAAAGTTCCCGTCTTTGTCGATGGTTTGATAAACGTCCGAGGCGTGCCGGTTCATCATGCGTTCGTCGTCATTCAGGCGAAGCTGCGATGCTTGCGGGTGAATGAATCCGATGACAACGGGGAGGTCGGTATAAAACGCCACGACAGCAATAACGCTCCGGTCACTATTTGTTTTGGGCAGCCCGGTAATATCGTCCATCGCACCAGGCTTTGGCAGATCGCTCAAGCCGCTATCGGAAGATGCAGAGGGCGACATGACACGCACATCATGCAATAAACGCCCATCCCCTGACATCTTCAAACTAACTGTGTGACTCTTCCAGTCAACAGCAACAACGCGCCCAAAATCAATCATCGAATACCCCTAACATCCCACTCTTTCAAATACGGGCTGGTGCTGTTGCTTGCACGGTCAATAAATCCGGTGCCGCGCTCGTAATTGATCGTGGTGAAAAAGCCTTGGAAAGGAACAAAGTCATGGTCAACGCTGACCGCATAGAAGCGGCTTTCATTAACGCCGCCGCGCGCGGATGTAATAAACCGACCAGCCTTGATCTTCTCGTTGCCGCGCACGCGCATCGTTCCCGACTCGAACACCACGTTATCTTTATTGAAGTCGGCAAGAAGATTGCGCCGCTTTCTTGCCCACTCAATCGGGTTCATTTGATTTTTTGCGATAACTTCCTGCGTCCCAGTATTTGAATCGGGCACCTCAGATTCAGACCCAAGCTTGTATTCAATGTGCATCTTGCGGAAGCCGTATCGATCCATTGCGCTATTGGGGTACAGGCGTTTGTCTTCGGTCAATGCTTGCTGGGCTTGCAGCATCATCACCAAGTCATTGGTCAACACCAATTTGGTATTGGCTGACCAATACCAATTCGCCACGCCTTTGTCAGAGCGGGTTGAAGTAATGCTTTGAATATCGTCCCCCAGTATTTCAATAGCAGGTTCGCTGTACCCAGGAGAAGGTGTGTTCACCCCCATGATGGAATTGCCACTCACATCAAAGAAAGGCAGCGGGCGCAGGATCAACGAAACTTCTTCTTCGTTGTCCTCGATAAACATTTCGTTATACGGGCCCACGTCGAACAACGTGGACATCATAGAGTGCAGCGATAGGTCGCTAAATGAGTTCATGGTGTACGGCGAGATTGAGCCCTCTATCGTGACGTAAGGCACAAACCCTTTGGCTAAAACCGAATCGCAATTAGCTACATTGATGCGCCACAAGAATGGATTAAGTACCTCGGACACGAGCTCTTTGAAAAATCCTTTCGCAAGCTGCGTATTCATTTTTGCGTCTCTGAGATATTTGTCAAAGAACCGGAATTCGGTCAGCGTTGCTTCGCCTGTTGCGGCCACTTGCAGGTAGTAGATGATGAAAATCTGCCAGAGCTTGCCAAGGTCTTGCCCGGTGATGACAACCTTTCGGACAGGCTTTCCATCCGACCCCATTGATTCATCACGGCGGATCTCTGATACAAGACCGCGCATGATGATGGGCGGCCTCTTGCCTTCCATATCGGCGGAATCATGGCAGAACCGAATCTCTACCAAGTCCATAGGCTCAATCAGCGCGTATAGCGATTCCAGGTGCTTTGGGTGCATCTGGTCAGCGAGGGTGATGGAAAAGCCGCCAGCAGGCTCACGCACGCTTTTGGTAGTGCGCACGCCGCCGCTTTCGCCAAGGTACGGGGTAAGGTCTATGCGCTGCACTTTGTATCTGTCATCTACCTTTGCACCTTTTGAATTGCCAGCACCATCAAAACTCATACCTGTGCGGTTGATTGTTTTGATGAGCGTGACTTCGATTTGTGGGTGATAGACTTTCATGTGTGGCCTTCGGTATTGGGTGGAGCCCTGTTAAATCACGGCTTAATGGCGGAACTCAGGAAGAAGCTTGCCGTCGGCGTCGTAATGCTCCACTGGGTGATAGTGAAAGTTGTTTACGACGGTGTTTGTGGGGCGGTTTTTCTCGCGTTGCTCATCTTCCTCACCCGGCCTTATGTAGGAAACAACCCGAACGCCTAGCTTGGAATTTAGAGTTCTCGGGTGCGTAGTCGATAGGAGGTTGTAAGACATCAGCAATGATTTCAGCAGCACGTTGTCGGCTAGAACATCGCTCTCAATGATTTTCTTTATTCTCATGGCGTTCAAAGTCGCTTCCGTCGCAAACGCATCAAATGCAACTATCCACATGTAAGTCCATGCGGAGGTTGATTGTTGCTCTGCAGGTAGTTGCGCAATGTACTCAGCGCACTCTTTAACAACACTTTCAAAATGCACAAGCGCCAAGGTTTCCTTGCTGAGTGAAAGGATATTGGGGGCGATTTCATGCGGCTTATCATCCAGCTTGCGCATTTTGCTGAGAGCGTCAAGGAATGAAATACGGAAACAATGTGTATTGAAATCCCCATTGCCGGACATTGAATCTTCCACCAGGCGTTTCCAATCGGTATGGGGTAACTTCCCAAGCATTGCTAATTTCCCCACTTGCGGGCGCATAGCTTGATCGATGAGCATGTACTCAATCTCAGTGAGCTTCAGCTCACCGTCTATGGTGAAGAATGGAGTCGGGTCTATTTCGTTGGCCGGGTTCAGAATGGTCACCAAGCTATTCACATATTCTTGCGGGGTCATTGTTCAATCCTCATGTTGTGTTGGCGGTGTCGCACGATCTCTCGCGTCCCCTTGCCGCCGTATGGGGTGTTGTCCCATTGGTCGAGACCCCTCGCGGGCACGTAGCGGCTATGGGTCAACTACTCTCGCCATTTCGTGGAGTGCTGTTTTTTTGCTGGGTAATGGCTGCCGATTAGCTTCAATCAATAGGGTGCTGCAAGCGGCCAGCGCAACCGAATCTCCGGTCAATGCTTTTGCCAACAACTTTTCAGCTATTGCCCCTGCTGATTTGTTGAGACAACGACGAAGTTCAATCTGTACTCGTCTCGGCTCAACAGTTCCGCCGCCTTTGTCTTGCATGATTAAACCTCCGGTGGAACGCCAAAACGCATAGCACGGTCAAGCTGCTCACTTGGACGCCATGACTGTGAAAGGACGTAATGCCCAAGCCTTTTACCCGCAGCATGTGTCGCGCCGATGGCCTGGACGAAGATCGATTCGATCTCTCGGGTCTTCATGCTCAGCGCGGCAAATTCGATACCAGCTTGCTCAAGCGCGTGATTTCGTTCTTCGGCCTGCAGCTCATTCTGTCGAGCATTGGCTGTGGCCTGTATGTCTTGCACGGTGGCCTGCGCATCAGTCAGCATGTGTGCCAACAGGTCAGCATCGGCGGTCAGCAAAACAAACTCATCTGCATCTTGCCCGGACGCTGTGCCTGCTACGCGCGCCTGGGTGATCTCACTCAGGCGGTTGCGGATTAAGCCAAGGCGTTCGGTAATGTCGCTGCGTCTTTCATTTGCCTCGCGCAAGGCTTCGTTGGCCTCTGCGAAAAGTCGGTTTGCTGTTGCTAGTGTTTCTGCGCTCATGATTGAAGTCTCCGTGTGAAGTTGTTGAAGGGGGTTAGAAGCTGGTTTAGGCGGGCTTTGTCGCCCTTGCGGATGACATCGGCAAGGTTGGTGTCGAGTAGCGTGGACACTTCGCCAATACGGTTGAATGCTTCCAGTTGATCGCGTTCCTGATCGGCGATTTCATCGCGGATGGCCGACTGCTCGGCGCGGAGCTTGGTGGCATCCTCTCCGCTCAGTATCGCGGCCTCAATGCGCTGCTGGGCTTCTTGGTGGGCATGGCGTAGCCCAAGGATGGCCTGATTAGCTTCGCCAATGACCCGGTGAGCATCATTAGTGACCTCGGCGGGTGTCTGGATGGATTCACGATTGCCGCTGCGTATCGAAATGAACGGCAACCCGTCGATTATTTTCAGTTTCATTGTCATTTCCCTTTGGACGATGTTTGTTTCTGGGTGGAGGGGAGGAAAAACAGAACTTTTGCCCCGTCGGGTATCTTTAATGGTGCGGTCGGCACGAACCCGCGTCTCTTCATATCCGCCACAACGGCGGGGTGATAAACATTCAGCTTAGTGTCGGTTTTCATAGTCAGGCGGTAGTCAGGGTATGGTCAGGCGGTAGTCAGCATGGTGTCGTCACGACTGCGGCTTGTGTCGTGATGTCACAATAAATCCATGAAAAAACCATCCCTGATTGTTGATATTGGCCCGCTGTCTTGCTGCGGTACTGACCACGTTTTGGAAGTCATGAGCAAGGCATTGCATGACGACGACAAGGACATTTGGCGACCGCATGAGTCTCCGCATGTTCGCGACCTCATCGAAAATTGGACGAAAAACGGGATTGATCGGCTGGGGAATATCCGCGATGAGTTCATGAGGCTGGTAGGTGTGACGCTGCGTAAGCAACCATCAGAGCCGGTGCCTAAGCCCAAGCTGTACGCCGGACGCTGGAATGCCGAAGAGATGGCATCGGTAAAGCTGTACCTCGAATCACTCCCCGAAGAAGCCTTCGCGCTGGACGACTGGATGATGGTGGTGGACTACCTCGTGCAGAAACATCTTCCCCTGGAAGTGATGATGGACGATGCCAAGTTGCAGGTAATGCGCGCCTCCATGATGGGCAGGGTTCAGGCGCACATGCCGGACATGTCAGCCAAAGATGCCATAAAGCTCGCTATGGAGTTGCCGCTCAGCGTCGTTGCTCTTGAGTGGGAGTTCGGCATGAGCGCTGCGCAAAGGGCCGCTATCGAGTTCGGGCAGGCGCGTTGCTGCCAGTACGTCACCAACGTTACCGAAACGGCGCGCGACACGATGAAGCACACCATCTTGAGCTGGCAGCAAGAAAAGTACAGCGGATCTCCTTCGTTGATTGCGAAGCGTGATCTGCAAGGCAAGTTGCTGGATGATTTCGCGGTGCTAAATCGGGATTGGCGGCGCATCGCACTGACGGAAACGGCGAACGCTTCCATGAATGGCCTCATTTCCTCGTTGCCGGTGGGCGCGAAGGTCAAGCGCCAAGAGATGTATCACGGCGCGTGCTCGTTCTGTCGGAGCATCGATGGGCGCGTGTTCACTAAGGTGGCCGCAGACGCGAAAGAGAAAAACGGCGAAACAGAGATTTGGGCGGAGAAAGATAATTCCGGTCGCTCAGCCTCGCCACGGAAGAGATCGCCAGACGGCGGTGGGCTTGTTGTTCGGGAAGCGCATGAGATGTATTGGGTGCCAGCCGGCCCGGTTCACCCGCACTGCCGGGGGAGTTGGTCGCTGGTGAAAGCGGCTATTCCTGCCGATGACCCGAGGTTCGCCGCGTATCTGGATAAACGGTATGGGGCGGAGTTGCTGACAAAATCGGATAGCACCGACAGCGACCCAACACCAGCCCAAGCCGAAGCTGGCAACTACAAGAAACGCAAGATGTCATGGCGTGGCCTGACGATCTCAATCGAGAATGAACCTGGTTCAATTCGTCGCGGTACCAAGCCGGACGGTTCCGAGTGGCAAACAAAAATGGCGCACGCCTATGGCTATGTGAATAGGACGCTGGGCGTGGACGGGGATCATATTGACGTGTTTGTTGGGCCGTATCTTGACGCGCCGATGGTCTATGTCGTCCACCAACGCAAGGTTGGCCGGTGGGATGAGTACGACGAGGACAAGTGCTTTATTGGATTCCTGACGCAAGATGCAGCAAAGGCCGCATTTCTGGCGAACTATGACGACCCACGTTTTCTCGGCCCGATTACCGTCATGCCGGCGAACAGATTTGATCGTGAATAACGTTCGCGGTCGCATCAGGTGAAACGACATACAGGCCGGAGTCAGCGGTGAAACGCATCGGGCGCAGTGGTTTGGTGGCGTTCATGCTGCACCGCCTTTCTCTGCCGCAAAAACAAAATTGTCGAACAGGATCGTCTCGGCTTTTACAGCCTTAATTAAAAACTCCATGCCGTCAAAATCCATGTTGTTGTAGTGCGAGATTTCGCGTTCCGCAAGATCAAAAAAACGCTGCATGTTCTCGCAATGCTCGCGGATGTGCTCAAACAGTTGGGTTTGTGTAACAGGTGTTTCGGATTGCGCAGGCGCGCGGGTGGTAGAATTGGCAGTAGCCATGATGTGTAACTCCTATGTAGTTCACGTTGTGGTTAGGCGGTTCGGGTGGCTCAAACACCCTTGCCGCCGCTTTCCCCATGATCCGCATGGGGTACGGTGAAACTCTATGCCGCCTTGCGCAGTTCCTCCCGGATCGTTTTGCGCACTACGGTTTCTAGGCTTTCAGTCTGCATTGCTTGCTTCAGCGTTTCGTTAATCAGGGTTTGATACCCGCGCCCACCGGCCTTGCTCTTGAAGAATTCAAGCGTGGCATTGTCTAGGAAGATGTTGATCCGGCGTTTGCCCAGCGTTACAGCGCCGTCAGCGCCTCGCTTGCGCAGCACTAGCGCACCGCTGTCAATGTCGCCCTGAGTGATGGGGGCATCATCAGCAATTTTCGTGGTAGATTTTTTGCTCATTTTTATCAGCCTTTCGCATGGAAATAATGCGTATCGTTGTTTCAGTTTCCGCTGTGGCGATTGCCACGACCACCCCATCTAGTAACCCCAGCGTGATATAGCGCACTTCATCGTACTCAAAGCGCCGATCTTCAAAGGTCACTGTCTGGCCGCTTTCGATCACGCTGCGCGCATCGTCAAAATCAAGCCCGTGCTTTTTCAGATTCGCGGCTTTCTTTTTTGGGTCGTGGCTATATCGCATGGTGGAATTAAATATACACACCTAAATGAAGATATGCAACAAGTAATTTGGAAAGGGTATGATCGTGTCGTGGAGATAAAGCAAATGACAGACTCAAACAAAATGATTCCCGCTCCGCTCCCGCCTGAGGAACTCCCATCATGGTTTCGTGGTGATCCCGCCGAAGGTGATGAGAATGGCCCGTTCCTTGTCAAAAACAAGAGCGGCGATGTCTTTGATCGACGGAACTACGGCGGGAAGGCACCCGAGTGGGGGGACGGCTATTACACCTCTCGTCACGATTACGACTTTTCCCCTGAGTACCTGGCACAGCAGGAAGCAAACTATCAGGCCGCGCTTGAATCAGCACCCGACTACATCAAGCAGGCCATCGCGGATCGCAAACAGCAGCTTCAAGCTGATCGCAAGAGCGGGGAAAAATAAGTCCGATAAATCCGAACTGCCGGAATATGCTAACTCCTTGATGTGGTTTTCAAATAATAGTTTCTTGTGGGTAAATTGGTGCGCGATAAATCCGAACAAATTGCCGAATCACAGCCGGCCTAGATATTTTTTCCGCGCATACAACTGCGCAAAAGTTCGCAGCTAAACAAAATAAAGATTCGACAAAACAAATAGCTGAACAAATACAGCATCAAAAGTTCGCAGTAAAGTTCGCACATTTCCGCGCACTTTCAAGTTATTTCCGCGCTCGCTTGATTTGTTCCTATTGCTGTCGCAATTGAAAAAATATAATCAGGGACACCGGGCGGCATGAATGAGATTGCTGCTTTGTGATTTCTACGTATCTGGGCCATTGCGGCTTCGGCAGTATCGGCAACCGCAATGCTATCAGTCTGAATTTCTCCCGCCTGCGCGACAAGCACTTTGACTGGGCGCAGCAATCTTGCATTAACGGGAAATTTCCCTTTCCCATTTTTCCCTATGTTCAACTCCCTCTCCCGGTTATAGCAGGACACACAGATACGGGCATGAATCAGGCGCTTGTCGGTACCACCGCAGCGGCAGCACATCTTCTCAGGCAAGCCATAGATGACCTTTTCACCCGCATGGATTGCGCCGATCTCGCAGCCTGTACATATCGAGCCAGAGCAATTGTTCTTGTGGCGTTTGTACTGGGCCGCACAACTCGACTCGGACAAAGTGCCTCGTTGTTTATCGCAATTGAAGTACCGACCGGGCGCGTAATCGACTTCAAAGTAAGTTATTTCAACCATGACAAACCTTCTTGAAATTGTGGTGCATGGCGGTAAGCCACACGGTGGTCACAATGCGGTCATCTTGACCAGCTAGCCCTTGTTTATATAGAACTCCAGCGGTCACAATGGCGGGTATCTTTTTCACTTTGACGAGCTCATGCCGCTACTGCATCAACCAATCTTGGCGGCGCATTGTCAATTAGCTCGCTCGCACGAACCATCCCAAGCGTCGGCATAGTAGATCCATGCCGCATCGTCAATTTGGCTTGCTCTGAGTTGCCAATCAGCATCGGCGGTGCAACCTTGAATCCCTCTTTCGCGTTGTGCGCCTCGTACATGCCAATCAGCTTTGGGGGATATTCAGGGGTGACGTTGCGTGCTTTGTACCCGCGATAACGGTTTTCAAACTCCTTGGCGACAAACGGCCATTCTTCATTGTCCTTTTGGCAGAGTTGAATCCATCCGCCCATTTCGTTCAGCACGCAGTGAATCAACGGATCATCAAACGCGACAGATTCATACGGGCCAATTGCGCGCACGGCACGATCAACCTTTGCCCACGCACTCAACGCAGAATCTTGAGTCGAGCCTTGCATCATCCGCACAACGTCGGCTGGCTTCGGCATGAATTGCCCGTTATCTGGGTTGCGCACATGGCGACTCAATGCCTCCTGAACCGCTTTCAAATCGTAACCACTGAGCGCGTTCCACCACAGCGAGATTGCGAATTCTCCAACCGGCTTGCCGTACAGCTCTCCGACAGCAGAAATCACTTGGTTGAAATCATCGAAGTCGGTTTTATTCATGTTCCGCACCCCCGAAAATTCTGGCTTTTGCCCTCGCACCAGCGTCCATCGTCTGCTCGAAAACGGATGACTTACCGTTGCCCACACCTTGCGTGTTCAGCCAGGCAGCTTTGAACCCAGCCCATCCACGCTCGCAACTAATCCGCAGCGCGTCCTGCAAAGACAATCCAGCTAGTGCCGCTTCACGTCCAATGCCATCAAGCACGGTTTGCGTTACTGGAAGTCTTTTGGCTTTTCGAAGAACAATCCAATCGGAGGCGACTGATTCAGATACACCGAGCGAAGCGAGAAGCGCCGTCGGCGCGATAGATTTTGGCTCTGTTTCTGCTCTGCTCTTACTCTGTTTCTTATCTCCCTCTGATCTACTCTGCTCTCTCTCTATTCTTCTCTGCTCTCTCTCTGGGGGGCAAGTTGCTAGCATTGCGCTAGCAGGCGGCATGCACTCGCCATTTTCACTAATAAAATCAATGAACCCGTGCTTTATTAGCTCAGAAAAATCGGGGAGAAACTCAAGATTGCCAAATCGTTTTA